>ERZ724505.1165-NODE-1165-length-14770-cov-3.675841_pt1 | contig 14770 bp, 27 predicted proteins | sample MGYA00376038_ERZ724505 | MGnify/ENA primary metagenome ERZ724505 (study PRJEB28724, sample SAMN07190884) | wastewater metagenome | isolation source: effluent of sewage treatment plant in Hong Hong | place: Hong Kong | collected 2016-03-17 ... | reverse complement strand
CCCGATCTAATCCGTTGTATTTCAACCTTATTCCATCTCCATCATGGGTTTTAATTTGGTTTTCAGGAGGGGATCCACAGTATTCACAATTCTTGAGTACAGCTTTGGATAAGTCTTCAAGGCTCAATTCAAACTTTATCTTCCTGGAGTTGGCTTTTCTGCGATAAAGATGCCACACACATTTTAGGCCTGTCTGTTGTTTTCTTCCCGTATTCCAACATCCACATGAAACCCTTTCTCCAGCTCTAAAATGCCCTCCTTGTACTATAGTCTCCTTCCCACAATCACATTGACACAGCCATTTCGTTACTTTTTGGTATTTCTCCGAAGGAATCTGTTTGACGACCACCAGGCTTCCGCTTCGATCCCCTGGTTTTATTCGTCGGTATTTCCTTATTTCCATTAGCATCCTCCGATTTTTTCGGTATTCTAACCGAAAGATGCTTTAACAATCTATCCCCCGTATACGATAACGTAGACACCATCTGGGTTGAACGCAGAGCCGCTTCTCTGCACTGCAAGAGTGAACGTCCAGTTAGGGGAGGAGAAAGCAGGAGCCACGTTAACGTTAACAGTACATAAACCACCAGTTGCATAGACCAATGCCTGTGGGTAAATTTTCATGGTACCGGGAAGCGTAGCAATTGTCACTGTGTATTGACCGGTAGCTATTCTGGCCACGGTGCAATTGTAGCTACTAATAGCTGTTCCAGATCCGTTGAAAAAAACGCATGAACGGACAGGCATCACGCTTAAAACAGCTTCCGGAAAATCACCTGCGACCGGGTTGGTGCCTGGAATATAGCAAAGCTGCTCTGTTGCTTTGGTGTTGGGTCCAGTGATCGTGCGGGTATAGAGCTTGCCTACGCCTGTTAGGGCTGTCTGTGCACCAGATTGGTTAGACCAGAATGCTATCGTGTGGTAACCATCGGTAGAAGCTGCCGAATTGTTAAAAATATGGTTAGCCCCAAAATTCGCTGTAAGACGAGGCCAGTTGTTTGTTGTCACATCCCCGGGAAACTGTCGAAGCTTGTCGGTGACCTGAGGAAGATTGGGATTGAATGTCAAAGTAAACCTCTATTAATCAAAGGGTTATTTCTTTCTCAGGCCTTTGAGGGTTTCGGCCAAATGAGCTTCTTTGGATATCTTACCACCCCGTTTCTCAGCTGCTTTAAGCTTTGATTCAGGGATTTTTTTTCCTTCAGGTACTTTTAAAGCTCTATGAAGCTTTCCTTTGCTGTTTTTTCCGGAAAGAGCTTTCTGTATCCATTTCTCGCTCATTTTGGCTCCCTTATTCCGCTGTCTGATTCTTTGCTGTTTCTCTCTCTACTACCTGGATTCATCATTCGATGATACGGGGAATTTTCCGTCTTGTAATGGTCTTCGATCATACGGTTGATCATTTCCGCATCGTTCATCGGAGGCTTTACTTTCTGAAAACCTTTTTCGTCGGCATCTCGCATCACCATTTGGGTAATCCTCTTTGATTGCTGTATTGCTGTGTTGTTCGGCTTTGGGCCAGGTCTAGATATTTCTCATATTCTGGCCTATAGGTATTCAATTGGTCAAACTGGCCTCTCTGTCGGAAGATCTCTAGAGATGTGCCATAGGCTATGGTATATCCCCAATAGGCTAGCTGAGGTGTCTGAGTCCCGGCTCCTCCTGCGATGAATGCTGTAGGCATGATATATGCCTGACATTGCACCGTGTAGGATTGATCAGGGATAGGCGAGAATGTGATTGTTCCGGCTCCATCGTAATAGACTGCTCTAGGGCGACCATTGATGATCGGTGCGCTCGTAATGTTGATACTGAGACCCGATGGCGGGACAGAATCGAACGTGATGCTCCACGCACCCGTTGTGTAATCTATGGTACCAACGCCGCCTAAAGAACCTGTGATGGTTCCATCACCATTGTCTTTGAATTGCTCTAGCTGGTCTGGTGGAGTGCCTGTTCCTACGTCTGCCGCGATAAAGGTGCCGGGAACAATCGGAAATGAGCTTACAATCCCGGAATATGTCTGTGTAACGCCATCAGTAGATGCGGGGGATTGCTGATTGTATTGGTATTGAAACTGCTGAATCCATAGGCCCTGAGATTGATAATACAGAAGCTGATTGCCGTTCAGAAATACCGGAGGTTCGAGACTTACATAAGTCTCAAGATCGAATGGATACGTAACCTGGTTGCAAACCGTGTTGAACTGATAATTTACCAGAAGAGGAAAGGGCTTCATGTCATCGACAAGCACATACTGATAGTACTTATTGATGTAATCGTCAATGGCCGAATCCGGGAAGTCGACAGTGTCGAAGCTTCCCGTTACGTTGCGAATGGTAGATCTAATGTTAGCTAGTGTAAAGCTCATGCTCCGATCACATCCAATCTAAATCTATGTGTTCGACCCACTTCTTTCGGTGCTTTGGTCATCATTCCAGGGTAAAGTTCCTGATCTATCTGTGCATATTTTGGCATCGAGCACATGTCGCGGTAATACTCAAAGGCTACCCGAGGTAATGTATATGTCTGACCATCATAGAATTTCCCTTTGATCTGTCCTGGTTTAGTGTGAGCGTCAATCCAGGAGTAATCCACAGGTATTCCCCGCTGCTCTTCATTCCAGAAACGAAAGGTAACCATCTCGTATTGTTTCGGGTCTTTGATCACCTCTCGGTCTTCTTCGACCACCACGCGTCTGCGTACTTTTTTGTACTGACGCTTTGTGGTAGCTTTTCCTGAGGGGGTATCTTGTGTTACTGACTCATGTTCTTCAATCATAGAAACTCCTTAGTGAGAGGGTGGGCCCATTAAAGGGCCCACACCATGTGTGTTACATAATCTAGAGCTGACCTAATACACGGTTGTCATCGGTTAGATGAGCTTCCCAGTAGATCACATCAGCGTTAGCGCCTACTACAGACGTACCTAGACGGATTCCAACATCGGCCACGTTCAATGGTGGGATGATGGTTCCTGATGCTGTCTGTATGCGTGTAGCAATACCCGAAGATGCGGTGTATGTTCCCGTATACCCGGAAGTGTCCACGCCAAAACTAAATGTCAAGCTGCTGACTTTTGTAAGAGTCAGTGATTGGCCATTTAGTGCTGACCAGTCTGTGCCAGAGCTTCCAGCCAATCCGTGGAATTTAAAGATATCGCCAGTAGCAAATGCTGGGATACCTTGGCCTGGATTAAATCCTGGACCACGGAATGTGACCACACCGGGGTTGGCTTTGGTGATTGCGACAACTTCCACGCCATAAAGCGGGGTGTTGTTTACCAAGGTAAACCCGTTTGAGGTAATGGAAGTAGGCACCAAAACGGAAGATCCGTTTGTAGTCGTCTGCAATGCATACCCAGCCGACATCCCTAGATGCCATTCAGATGCAATTGTTTTAGACGCTACAGCCCACTGCGTGTAGTTCCAGCATTTGAAGTATACTAGGCTAGGCTGCGTGCTTGTAGAAGCAATGTTGCTGTTTGCATTGGTCTGGACAGTCTCAATAGGAAGCTGCAAGTCATATGCAGTACCCGCTGAGGTGAACGAACCGTGAATGATATATGATGCTGTTACCATGTTTTATTCTCCTTATGCAGCTGTTGAGCGTAGGTTTGTTAAGAACGCATCGTTCAAGATACGTGCTGCGTAGAAGACCGAGAACGACACTGTACCGAATTGGTTAGCAGGGTCAAGGGCACCAGCAGAACCGAGAGGTTTAACAATGATCGAACCGTTTTGAGCAATGTTCCCTTGGGAATCATTCACAGCATCACGACCTGATAAGTGCATACACATGTAAGCCTCTCTACCAACTATGATGTTGTTGTATATGTTTGGAGTCACATTTGTCTGCACGCTACCTTGAGAGCTTCGGAGCCATCGTACGTTACCTACGGAACCCCATTCAGCATCTAGGCCATCACGAACAGGGTAGTTTGCCACGGAAATGAACCCGTCGCAGTTCTGCAAGTCGGTGATAATTGCTGAGTTCAGGAAGCCGAAGAATGCGCTACGAACGGGCTGTGTACCGAACTTCATCACACCCTCGATGTACTCTGTGATCATGAGTGCATCGTTTGTATCTAGAGTAACCATTGCAGTATCAATATCGGCTCTGGTTAGCTCTGTAGGCGTGTTTCCGTTGACACCATTGGAGCAGTTTGTCACGTTCGATGTTGCAGCCAACACGTCACGTGTCAATGCATCTAATGTTGTACCCATTTGAATACCTAATAGTTCTGTGAAACTATTGAGTATAGGGTCATTAATAAGCATTTGCATTTGGTTATCGTACTTAGTAAGAGCACCATAAAACTGAATCTGTGTGGTAATGTCAACTGCTTGTGCCGCAACTTCAGAAATTAAATCTCCAGAAGCAACCGGAGTAGTCGCGTTAGAAAGGCGCAGATAACGTCTGTGGACCATCTGACGGCCCGAATTCTGTGGAAGCGCCTTTTTAACAGCAAATTTGTTATAGATCAAATAAGGGCGTGCGATCATCAACAGCAAACGGTCAAATATCTGGTTGACCGCTGGCGGTAGTGTCGCTAGAGTTGTTAAAGCCATGTCCTACCTTTTTTTAGTTTAGGACCTCGCTTTTGCCATCTGAAATGCATCCCATATTTGATCATCTGTCATCGACTGCATACGCACCTCTTCATCCTGATAGGAAGCTCCTTTTCTGGAGGTCGCAGGCTGTGGCCTAGAACTGTTTTCGACGATCTTATTGACCGCGTTCTGATTCTGAGCCGCAAGTTTCTGCTGGTGGTATCTTGGCGATGACTGAGCTAGCTTGTAGGCCAGTTTATGCAAATGCGGGTTGTCTTTGATAGCATTAGCAAGGTCTGGTTCTTCGTGTAAAACGTCCGGCAAGTACTCTTTGATGACTTTATCGTAATCCTGATACTGTGTTCTAGCCTCTAAGTCTTTGAGCTGCTGCATATACTGTCGGCGCTCTTTATCTTCCTGCTGACGCAGTTTTTTGAGCTCACCGTAAGTAGGGATGTCATCATCTCGCATCTTAGAGATGTCGAACTCATCAGGCTGCTGCTGTGGTTGTTGTTTCTCCCACATCTGCCTTTGGAGATAGTCATTTTGAGCTTTAAGGTTCTGTACCTCTTGCCTAAACGCCTCGAAATTCATCTCTTTGTCTGAGACATGTTGAGGTGCATCCTGCATCTCAACTGGAGCTTCGGCGACCGGCTCCGCTATAACGCCCTGATTGTCTTCAGTCATAAAACACCTGTTTAACGCCCGTAGGTCGGCGGCACCGACAAGTAAATAATTTACTTGATATCTGTATTTAAGCGCATTTCAGGCGCAATGTCAACGGTTTAGGGAACTATTCGGAAATTCCTAAGACATGGTATGTTTTGGATGTGTCGCGAACACCGCCATGGCCAAGGTGTTACGGGCCCCCTTCGTTTGATGGAACCAAAGGGTTAGTTAATCGATTCCTGAAGAGGGAAATCTTTAAAAGAGTTTCATCAGGCAGCCGGTTGCCTGTTAGCTACGAAATCCGGCAATTTCCCATCTATCTAGAAATTCCTTCGGATTTCCCTGATTGGCCATCTTCTGATATCCTTGAGTCTTACAAGGAGTTATCGTGGAAAACACATCTGTTCTGTTATGGGCTATCGGTGGAGGATTCGCCGGCACTTGGATAGTCTTGGGATTCATCTATAAAATGTTCGATAAGATTGACGCTAAGTTCGATAAGATTGATCAGCGCTTTGATAAGCTCGATGAAAAGATCACGGATATTGATCGTCGTTTGTGTCGATTAGAGGGTGCGTTCAGCTCCAAGGAATGTTGCATGCTTCATCACCATGATCATCGAAAAGCTGAATAAAAAAAGGCGACCCCTGGCAGGATCGCCCCAATGGAGAGACATCGTAAAGTGAGGGACTACTTCACAAACATCTGATCGGACAGGACTAACTTCGAGGCGTTATCATAATTCTCCATCACCATTTCATCGGAATATTCTTCGTCAGGGACAGGGATATCAAGAGGCAATGCCCAATACTCAGCATAGCCGCTCTTATGGACTTCATAGATAACTTGACCTAGCATGTGATTCTTTGGCTTGGAATCGTCAACCTGCCAAAGCTCTTTGATTTTGCGTGATTTCGGGTCCCATTTAGCTGAGTAGACTATGTAAAAGACTTCGGGGCAATCAGATTTGGCTAGCAATTCGTTGGTTAGACGCTCCAATCTAGCGACAAAACTCCATCCCATCGCCTCACGCACCTCTCCTCGCTCCATAGACAGCAGGAAGCGCACATCTGTGGTCGGCTGGGTCATTAGGTTCTTGTCGAACGGAACAGCAACCACGGTTACTCCAAATACGTATAAGCCCTATCGTCGGGTTTAGCCTGCTTAGCTAGCTTGCGCTCATCGGATGTGCCTGTGCCACGCTGCGAGTACTTGCGATTGTCTGTATCGTCATCATCGCCATAGTTATCTTTAGCTTTATGGCCCTTGACCGGAGACTGGCTTTTCTTCGCGCGCATGTGCACTTTCTCGAGGTAGTCCTCAGGATCGTTCACGCCTTTGGTCGTCACATCATTGGTCTGGTGTAACTTGCTCTTGCGGTACATCATATCGCCCATAAAAACCTCTATTGATAGTCGTGGCCAAATTCATCTTCTTCTTTTCCATGCTCTATATGGCCTTTCACTTTAACTTTGCCCTTATGGCTGCCTGGACCAGCATAGGAGTTGGCAACGTAGTCATTCATTCGGTTGTTGGGCATCTCGTTATGCATGACTTTCTTGTAGTCCGATCCGCCAATGTAATCCCCTTTTCCACCTTTGGTGCTGTTTGGGGCTAATTCTTCGTATGATCTATCCATCATGTGGCTCATTGTGGTGTCTCCGCTTCTTCTTTGTGTTCTGATTCCTCAGTTTTCTCTAATTTGAGGATTGCGTCAATAAATTTGTTTACATGATCCATGTCCATAGCCGACAGCTCTTTCGCCGACAACGCTCTTTGGTGCATCGCTGCTGCCCTGTCTTCTTCTGCTTTGGCCAACTTCTCTTTCGCGCTGGCTATCTTGATCAGGCTCTCTTTCTGGAGCAGGTCGTTGACCACAGCCTGGTTCTGAGCTTCAGATTGCGCTTGCATCTGCATCATCTGATTCTGCTGCTGCTCCGCCTGCTCAACATCCTTGAGTAGCTCGTGTTTGGACTGCATAGGCATAGCCTTAAAAATCGTCGTCCATGGAACAGGAGCTCCAAGTTCCTTGAATTGCATCAGCTGCGTAAAGAAAAGCTGCTGCTGTGTCTCTGTGAGGGTTGTCTGAGCACATACGCAGTCGTATTTTCCGAAGTTTTTGTTGTAGAACTCAGCTGTAGGCTCCTCTTTAGTGACCTGTAAGACCTTTTCCGGCTCCCAGTTGTTTTGGATAAGCTTAATAATCTTAAGGCCGAGACATTCTTGAGCGTAACGCAGGTTGTCGAACAAGTCTTGAAGGGTAACCAGGCCTGCACCTTGCCTAAGCATGCTAAGTATGCCTGCTTTGTCATCAGTAGCGGCCCCGAGTAGTTCCTCATTGATCCCCACTATGCGCATGGTCAGCTGATTAAAGATGTTTTGTAGCTCGATCAGAGCAGGATTAAATGCTGCTGGATCTAGCTTGCGGGCATCTGCCATTAGATCTGCTTGAGTCTTAGCAAAGATAACTCGAGACTGTCCCGTCTTGTAAAAGTCCATCGGGTTGTCGAACTTGTCTTTCTTGACAATCCAGCCTGCATTGATCTGTGAGTCGATAGTGTCCACCATCTTGGACACGCGCTTGTTGAACTCTATCTGAGGGTCCCGCATGCATCGGATCATCGACTGCATCTTGTACTGATACAGGTCGTATTCCGGCTCGTAGACGGCTATAACCGGGATAAAAGGATACTCGTCTAGGTTATAGGGGTTCTCATCTTCCGCGATTAGGATGTTGTTAAGGATGCACGACCACTTGATAACGCGTTTTTGCCGCTTGTAGCTCTTGACAAAGGGAAGAGACATCAGAGGCGCTAGCTGCTTGGCATTCTTTTTGGTAACTTCGATTTCTTGTAAGGTCATCGGATTGATGACGACCTTGACCTCTTTGTATTGCTGCTCCCACATCTCTGTGTAGGCTAAGAGGTTCTGCGATTGGAATATGCGCTGCTCTGGCATGAAGGTAAATAGATCATCCCTCATGTTGCCTTGCATCTGCTCGATGATTTCTTTTTTGTCCTGAAATCGAGAGATAGCCTCTGTCTTTGTCATGTAGGCGCGGCGGATAATGTAGTCGCAATCACTAAAATCTTTCTTAGTCCAGAAGGGATCTGTGATTACCGAATTCCATGGGTAAAAATGCACGTTGATATCGCCGTTGAGAGGGTCTTGGCGATAGTCTACCTCAAGTGCTAAGTATCCAATTCCTGTTACTAATGCTCCTTTGAACGCATCTGAGACGGCATAGTGCCCTTTGCCTGTCCTCATGACATGGTACATACATTTGGTAAACTGATCGGCAGTCTTTTGCGACGACATCTCAATAGGCTGAGCAATAAGGCTTAAGCGATGCTTGCGCTCATAGCCCTGCACCATATTGACTGCGGATCTTGTGAGGTTGAAACAGTAGTCGGGGCGTTGTTCTTGCTGAAGATATCTACGCTCTTCTGGAGTCCACTGATTATTGAGATAAAACGACTGATCGCGATATGCTTCTACCCAAAATGCTTGCCAGTTTATAAATGCGCGGTTATAAGCGGTTCGTATCTTCTCTTGCGGCGTGGCTGGATTCGGGCTGAAAAGATCGGCGCTGCGGTATGGGTACATAGGCCTATCAATATTTTATTTTAAGACTACGGGAGTACACGTATTTTGTCTACAGAAAGGCGTGATGAGAAGTTCGACGAGATAAGAAAAATGATTGCCCTGAACGATAGGATTGAAGAACGCATGGAAGCAAACAAAGACATAGCCAAAGAAGTTAGCCGTGACAGGCTGATAGCTAGGATCCAGTGTTTCGAAGACGAGCTACGTGAATGGTACCATCAGCTGCAAGAGCCAGAACGTGGTGATCCAGCAGGCGAAGATGATATGAGCAAAGGTAGGCGGCTTGGAGCCCAGGACATCTTAAGTGATGTGCTAGATAGCTACGAGGATCTCTTTGGAGATCTCACCGTATGCAAATACGATGGAAAGGGGTTCTGATGGACGATATTACTGTTGCTCAGATGAAACAAGACGTGGAAATACTGATCGATGCGCTGGCAAAGCAAAATCAAGTGCTGATCCAAATGTCTAACGCAATACAGGCTCTAAATCAGCGATGCAGTCTAGCCAGTGAGCGAATTATGAACCTAGAGGTTAAAACATCTGGCACACGCATTGTCAATGGAGCCCAAGGCCAAATCTGGGAGAGCGTGTGATGTACGACATACAGGCAGAAATCATCAAAGAACTCATAGAGGAAGTCGAACACCTCAAAGCTAGATGCGATATAGCATCTGAGCGCATCGATGAACTAGAAAAGCGCTGGAAGCAATCTAAAATTGAACACTCAAAAGAAATCGATATAACAGGGATGTTTGATGGACTCCAAATATGAAGTATACGTTCCTCCCATTTGGATAGAGAGAAATTTTACCTGCGTACATATTGGCGATATAATGCCTCAGCCTGCGCGTCGGTCATCGACTGGCCCTCAGCAAGACAGGCGTCCAGGCCTACAACTAAGTACCTTAGACTGTCTGCACAATGGCTGTGATCGTCGTGAGAAGGCCGACCCGACCACTGACCTAGGGATCGATCCCATTTCTGGGTATAGGATTCTAGATGACCGATGAGCTTTAGACAGTCTTCCGAGTTGTGGAACCACAACCTAGGAAAGATTGTCTTAACAGCATCTATTCCGTCGACTATTGAGAGGTCTGGTACTAGGTCGAAGGTAATTCCAAGGCTTTGCGCAGTCTCGTAGCGTGTACGTCCTGTGGAGTATTCGTGATTCTTCAGGTCGTGCGGAGCGAGATGAGTGCCATAGATGTAGTCTTTTGACTTAACAATCTTAATGTAGTCGGCCATGGAATACCCGCTTGATTCGAGGTAGTCCACAATATGTATCTCTCTCCCAGAGATCTGGAAAAATATGATCGTGTTTGCGTCCGAAAAACCGAGATCCCATGCCGTATGAACTCTGAGCTGGCGGTCCCAAGGAATGTTGCAGATACGCTTTTGGCTGCGTGCAATTGAGACATATCGCGCGTAATAGAGTCCATCGACGTTAACCTCAAAGGCTTCATCTGGCGTTGATGGATACTCTTTCTTGATGTTCTCACCTAGCACTTCTGCCTTCTTTGTGTACCAGTTTTTTTGCGCGTCTGTGAGCTTGATTCCTTGCTTCTCCAGTGATTCAAAGTAGGTATTCATCGGATCCTAGAGAAATTTACTTCTTCGGAGTAATAACCATTGCTCTCACCGAACCACCTGATGGTCACTGACCCCTTAGTAGTGCCAATACGATAGAATGTCCATGTACGCGATTCACACTCATTGGATTTTGATTTTCTACCTTCGAACTCATCGCTTGAGCTTTCGTCGGCTTGGATGATAGGGCTCATCAATAAGTCAGTGATATCACCGCAAATGTCCTCTACGCTAACGCTCTCACAGCAGTCTTGATCATGTTTTTGGATATATATTGACCCATCGGTGCAATAAAATGTAAGGGTGTCGCAATCTACACCGCCATGAATGCATGTTAATGTTTTGCCTAAGAGCTCTTTGAAATCGGCGGGTCTATGTTGCTCACAAGGACTCATCATCATCTCCAAATTGTGATTGCCCCGATTCGCTCTCATCTTCATGTTTTATCTCAAGGTAGTCTTTATACCCTTGTGTAATCACTTCTTGAGCTTCTTCTGGTGTTTTATCAAGGCCGCCCATAGACCAGCAAAATACGGACACTAATGCACTTGAGGCTATAATCTGATCTTCTTCGCCGCATACTTTTGGGCGAATAAAATCACATATTTGCTCTGCGAACTGGCGTATCGAAGAAATGCGGTCACCTTGACTCATCTCTTCTCTCCTGTGCGCTTCTTGTAGAGATACTTGAAAATGTCTATCGACCTCTCCAGAAGATAGCTCTCGTAATCTGCATTTACATGGTTAGTGTCCATAATCTGTGACATAGCGCAAAATAGCGCAGCGACAGCATTAGGGACAGTGCTCCTAGACTCTGCTAGCTCAATCAGATCGGATGTCAGCTGCTTGATGCCAGCAAATTCGTGGGGGATTTGACCGTCTTCAATCATCTAGGATTTCCTTTTACGACCATTTTGTTAGGGTTACCGATATGGTTCATACTATATCTAGCGCGTACTCGGGGTGTCTGTGCCACGGAAGGAAGAACAGCTTATAGTCCATCTGGCCTACCGGCAAACCTTTGAGCTCTCTGTCTTGGCAGCGCCTTACCATGGATGCAAAGGCGCCCTCTCGACCCTCTGCGGTGGATTCAATGGTGATAAACTGTCCCACCTGCACTGTATTCAGAGCACCCGTGATTATCTCTTCGGCTTTGTCTGGTGACTCTCGACAGATTTTACCGAACTCCGAGATATGTAAGAATTGTACAGTGCCGCCCCTAAGTCTAGTGCCAACACGGTATACGCTACCATTCTCAAAACGTAATTCGTTTGCATTGTCCCTCCTTGCGGGCACCATAGCCTTAACAGCTGCCGGTAGGCAATCATAAGCAAACTTAACCTTGTCCTGGAATATTTCCAATGAGTTTTTTTGTCTGTCGGCGATGATTGCGGCGTTTATGTCGGTGTTCCACAGGCACATATCTAAATAGAATATGGCAAAGAGTGTGGTGATGCCTAGCTGGCGAGCTTTTAGGATGATATTTAGGTTGTGCAGGCCATCTAAGATCTCCTTCTGCGCCCAATTAGGCCTAAAGAGCACTCTTGAGCCCTCTTTTGTCTTGATGTAGTAGAGATTGTTTAGCCGCCATTCTCGTGATGACAAGCATTTGACAACAGTGTGTAGATCAGGATCAGACTGGCTTTGCGTCAGCATTGTCACTGTCTGTCAGAGGGTTGCGAGTCTGGTTCTGAATGTGCTCTAGAAGCGCTTTTATGAGCGCTTTGTCCTGCTGGGCACTCTCAGGCTCGTATGCGTACTGCTTAAGTCGGCATTTTCCGAGGTGAATCAGCATCTGGTTGTCCCCAGCAAGCGCTTTCTCGTACTGCTTTTTGAGAAGAGGCTCTTCCCCTTTTACGTAGTGCTCGCCGGAGTATTCGGTAAAGCTTACTCCCTTCTCTCTCAAGCATCTATCATATAAGGTGTCCTCGTGTAGAGCAAAATAACTGGCTATTTTTACTCCGGACATACCTAATCTTAGCAGGTTGTCAACCACTTCCCAATCGAGCTGTTTTTTAGGTCTGCCAGCTGGATTCATGGACTGCATAAGCGAATAACCTTAAGTTGTTTTTGGTTTCACCGTACAACAAGGAATATTTTTAAGTCTAGAGGTTATCCACCGGCGCCCTGCTGCTGGTATTGAATTTGTCTACCTCGCCAGATGGTGATCATCTGCCTAACATCCTCGATGCGCTGTTGTGGAGTCTGGGTAATTAGCAATGGGGTCGGGTTTGGATTTACAGGAACGTCTTGGATGACCGTTCTATTGGGCGATGGAGGAATTGGTGTAAAATCCATTATTTTCTTCCCTCCCTCAAGAGATCAACGAACATCTGATAGAGCGTGTCAATGCGACGATTGGTAGCGGTCATATCGTCATGCAAGGATTTAATGTCTGTATCTATACGCTCTATAGCTTCTTTTAATGGAGCTAACAGATACCACAAAAGACCTCCAAGCGTGCCTATAAGCGATACTATAATTGTAGTAACTTCATACCAGTGCACAGAACACCTCCATTTTGGTGATCATTATGCCAGGAAGGTGACATTGCGGGTAGACTAAGACTTTTATTGAGGTCCGACGAAATCGTCAGACGGTATATGAAGCCAAGAACGTACATCTTCTCCATCGCGTTTTAGGTCGGGATATTTGTGCTTAAGAACGCCTGAGAGAGCGTTTAGATCATAATCATTTAAGATGGATGCCAGGGGATAATCTCCGACATAATCATAGATGTTGATGATGTTAGTGATGACTCGTTGATTGGCTTTTATTTTTATCACGGTCATGTAGTAAGCGAGTTCTTTGGCCAATCCTACTTGAGAGGCACTTTGGAGGCATTCTTTACCATATATTTTCCCGTCATGTGTGGTGATAGTCAAGTCGGGGAGGCCTATATAGAGTGAGTCCATGAGGCTGTCCGTGGTTATAGGGTTGTTCGGCGCAAGAATTCTACGCGTATGCGTTTAGGTGAGCCTTTTTGTTGTTGATAAACCCAGCTGAATTGATCGGAGTTATCGGCTTGTCCGGGAGCTAGGCCTGGGTTTAGCTGGTCGGCTATTGCATCACGGATTGCTTTGACTGCGTTTTGATAGTTGTCATCATCCATTTTTCGGCCTCCGATGCGAATTATGGAGATTAGGAGGGGATATTTTGCAAGATTCTTTAGGTTAAGATGGGACATGGCGGAGATGACTTCGATCTTCTGGTGGTTTTTGCGTTTGCGTTTGACAGTCCAATGGTCGGTGTTGTTAGCTTCAGAGACAATGGGGCAATAGAGGTCTATGCCGTCGTAAAAGATAGCGGCTTCGCACGGTTTGTTTTGGGATGACTCTATTTCGCATTTTAAGCCATTGCTGTTGCTGTTTCGTGTGGGCGGCTGTGGTTTGGGTTGGGTTTTCATTTTTGAGGCTCCTGTGGCCATTCATGGAGTTCTTCGACTTCTAGGCTGATCATGTACTTTAGGTTGAGGAGCTGGTGGCTCGTCCCTTCATCGACGTGAAAGGTATCTAGGAAACGCACATTTTCGACGAATGCTGAGATGTTATCTACCTCTATGGTGGTGCGATAGTCGTTGTAGTTGCTCATGTAGAAGGTCATTTGGTATTTCTTCATTCGATTCTCTCGATTCATTAGGAAAACGGTCCCAGGACCCACGCTTTTCCATCGAAAAACGTGCCTGGGACCGGCAAATTATCAATCTTCGTGAAATAGGTGTTGCATTCCCTCTTTGATGATAAGTCTGTCGATGTCGTTTAGTTGAACCATTGCAGCTATCACCATTGGATCCTTTGGGCTAAGTGCCTGATTTTCTATGCATTTAAAGTAAAATTCCCATCTATCCATACACTTTTTCCTCCTCATCCTCAGAAACTCCTCTCTAGATAGAGAGTCTTTCACAGTTCTTCCTCTGGCTTCTCATAATAGTTTCTAGGGGGTTCCTTATGTTGTTGCTCTCGCTGCGATTCGCTGAGAATGTGTTCTTCAACGTATCTTCCTGTTTTAAACTCAAATCTGACGGTGGCTTCGAGCCCAAAGTCTCTATTTTTAGCCACGATGATATCGGTCTTATTAGGGATTTTCTGACCTCTATCGTAAGGTCTATGGAGCAGAAGAATCACATCGGCGTTCTGCTCGATTTTTCCGGATTCGGCACATTGAGAAAAATTAGGGGGGATTTGGGGATTGAATGCTGCACCACGCCCAAGCTGAGCGAGAGAAACAATCGCAACATCTAATTCTTGCGCTAGTGCAGAAATTTCGTTCGCTATGGTCCCATATCTTGAGTAAAGGTCATTGTGTTTTTCGTTGGGCAGGATCCTTCCTAAGTAGTCTAGAAAATAGAGTTTT
>ERZ724505.1163-NODE-1163-length-14802-cov-4.658778_pt1 | contig 14802 bp, 11 predicted proteins | sample MGYA00376038_ERZ724505 | MGnify/ENA primary metagenome ERZ724505 (study PRJEB28724, sample SAMN07190884) | wastewater metagenome | isolation source: effluent of sewage treatment plant in Hong Hong | place: Hong Kong | collected 2016-03-17 ... | reverse complement strand
AGGTGGATATTGATCTGATGCTCGCGTTCTTGCCGAAGCATCGTGAGATCAGCGTCATCGGCATCGACCGCCTCGTCCGCTTCCCGCAGAAGTACGACCGTGGCTGGAAAGATGTTGATATCGTGCCATACACCGCCTCGCTCGACGCCGTCATTGCCCTTGTAGAGCGAGAACTGCCGGGGATGGCGTGGGCACTTGGGCAGAACGTTCATCATCGATATTGGAGGGCGTCGCTCAATAGACTTAATGACGAGGGTGCGCCTGAAAGCATCGCGTGGGGACAATCGAACCAGCCGGTTATCGCCCTGCTCCTCGCCCTCCTCCGTTCCAAGCCTAATGGAGGCGATAATGGCTGAGCCGAGACGCGTCCAGCTTAAGCGCACCAAGGGCTGGAAAATGCCGGAGAATACGGTGAAGGTTGACCGCACGACCGGATTCGGCAATCCGTTCCCGATTGTCAAATGCACATCGACAAGTATGGGGGTGACCACCGACGCATGAAATTCGAGCGAAGGCCAAAAAAACGAGTCAGGCCAAAGGGTTAGCTAACGCATTGATTCAGTTGTATTTTTGAAGAAACCGGACTATATTATCCGGTGGCGGGGTACGCTGGAACCCCCTCGGGCGGCATCATAGATGTCGCAGTTGGATGGACGGTTGCCCGCTGGATGGCAGCCTATAAGCCCCCGATGGTAACGAGGCCAGGACCCGCCGCTCTTTTTTTCCGACTCTTTGTTTGCTCGTTCCAATGCAAGGCGGCGGTGACTGCGAATCACCGCCGCAACTGCAACCAAGCCACAGGACGGCTCGGCACAATGAACATTCACCAACCTAGTTCTCTCGGTGAGTCGGTCAAGCGTCCTGTGGCTCCAACACAGGAATATTTCATATGGCCACTTACTGGCTGAGCTTCCGCCTCGAAAACGACGCGACCTACGCTCTGCGCTATGACGCACTGGTCGAAACCATTCGACAGCAAACTACGAAGTGGTGGCCCGAAACCACTGCCTTCTTCGTATTTGAGTCGGGCAGGACAATAGATCAGATCGCCGAATCAGTCGCCGAAGTCATTGATGAACGGTGTGATGTGGTGCTTTGCGGCATGACCGACTTTAAGTCGGCCCGCCTCATCGGCAACAATCAGGACAACGATATCTTTGACTTGATCCCCTTCATAAAGAAGGTCTGACGTACGTCGATTGGCACGCCAATGAGCCTAGCGATTAGCATGATCGCGCGAACGCGAAGATTTCGGCTTCTGTGTACCATTGGCGGCCTTCGCCTTTCTCCCGGCCTTCGGGTCGGGGGCTGTTTTTAAAAGGCGGCGCAATATCTCGTCGCCCTTCGCTTGATCCATGTCGCGATATGGAACCGTCGAACCGCGCTATCTCGCCGAACTTCATCCCTGCTTTCACCACGACAGTCTTGAATACGGACGCGCCATAAACTGCTGGCCTTCAATCCCCAGCGAGCATTGGCACCAGCGCCTTTACCCTGCTTACAAAGCAGGTCGCGCGATCCGGGATCGAAGCAGCTGAATTTGCACCACTAGGGCTCAGTCCACCACGATTTCCCGGATCGCTACATCGCGCCGGCCTGTCGCGCGAATCATTACCTGCTTCAATCATGGTACGTCAGGATCGGATCAAGAGGCTGGGTAAGTGGTACAAGCTTCAGTACTCGCTGTACTACGTCCAGTCAGCGCTTGATTCCGAGACGGCCCATGACTTTGTCAGGGTTGCCATGGACTCGTCCGACAAGCTGGCCGTGATCGACGCTGTCGCCGCCTACGTCAGCAATGTTCCGAGCGGCGACCTGTCGGTGTTGCAGGCCGTATTCGCTGAAGGTCCGGCCTACCTCCCCGCCTGATCCAATCGGCGGAAATTCGGCGGCATCGAAATCGAAAGGTTCCGGTGTCGTCATCTCGCGTGCTCCGTGTGGTATTTAAATACCACACGCAATGTGGTAACGAAATACCCCATGCGAGCAACGTTCGGACAATTTGACGGACCGGCCGCCTCAGTTTTGGCGTCTGATCGATCTGCCGAACCCGACTACACCGCCGAAAGCTGCCGTCCCGGCAAGCGTGCCTTATCGGTCGCGCTGGCTCATTGCGTCGCGCAACGTCCGATTCAGTCAGGCGGCTAGAGCGACTGGCTCTAGGTGCCACGTCCATTCAACGTCGCCGATGCCAGCGTTGCTGGGGTGCGGGTCGTGGACCAGCTTCCCGGCGCTATAGATGACCGAGTGATAGACCTCTCGCGGGCTGAGACCATTCGCAATGTAGAACTCGGGCAGGATGGCAAGCTCATGGCCCTGCGTCCTGACAAGGCGCTGCTGAAAAAGGCGCTCCAACCATTCGTCAGTGCGCTGCTTCCATGCCCCGCGCCCGAACATGTCCTCCCACGGAGGAACCATCCACAGCGGTAGGTCCAGCAGCGAAGCAAGGCACGCGGCATAGCAATTGCCGCTGTGGATGCCTTCGGGATGGAAAAGCTTGGACTGTGCTGTTGGCGTCATAGGTCGCTCGTAGAGTTCTTCCGCACCATTGCGGATTGCGTAGCCTCGTGAGAGGCGATTTCAGGGATGCGGTGGCGGCCACAGCCAGGCGATGACCTTCGCCACGCTCTCGCCCAGCAGGACCATTCCGGCGAAGATGCCGAGCACTGTGATGGCCAGCCACTTCGTCACCTTGCCGAAGCCGATGACGGCTTTGATGATGGGCAGGCCCTGCTTGATGAGCGCGATATCATCCTTGGTGAGGCGCGTCTCCGACGACATATGCTCGCGTTCATCAGGCATGCTGACCTCACGACTTGTTCGCGGGCGCGAAATAGGTCAGCAGCGCCGGCAGGCCGATGGTGATGACGTATAACGCCAGATAGCCGTACCAGGGCGTGCCTTCCGGCATGAATGGCACCGCTACGGTGCCGGCTGCGGTGCCGCCTACGGCTGCGCCAATTGCCTTTGAAATGTTCTGCATGATGGTCTCCTTCGGAGGTTGAGGTTCGGGGCCGGGATCGTCCGGCATGCGTGGTTGGAAGAGCGGGCCGGTTGGCATGGTCATTCTCCGAAAAGCTTGCAGTCGCGCTTGGCGTAGGTGCGCCATGGCCTGAGTTCCCAATGAGGGTAGTCCCAGCCATCGGCCGGGCTGCCGTCGCCGTTCGGGTCGCCAAGCCAGCGGATCGGGATGCCCATCTCCTTGGCGAGCGGAACGATGACCTTGCCGAGCGCGATGAAGTCGCCCTTGCGGTTCCAGTTGATCTTGGCCGGGTTGGTGCCGGGCGCGATGTCCACGGCCACGGAAGGCGACCAGTTGTGCGCCGAGTTGCCGAAGTGGACCTTGGAATGGCCTTTCTTGAAGGCGTATTCCTGCGCCGCCCTGCCCCGCTGGCTATCGAGGATGACGAACTCCACCTTGTCGCGGGCGGCGTTCATCAGCTTTTGCAGGAGAGGATGTGCCTGGTTGAGGCGTTTCGCCGAACCAGCGTCAAACTTCTTGTTTGCCATGTAACCGCTCCGCCGTTGCTAGGACGGGCGCGGTTATAGTCAGGTCGGTCTGATAAATTCGGGAAAGGCTTGGTTCGACTACTGCATTGCCTCGCGATGCTTGGCGCGGGCCTGCGCGTAGGCGAACCGGGCCTGCGTCATGGCCTTGCGCTCGGCATCGTCTAGTTCGGCAAGGCGATCCTCGCTGGCGCCGCCCGCCTCGAGCCTGCGGCGCATGGCCCGAATCTTCCGCAGGCGCTTTTCGGCCGCATCGAAAGCTGGAATAGCCGCTATCTCGACCGGGAAGCGGTCCCGGAAGCCCTGCAGGTCTTCGGCGTCGCCGGCGTCCTTATAGTCCTTCAGCCGGCTCTTGGCGGTCTGCACGTCCTCGCGAAGCTTGTAGTATTCCGAGCGCTTGTTATCGTCGCCCTGCTCGCCATAGAACGAGCGGATAAACGGCAGCTTGTCGACCTCGATCTCATCGCTTCGGCCCTGCGCAGCCTTCCATGCCGGATCGGCGACCGAGCCAAAGAACCGGCCAAGCCCGCCCGACACGAAGTCCCACATATGCTCGATGCTGTCTGGATGGATATCGATCGCGCCCGGCTCGATGCTGTTGCCGCCCGTGGCCGCATTTGCCTGCTCAGCCGCCCACTTGAAGACGTCCGGCGTGTTCTTGAACGACTTCTGCGAGTCCGGCGTCACGTCGCCCGGATAGGTCGTCGGGTAGATCGGAATGTCGGCGAAGTTCCTGTTGCGGTCGATCTCGATGAAGGGGTCAAGGAACGTCGGCGAGAACATATTGACCCAGCCGCCGCCACCGCCCATCGGGTTGAAGGCGTCGACGAGGACGCGGGTGGAGTTCGACATAGCCTCCATCGGCTTGACGTCGCCATGGAAGGCAGCGCCAAGCTGCAGGCCGGTGTGATAGATCGCATTGTAGCCGTAGGGCAGCGGGATCGTGAAATAGCTGCCCTCGCCCGGCCCGTAGAAGATCACCATCTGGCGCTCGAACTTCCACGGCTCGTTGCGCAGCATCTTCTCGTAGCGGTTCTCGCCGTCGTCATCGTCACCCGAGATCGAGCGGTTGATCATGTCGAGCGCGAAGCCACTCAGCATGATCGCCGCAGATGCGGCCTGCACCTTGCGGGACGATAGCAAGCGCTTCGCCACGTTGAAGTTGCCCTGCACCGATGCGTTGAAGAACGTGTAAAGCGCATTGCCGTGCGGGCCGACCTCGCCATGCTTGCGGAAGTCGACGGTCAGATCGCGGGCCAGGAATGCGGCCTGCTTCGCAGTCTTGCCCTTCGCTCGAGCGGCCGAATAGGCGGACAGCCTCACGCCCATTTCCACGGTATCGTTGACGTCCTCGACGAACTTGACCAGCCCGTTCCACATGGCTCGCGGCGAGCCCTTGCCCGATTGCGCTGCCTGCATCTGCCGGTGAAGGCTCTTGATGCTGTCCTCGATGGTCTTCTGCTGCTCGAAGATCAGCCGGCCGCCAACCTTGGTCATTTCGGCAAGCGCCTGATCCATCGGGCCGGTGCCGGGGCGCGCCTTGGCGCCGCGCCACACTGCCGCCCATGCCTGCGGAATGTCGCCAAGGATATTCGCCACCTCGCGTCCGGTGAAACCCTCGTCGAGCAGGTGGATCGCGCCCGTCAACGCATCACGGAAGAAGTTCGTCGGGATGAATGCCGGATTGGCGCGTGTGTTCACGAGCGACTGGAAATTCGTCAGCTTGCGCGAGAGCCGGAACAGCAGGTACATTTGCACGGCGTTCATGTTCTTGAGCGCCTGACCGACCTTGGCATCGGCGAACTTCACATAGAACGTCTTGCCGGCCACCTTTACCGCGTACATGTCGGGCGAGATCGTCGAGTACGGCACGACCTTGTTGACCACCTTGCCGCTCTTGTCGAGTTCGCGGCGATAAACCGTCGGCGCCTTGGTGATGTTTCCGAAGCCTGGACCGTCGCTCCAATAGACTTCGGCAAGGTTGGTGCCGTTCGGATCGAACTCGTTGATGAAGCGCAGGATCGACTTGCCGACCTTGTTCTTGGCCTGCCGAAGCTTACTCCGCTCGGTCGATGAGATCGCCCATGCCGGGATATTCTCCGCCTCGGTGAAGCGACCTGTCGCGCCCTTGAACTCCTTGCCGCGGACATCGAAGCCGCGACCGCGCCCCGGCATCTGGAAGTCGCCGTTTTCGTCCACGGCTTCTTCGGCGTGGAGCGGGACGTAGTGCTGCCACTGCTGCGTGAGTTCCTGATAGGTGGCGTCGGAGATAAGGCCGGCGTTGCGCTGGGCAAGCAGGTTCTCATCGAGCATCTGGCGGAACAGCTTTGCGGCCCGGTCGATGGCCGCGAACTTCGGGCTGTTGCGGAAACGCTGGATGGTGGAGCGCGCCTGGTTCGTCGACCAGCCGCTCGCGCCCTTGACGTTCAGGTCGGTGACGGCCTTGTAGAAGTCGCTGTCAGGCTCATTGCGCAGGCCAACGACCTTGTTCCGCTCCTCGGCGTGGAGCGCGTAGAGATAGCGGTGAAGGTCTTCAAGCGTAGCGCCGGCTTCGGCCAAAGCCTCTACGGCCGGCGTGACGTACTTGCCGTGCATGTCCTGCACGCTGGCGACCGCTGCGTCGAGAGCAAGGCGGGCTTCCTGATAGGCGTTGACGCGATCCTCGACCGCGCCCTGCGTCTCGATCATGCGGCGAAGCGGCTGGAGATAGTCGACCATCTTGCGCATGGAGTAGTCGCCGATGGTCTCTCCATCGTTCTTGCCCGGCCCGCCCTTGATGGCGTTCATGATGCGGGTTGCGACGGCAGCCTGAATATCACTGAGGGAGCGACGCGCTTCCGGTGCCGGCGCGGTGCGGCGCTCATCGCCGCGAATGGCGAACCGAGGCTCGCTGGCCTGCGCATCGGCGCGCGGCCTGTTGCCAATCTCGCCGCTCGCGACCTGCGCAAACACGTCCTCTGCCGAGCGGAAGTCCTTGCCGAATGCGCGGGCAATGGCTTTCAGGATGGCAGCGATCTTCTTGAAGGATTTGGCTACGATGCCATCGGTCTGACGCCCCGCCCGCCATGCGGCATAGGCGTGTGCAATACCCTCCTCGACCTGCACGGCTTCGGAGAAGTTCCCGTAGGCGTCTGCGATCTTGTGATCTGCCATCCACTTCTTGCGGGACTGCCGCTCTAGGATCGCCCATTCGTCCTTGCCGAACGCTTTGACATCGCGCAGAGCATGGATGGCCTCGTGATCGAGCACGGCATCCGGGTTCTCGGCATCAAGGGCAATGCTGATGAGTTTGCGGAAATAGGAACCGTCGGCGGCATGCAGCATGCCGTCCACCATCATGCCAAGCTGTTCGCTGATGCGAAGGCCGATGTCTTTTAGACCAAGGCGGTCGAGCTCGGCGCGGAGACGCGCGCCTATGGCCTGCGCTCGGTTGCGAAATTCGTCGGACGGGGTTATATCTTCTCTGGAGGTATTCCCCATGAAATTTGTGAACTGGGATGGTCGGCCTGCGGTACTCGGCAAGTCCGAGGCAAAGGCTATGCTCGAGCCCAACTCCCGCTGGGTGTCCGTCGACTTCTGGGATGTCTGGACGTCCGGCGGTGTTATGGTCGAGAAGGCTTGGCGCGAACGGTTCAAAACCTTCGGCAAGCTGGACCCACCCAACCTAGACCAAGCTTCTGGCGCGGCCGCCAAGGCGGCGGTGTAGAGGTTCCTTGTGTCGCGGAGGATAGCCTCGGCTTCGGGGCTGCCCGGCACGAGACTTCGTAAACGCTTGTAGAGTTTGTGCCCGCCCCCTTCCTTGCGGGCGCGATAGAGGTTTTCTTCCCAGAACTGCACTTCCCCGATCGAGCCGTCCCCGAACCTTACCAGTGACTTTCGGTCCAGATATCCGGTGGGCTCGCGCTTCCAGCCTTCGGCCAACACGTCGAACTCCTGCGCCAACCGCTGGTTGATGGCATCGGCCTGTTCGGGCGTGTTGATAATGAAGCCAGTTCGGACAATGTCCGTGATCCACGAAGCGCTTTTGTAACCCTTGCGCGCGATCTTTTCGGCAGCAGCGGCGCGCTCCTTCGGAGTCCCGGGCACAAACTTGACGCCCATCTCCTGACCGATGCGGCGGCCCACATCATTGAGTTGCGCTTGCCTATCTTCGGCGCCGACCAAAACCTCGTCGAGGTCACGCGGAGCAGGACGAAGGAAGTCGGCCTCCGTCGGGTTTTGAAGCGAGAAGAACGGCATCTCGCCCTGCCGCTCGGAGTTCGCCTGCGTATCGAAAAGCTCTCCGGCATCCTTCTGCGGCACCTTGGCGCGCATAGGCTTGGCTGCCTCGCGTTCGGCCTGCTGCTTCTGGCTGATACGTTCCGCGCCGGGAATGACGGTCTGAGGTTTGCCCTCGGCGCCGGGTTCGGTGGCTAGTGCGCCTTCTTTCGCGCGGCCTTCCGGCGCTCCTGCATTTCGTTGATCTTGAGCAGGTTCTTCGACAGGCGGCGGGCTTCGGCCCGATCCTCTTTCGTCATCCCCTTGCCGGCGACCGCTCGCATCTGCAGCACCTTCGCCAGTCGCGTCCTCTGGTCCGGTGTCAAACGGGATGTCATCGACTGCGGGCTCCTTCTGCGTGCGACTCTTGCGCGTTTTGCCGGTGAACGCAACGGCGCGACGTTCGAGCACGTCCACGATGGCTTCGGACGCCCATTCGCCGCGCTTCATCGCCGCCTCGACCTGGGCGATCTCGTCTGGCTTCAGATCGTATTCCTTGATCGTCTGGTCAAGATCATCGCGGCGGGCCTGCTCCTCGCTGTTTTCGACCTGCGCCTTCTCAGCCTGGCGCTGCTGAACGCGGCCAGTGTCGTGCGTGGAATAGACCCGCTGGCCGCGCTCGTTCGCTTCGATGGCGCGAAGCAGGTCGCCGATGGTCGTGGTCTGGTTGGCCTGCGACGGCGTGATGTAGCCGGCTTCCTCGGCCGCCTCGCGGGCATAGTCGAGCGTCTTGCCGCTCTCGCGGATCAGTTTGCCAATGCCGGGGACGAAGCGCCTAGAAAGGTCGAGGCTGCGAAGCTCGCTCTTGAAGTCCTTCAAGCCGCCTATCGAGGCAAGGAACTCGACGATATCGAGTGGCCCTTTGCGGGTTGGCGCGGCGCGCTGCCTGACGTCGACGGTCTCGGCTGCGAACGGCTTTGCGGTATCCCCTTCCTTTAGCCACTGCTTGAACTCGCCAAGCGTGGTCTGCGTGATCGCGCCGGCACCTTTCCAGCCTTTCTGATAGTTCGCATGGTAGCCCGCATCGGCTTCCGCCCGGTCGGCGAAGCCCATCATGACCTTGTGCTCGTCGAAGCTGCCGTCATCGGCTTTCTGGTCGACGACAAACACGGGCGCATCGTCTGCCAGCCCGGTCGGCGTGCCCGGCTTCACGAAAACGTCGATGTGATCCTTGTCCTTCCCGACGGTGCCTTTGATATAGCCATAGTGGCTCTGCAGGGTCTGCGACCACGCCTTGCCGTTCGGATCAACGCCGCTTCGTTCCGAGCCCTGCGGGTTCTCGATGGAGATGTTGAGCCCGCCGACCTTCGTATGACCGAGCCGATAGTTGCCAGCTTCCTTCATCGCCTGCGTAGGTTCGGGGAGGCTATTCGTCGGAGAGGTGGCAGCGTCGTGCGCAGCCGTGTCGAGCGCCGGCGCTCCCATGAACTCCGCATCGGTCAATACGCGGCCCGTAGACACGCTTGGCGCTGTTGCGGGCAATTCCACGGGCGAAGCGCTCAATGCGCCCTGCGGAGCCGCTGCGGGCTGCTGTGGGGCTGCGGCGCGGGCAGCTACATCTTCGGCCTGCATCCGGCGCGAGATACCGCCCACGAACTGCTCTGCCTCGCTGCGGCGGCGGGCCTGCTCGGCTGGCGATACGATGCTCGACGTGGGCGGGGTGATCGTCTTCCCGGCCAACGCATCCTCGAACACCTTCTTGCCGTCATCGATCAGGTTGTTCGGCAGGGGCGATGCGCGGTCAGCAGGCGTGAGCCGCGGGCTGTTCGGGCGCTCGCGATCTTCGAAGTCCTCGAAGTCCTGCGCATGCGGATAGGTATCCGCCCCTGAGATATCGGTGGGGCGCGCAGAGGGAGGAGGCCCCGCGCGCCCCGTGTCGACGGGCGCCGATGGTGGAGTTGCGGCAGCGCCCGCAGACTTCGTGCCGTCGATAGGCTCGACGGCGTTCAAGAGCTTGTCACCCAGCACCTTTGTGCTGCCGTCGGGCATGTCGACGCGGCGCATGGTCGGCGGAATGCCGCTCTGGTCCGGCGAGAGCGTCACCCTCGTGCCGTCGCCCTCGCCGCCGGGATCGTTAATGACGTATTCGGGAGCCGACGCCTCCTGCTGGATGGTGCTATTGGCCGGGCTTGCAATACCGCTGACAGCGCCAAGCGGGCCTCCAATGAGGCCGCCGGCCACGCCTTGACCGAAGGCTTCTGGAACGCCAACCATCAGGCGTCGGTCTGGGTCTGCCTGCTGGACGGCGTAGTTTTCCGCAATTTGCTGCGATACGTTCTGCGGAATTTCTTCGGCTTCCTCGCCGATGACGCCCTTTACAGTGCCGGAAATTGCTCGCTTGAGGATCGGCCCGCTGACGCCTTCACCGATGATCTTGGCAAGCATGAAGTCGCCCGTGCCGCCAAAGATGCCAGTCGTGACGCCGGTCAGGACGAACCCCTTGGTCGCCGCATCTTCGGCCAAAGCCTTGCGAGCCTGATCTGGTGTCAGGCCCTGCTTGATCATCGACTGGAAGGCTTCCGACTTTTGAAGCGTTTCGATGGGGATGGCGCTGATCTCATCGCGCAACGACACGGCGCTCTGTCCACCGGCGATCAGTCCTTCGGTCAGCATGCCTGCCTTCAAGGCCGTCTTGGCCGCGAGGTCAGCCGCAACCTCCTGCGTCAAACCCTTGGCAAGGGCATTGACGTAGACCCCGCGCGCAATGATCGACGATGGCCCCATGGTAAGCAGCATCGCAGGAGCCGACTCGCCAGCGATTCGCATGTAGCTACGGGGATCAGACCACGCCGACCCCAGGCCGACCGGCCAGCCGCTCGCCGGGTCCACCTTGACCCAGTTCTTTTTGTCGGACAGCTTTTGTGCTGGCGTGACGCTGGCGTTTGCTCGCGCCGCGAAGTCTTTCAGTTCCTTGTCGATATCAAGCCCGGTTGCCCACTGCATCGTGGCGTCGGAAGCGGAGCTTATCGGGCCGACGACCGGCAGCCGATGGCCGACCTCGCGCAACGCCGTGATCGCGTTTGCAGTGCCGCTTGCGAGCGTCCGCATGATGTCGCCGCCCAGCCCGGTCGACTGCTGGACGCCATCCATATTGGCGTCGGCGTTTTCGCTGAGGGCGTCAGTTGGCTGGACGGGAGCCCTGCCAATCATTTTCAGGCCGCCAAGATCGACCTCGCCGATTTTCTTCAGGCCCCTTAGGTCGAGCGCTTCCGCTGCCGGCTTAGAGCCAGCCTCGCCGATCTTGCGGAGGCCCGAGAGGTCGGTCATTCGTGCGTATAGAGCGCGCCGCCATACTGGATGATCTGGCCCGGCTTGGCGTATTTCTTGAACCAGTCGATGTCGGCCTGCGTCGAGCCTTGGAACGGATACTCCTTGTCCCCGTCTCCGGGAGGCGCACGGAGCCCGCCTTTCTTCATTGGCTCGACGGTGACCTTTTGCCCGCGTTGCGGTGCCGTCCTATCGTTTGCATAAGGATCGGCGGCAGCGTCGCTGGAGCCGCCGCCGTACTTCGCCCACACCTTGTCGGCTTCTGCCATTGCCGCGTCGGAATCCCCGTCGCCTTTGGCCGTGAGGATCGTCTTGTAGAGCGATAGCTTCGAGTCCTCCTCGCTCTTGGTGCGCGAGGTCTTCACCCAGTCGAGAGCCTGATCCTGCGTCTTGCCGAGCGACATCAGGTATTCGACCATCTGCTGGTCGGCCGGCTTGTCACTGGACTTCGTCGCGAGCTTGATCGTCTTGCCGTCGGCGCCCTTGACGGGAGTGGCAGTGTCGCCATGCACGCGGACGGTCTCGCCCGTGTCCGTGGTGCTGTAGGTTCCAGCCGTCGACTGCTCTGCGTCGAACTCCGCCTTGCGTGCGGCGAGCGCCTTGTCAGACCTCGCATCGGCGCGATCTTCGCTCATCTGCGCCCGCGCATCGGCGCGCTGCTGGTCGAGTTCCTTCATGCGCTCGTCGCGCTGCGCCTTGATCTCATCGAGACGCGCGTCGCTCCAGCCGCCCATGGCGCCGGCGATTATCAGTCCGAAGCCAGCCATCTCACGCCACCTGCGGCATCATTCCGCCCTTCAGACCTTCGTCGGGCGGTTCGGTTTGTTCGTTTTCGTTGGATGGCTGGCCCTGATCCTTCGCGTCGAGGTCGCGGAGCATGGTTTCGAGCTGGCCGCTCTGGTCCATCTGCTTGAGTTGTTCCAACTGCTGTTGCGCCGCCTGCTGGTCGACTTCGCCAGACTGTGCGGCCTGCTTGAGATAGAGATCGATCGCCGCGAAGAACGCGCCTTCAAGCGCGTCCCGGTCCTCGCCATAGTTCGATATGCCGGCGCGGTCGGATATCTCGGCAAGCTGCGAGAACACCTCGGCCCCGCCATGCAGCACGACATCGGGCGAGATCGCCTGTCCGGCTTCCTTGGCTGCGGAGCCGACGCGCTGAAGGACCATCACGGCCGCATGGGCTAGCCCGGCCTGCGGGCCGCTCATGCCGTTGTCGTTGGCCGCCTGCTGGCCTTTTTCTGCGCCACCGTGCAGCATGTCGACAAGGTGCGGAAAGAAGCGCTTGTCGTAGATCAGTTGCATCGCCCGGCCGACGTACTGGTCGTACTGGGCCTGCTCTTCCGGCGAGGCTTGGTTTGCCGCGGGCGCCTGTGGTTCCGGCGGCTGCTGGTCCGGCGCCATGCCTCCAGCCAGGTTCTCATCCATCGAAGCGCCCCGTGTGGGTTGTTTCGATGCTTCTGCGCCAGCGCGGCTGAAAAAAAAGAGCCGGGTCTAGCCGTACTCGCGGTCGCCGTAGTTTGACGTGCCCGTGCCCCACTTCTCAGCCGGCGTCGGGCGCTTGGTCGTGTCCACGAAAGCGAGGTACTTTTCCTCGAAACGCTTGGGGTTCGCGGCGATGGTCGTCTTTGGCTCCTTTCGCTCGCGATATTCGCGCCGGTTCGGATCGCCTTCCGCAGGGTTGAAGCCGGTGCCGTCGCCCGTGCCTATTGCGTCGATGACACGCTCGCCCAGCGTCCGGTTTCCGGTGAGCATCAGCCCGCCGTTGACCAGCGACAGACCCATGCCGATGCCGGGGATCATGCCCATGCCAATATCGAGCCCTGTCGCGGCCACCTGCTGACCAGTGGTGCGCCCCTTGGGGGCTTCCACTATTTCCGGCGCGACCGTAACCGAAGCGTTCGTGGGCGGGACATTCTCGGGAGCATTGGCCGGGGGCACAGTCTCGGGCTGCGCGGCGGCGACCTTATCCGGCGCAACGGGGGGAGCCGTGTCCGGTGCAGGGCCGCTCGACGCGATCTGCGGGGGGTCGTCGCGGGTAAGCGATTCCTGGAAATCGTTCCATTCCGCACGGGCTTCCTGTGGAGTGTGCTGTACCGGGTCGCGCGGACCAAGGACACGCTCGCGCGCATAATTGCGGTACTCGACAGCGGCGACGTCTTCGGGCGTGCTCCCGAGATATTTTGTTGCAAAGTCCGACGGTCTTGATGTCGGAACAGACGCGACTTCGGCTGGTAACGACGCGACGCCCGGCTCAGTGCCGGTTCTGGCTCGCACCGATGCGGTCTGTGCGGCAGGCGCGGTCGCGATCGATTCATAACTGCGTGCGTTGCGGGGACCAACAACGCCAGTGTCGACAAGGTCCTTTGCCATCTGGCGGACGTCGCCATAAGAGACGGAAGCTTTGTCTATCCCGTTGGCCGCCCAATGGCTTAGACCGCTGCTATTAGCAAGCGACGCCCACTCCTGCGCCAAGCCAGCGGCGAACTTATCAACATCCACCTTGCCGTTGACGGTCGCGGCGTCGGCGCGCTGCTGCATCAAGCCAAGCGCGAGTTTGTCTTGCACTGCAGGCGTCATCCTCGTCGTGGTCGGATCGTAGCCCATGCGCTTGGCGATACCGGCCAAGGTGGCGTCTTTGAATTGGAAGCCGCCGAGCACATTGGCGATCTTTCCGCTCCACTTCGTCTTCGCGAAGTCAATGGCATCCTGGATCGTCATATTGGTGACGTCAGCCGTCGCGCCGCCGGAGATGGTGTTGTAGGGGTTAGTAACTCCAGCTTCTGCTTTTCGAATTCGGCTCAGGGCAGCATCCTGCGCCGCATAATAGCCTGCCATCGAAGCATCTTCAGACGCACGGTGCGTTGACGCCAAATCCGCAGTGCGCATACGCCCCAGCGCATCCATCGACGCATTTTCCGAAGCGCGCCGTGCTGACGCCAGATCAGTGGCTCGCTCCATGGCCATGCCACCACGCAGGCCATTGCCGACCTCCCCGACGCTGCGGGCCATTCCGCCGACGTCGCCTACCTCTCGACCCGCCACAGACGATCCGCTGCTGCGCATGCCCTCACCGGGCGAATTCATGCCACCACGACCGGAGTAGGATGCTTCGCGACTGGCCGCGGTGCTTTCCCGGTCACCGGCGCTGCGGTTGAGCCCGCCACCCATGCCGCCGCGGCTGAGAGACCGATCTACCTCCTTGTCCGAGCGCGCGCCGGCGGTATTCGTGCCGCCAGCGTCGCGGGAGCGGTTAGTCTCCTGCGAGCGGCCGTCGAGGCTGCGATCCTTTTCCTTGTCGGAAGCCATCAGGCCCTACCCCTGCGGCTTTCGTACTATGCGCATAAGTTCGGGATCGTAGACGAGGTCGAAGTCACGTCCGTACTGCTGCGCAGGCGTCGGTCGGGGAGCGTCCTTGACGACGCCGGTCGATGCACCATTCGGCAAGGCGCTCGTCGGCACGGAATAGCTGTCCGTAACCCGCTGCTGCTCCTGCCGCTTGAAGTCGTAGAGCCGCTGGTCCATCCGGTCCTGCTGCTCGAGTTCCTTCTCCTTCATCCGCTGTTCTTCATAGGCGCCGTAGCCTTTGGCGAGCCCGCCGACCAAGCCGGCACCCTGTTCGCTCATCAGGAAGTTGCCTGCCTTGCTGAGGAAGCCACCCCCGGTAGACGCAGTAGCCAGCCCGTCGCCGACTGGCGCAATGACGTTCGATGAAAGCTTGGATGCGCCCTGCAGGATGTGGCTGAGCGCGCCGCCACCAGAAGCGGCCGCGCC
>ERZ724505.1161-NODE-1161-length-14806-cov-17.892617_pt1 | contig 14806 bp, 14 predicted proteins | sample MGYA00376038_ERZ724505 | MGnify/ENA primary metagenome ERZ724505 (study PRJEB28724, sample SAMN07190884) | wastewater metagenome | isolation source: effluent of sewage treatment plant in Hong Hong | place: Hong Kong | collected 2016-03-17 ... | reverse complement strand
CCCAAATTTTTGTGTGCGCAGGTTTTAGAAATTTTTTTATGCAGGTAGAGCAACGGCAGGTCAGTTCGCTGGTTGGCTACGCGAAGAATTCGCGCACGCATAGCGCGGCGCAAGTGGCCCAGCTTGCTGCGTCTATTCGTGAGTTCGGTTTCACCAACCCGATTCTGATCGATGCCGACGGCGTTGTGATTGCTGGACACGGTCGGCTGGCTGCGGCGCAGCAGTGCGGCATGGATACCGTGCCAGTTATTGTGCTCGGCCACCTGAACGAGCAGCAGCGCAGAGCTTACGTAATTGCAGACAACAAGATCGCGTTGAATAGCGGATGGGACGCCGAAATGCTGCGCGATGAGCTGCAGGCGCTGCATGACGCTGCGTTTGACGTGTCGGCTCTTGGGTTTGGTGCGGATGAGCTGCTGGAGGTCATGACCGGCAGCAAAAAATCGGCAGGAAATACCGACCCCGATGATGCGCCAGCCGCCCGGCCCGTGGCAGTGTCATCGCCCGGTGATGTTTGGCGGTGCGGCCAGCATCGCGTCATGTGTGGAGACGCTACCGTGGCCGACCAAGTGCGGCACCTGGTCGCAGGGCAAATGGTTGACGTGCTTCTTACAGACCCACCGTATAACGTGGCGTACAGCGGCAAGACAAAAGACGCGCTGCAGATCAAAAACGATTCCATGCCTGGCGCCGATTTTCGTGCGTTCTTGTCGGCCGCGTTTTCTGCCGCTGATGCAGTCATGAAACCAGGTGCTGTGTTTTACATCTGGCATGCAGATTTGGAGGGCTTCAATTTCCGTGGCGCATGCCATTCCGTTGGCTGGGCGGTTCGGCAGTGTTTGATCTGGAAAAAGAATAGCCTTGTTCTTGGCCGGCAAGACTATCAGTCGATGCACGAGCCGTGCTTGTACGGCTGGAAAGAAGGCGCCGCGCATTTGTGGGCCTCGGATCGCAAGCAGACCACCGTGCTTGAGTTCGACCGGCCCAGCCGCAACGCCGAGCACCCAACCATGAAGCCGGTGGCGTTGTTCGAGTATCAATTGCTGAACAACACAAAAGGCGGCGACGTGGTGTTGGATTCGTTCGGCGGATCTGGCACCACATTGATTGCCGCAGAGAAAAATGGGCGCATTGCCAGACTGATGGAGCTGGACCCCGTGTACTGCGACGTCATTGTGCGACGCTGGCAGCAGTTCACCGGCAAGCGTGCAGTGCATGAGCGTACTGGCGCCGAGTTCCCGCCTGATTCGGAGTAATTGTCCATGGGACTACGTGGCCCCAAGCCCATGCCAAACGTCATCAAGGCGTTCAATGGCAACCCAGGCAAACGCCCGCTCAATTTGTCGGATGGCGTCAACCCGCCAATCGCTGTGCCATCAGCGCCGCGCTGGCTCTCCAAGCACGCGGTCAAAGAGTGGCGGCGCATCAGCGCCGAGCTGGCCGAGCTGGGCTTGATTGCAAAAATTGACCTTGCATCCCTGGCAACGTACTGCCAAACGTGGGGTGAGTTGGTCGAGCTGGAGTTGGCATTCGGTGCAATGAAACGTCGTGTGGCCGATAACGTCACAGACACGGCGCAGGCCGAGACTGCGCTTATGGCGGTGTATTTCCAAAAGACCCCAACGGGCTTTATGCGAGACAGCGCCATCCACCGCAAGATCGTGGAAATGCGCGCCGAGCTGGATCGATACGTGCGCAATTTTGGCCTTAATCCATCGGCCCGCGCCCGTGTGCAGGCCTCGAACAACGTGCAGTTGGGCCTGCCTGGAATGGATGACCAAAACGCCGGCGAATCGCAGCCGGCCACCGGATTTGCCAGATTTGCCCGCGCTGCCAATGGCACCTGAGCCCGCTTCCGTAACGTCGGCATCCCGCTACCTCGACGCCGCCACCCGCTACACCCGTGCTGTGCTGGATGGCAGCGTGCCTGCATGCAAGTGGACGCGCCTGGCTGTGCAGCGCCAGGCCGATGACCTGCAGCGCGCGCCGTCTGAGGACTGGCCCTGGGTGTTCGATGCCGACAAAGCCACGCGCCCGTGCGAATTCATCGGGCTGCTGCCCCACATCAAAGGCAAGTGGGCGCGCGAGCGCCGCCTCATCGCCCTGGAAGACTGGCAGTGCTTCATCCTCACCACCGTTTTCGGCTGGGTGCACCGCGACACTGGCCTGCGCCGGTTCCGTGAAGGGTATATCGAAGTCCCGCGCAAAAACGCGAAAAGCACCATCAGCTCGGGCCTGCTGCTCTACATGCTGGCTGCCGACAACGAACACGGCGCCGAGGTGTACAGCGCTGCCACCACGCGCGACCAAGCGCGCATCGTGTTTGACGATGCCCGCGCCATGGCCGAGCGCACCCCAGACCTGCGCAGTTGCCTGGGTGTTGCCATCATGCAGCACAGCCTCACCGTGGCCGCCACCAGCAGCAAAGCCGCGCCGCTGGCCGCAGAAGGCAGCACGCTCGACGGCCTCAACGTGCACTGCGCCATCATCGACGAGCTGCACGCCCACAAAACCCGCGCCGTGTACGACGTCATCGACACCGCACGCGGCGCCCGCGAGCAATCATTGCTGTGGCTCATCACCACCGCCGGCACCGACAAATCCGGCATCTGTTACGAGCGCCGCACCCACGTCACCAAAGTGCTGGAGCACGTGGTCACAGACCCCGCGCTTTTCGGCATCATCTACACCCTGGACGACAACGACGACCCGTTTGCCCCCGCAAGCTGGGCCAAAGCCAACCCCAACTACGGCCGCAGCGTGCTGCCCGATGACATGCAGGCCGCCGCCCGCAAAGCCGAGGCCATGCCATCGGCCCTGTCCAACTTCCTCACCAAACGCCTCAACGTTTGGGTCAGCGGCGAATCCCCTTGGATGGACATGCGCGCCTGGGACCGCTGCGCCCACCCCAACGGCATCAACCTGCCAGACCATGCCGGCGCCAAAGCCTGGCTCGGCCTGGATCTGGCCCAGAAAAAAGACTTTGCCGCGCTCAGCATCGTCTGGCAGCACGGCGACCTGTGGCACGTGTGCACACGTCTGTACCTCAACGAGCTGGCCATCCAGGAAAGCGGCAACGCCCACCTCAGCGGCTGGGCCCGCCAGGGGTACGTCCAGGTCACCGACGGCGATATCACCGACTTCGACGTCGTAGCCGAAGACCTGCGCAGCATCTGTCGCACCCTGGACGTGCAAGAAATTGCATTTGACCCGGCCCTCAGCATGTACTTCGCCAGCAAGCTGCTGGAAGAGGGCCTACCCCTGGTCGAAATCACACAGCGCGCGCTGTTCTTCACCCCGCCGCTCATCCAGGTCGAAAACCTGGTGCTGGAGCGAAAACTGCGTCACGACGGCAACCCGGTCATGACCTGGATGGTCAGCAACCTGGTTGTCAAAGTCAGCAAATTCAACGAACTGCGCTCCCCAACGAAGGAGCGCCCCGAAAACAAGATCGACGGCCCCATCGCCATGCTCATGGCCCTGGGGCGTGCGCTGGCCACCACCAGCAACGAACGGTCATTTTGGGAAACGGAACCACAAACGTGAACGTCCTCCAACGCATCAGCGCCGCCGTGTTTGGGCGCAAGTCCTACAACGTGGTGGACCTGGCCCATGCTGCAGGCCTTATGGGCGTGCCTGCGGCTGCAGGCGTGCGCGTTGGCCGCGTGCAAGCCTTGCAAATTGCCGCCGTGTTCGGCTGCTTGCGTGTGCTGGGAGAAGGCGTGGCACAAGTCCCCTTCAAGGTCATGCGCAAAACCGGGCGCAGCATCGAGCCCGCCACGGATCACCCCGCGTATGACCTGCTGGCCAACCAGCCCAACGACTGGATGACCAGTTTTGAGCTGCGCGAACTGCTGGTGTGGCACGCCGCCCTGTGTGGCGCCGCTTACTGCTACCTGGTGCGCGACACGCAGGGTCGCCTGCTGGAGCTGCTGCCCTTGCCCCCCGGCTCCGTGCAACCCAAGCAGGCCGCAAACTACGATCTGACGTACCAGGTCACCGGCACCAGTGGCGAGCAGCGCACCTTCCCCGCATCGTCCATATGGGCCCTGCGCGGCCCCACCTGGAACGGCTTTGAAGGCCTTTCTGTGCTGCAGCTCGCGCGCGAGGCCTTGGGCCTCAGCATTGCCGCCGAGCGCCACCACGCCCACGTGCACAAAAACAGCGCCCAGCCCAGCGGCCTGTACAGTTTCGAGGGCACCATCAGCCCCGAGCAGCACAAGACCCTGCGAGCGTGGGTCGAAAAAGAATTCAGCGGCCTGGACAACGTAGGCCGGCCAATGATTCTGGACCGCTCCGCCAAGTTCACCCCCTTCACGCAAAATGGCGTGGACATTCAGCACCTCGAAACACGCAACCACCAGGTTGCCGAGGTGTGCCGCTTCTTCCGCGTCAACCCGATCATGATTGGCTACAGCGACAAAGCCGTTACCTATGCCAGCGCCGAGCAACAGTTTCTGTCGCACCTGGTGCACACGCTCATGCCCTGGTACAGCCGCATCGAACAATCGGCCAACGCCTGGCTGCTGACCGCAGCAGACCGCCGTGCCGGCTATTACACCAAGTTCACCGAGCGCGGCCTGCTACGCGGCGCCATGAAAGACGAAGCCGAATACCTCAGCCGCCTGGTCGAGCGTGGTGTGCTCACGCGCAACGAGGCGCGCGAGCTGATGGACCGCAACCCCATAGACGGCCTGGACGAACCCCTTACCCCCATCAACCTCACCGGCAGCCCCACCAGCGGCGCCGACAACAGCACCGGAGCCCAAAATGCGTGACCACCGCGACATGCCGTTTCAGGTCAAGTCCGTCAACGAAGATGGCACCTTCAGCGGCTACGGCAGCGTCTTCAACGTGGTCGACAGCTACCAAGAAATTGTCGTCCCAGGCGCGTTCAAAGACAGCCTGGAGAGCCGCACCCCATCCCTGCTGTGGCAACACCGCAGCGGCGAGCCCATCGGCGTGTACACCAAGCTGGCCGAGGACACGGTGGGCCTGCAGGTCGAAGGGCGGCTGGCCCTAAAAACTGCGCGCGGCGCCGAGGCTTACGAGCTGCTCAAGATGGGCGCCATCAGTGGCCTATCCATCGGGTTTGTCACGCGAGAAGACAGCTACGACAAAGTTACCGGCATCCGCACTCTGAAAAAAGTGGACCTGTGGGAAGTGTCCTTGGTCACATTCCCCGCCAACGATGCCGCCCGCGTCAGCGCCGTCAAAACGCTGGACGCCATCACCACCTTGGCGCAAGCCGAGGCCTACCTGCGCGATGCCGGTGGGCTCAGCAAGCGCGAAGCCGTGACATTTTTGTCGCGGATCAAGTCCCTGCAGGGTCGGAGTGATTCCGATGAGCTGGGCGAACTGGCCGCGCTGCTCCGGCGCAATACCTCTTTGTTCACCATCTAAAAGCATCACCATGTCCGACATTTCCGAAATCAACCGCCTGCTCACCGAGCAAGGTAAAGCCTTTGAAGAATTCAAGGCCGCCAACGACCAGCGCATCGAAGAGAAGGCCGACGGCAAAGCCGTGGGTGACCTCGACGCCAAACTCGCCAAGCTGAACGACGTGTTCGCCGCTGTGCAAGAGCAAGTCAAAGCGCTGGAAAAGCGCGCCGCCCGCCCCGGCACCGGCGGCGATGCCGACCCCGTGCGCGCTGAGCACAAAGCCGCGTTCGGCAAATTCATCCGCAAGGGCGACGACAGCGGCCTCGGCGAGCTGCAGGCCAAGGCCTACAACATCACCACCGACGGCGACGGCGGCTATGCCGTGCCCGAAGAACTGGACCGCAACATCCTCAGCACCCTGAGTGACGTCTCGCCCATCCGCGAAATCGCCAACGTCATCACCGTCAGCACCAGCGACTACAAAAAGCTGGTCAACACGCGCGGCACCGCCAGCGGCTGGGTGGACGAAGACGATGCGCGCTCTGCCACCAACGGCGCCAGCTTCAGCCAGGTCACCCCGTACATGGGCGAAATTTACGCCTACCCGCAAGCCACGCAACAATTGCTGGACGACGCATTTTTTGATGCCGAGGCCTTCATTGTGGGCGAGTGCGCCGCCGAATTTGCCTACCAGGAAGGCGCGGCGTTTGTCAGCGGCAGCGGCACCAAGCGGCCCAAGGGCTTCTTGTCCTACACCACCGCCGCCACGGCTGATGCCTCGCGCGCGTTCGGCACCATCGAGCACGTCGCCACCGGCGTGGCCGGCGATTGGGCCGCCAGCAACAAGGCCGATGTCCTCATCACCCTGGTGCACAAGCTCAAAGCCGGCATGCGTGCCAATGCCCGCTTTGTCACCAACAAGGCCTTGCTGGCTGAAATCCGCACTTTCAAGGACGGCGACAGCAACTACATGTGGCGCCCCGGCCTGGAGGCCGGCCAGCCGTCCACCCTGCTGGGCTACCCGGTGGTCGAGGCCGAAGACATGCCCGCCAAGGCAGCCTCCAGCCTGTCCCTGGCGTTCGGCGACTTCAAGCGCGGCTACACCATTGTCGACCGCATCGGCACCCGCCTGCTGCGCGATCCGTACACCAACAAGCCGTACGTGGGCTTCTACATGACCAAGCGCGTCGGTGGCATGGTGGTCGACAGCCAGGCCATCAAGGTCATCAAATTCGCCGCCTCCTGAGCCCACAGCTCTGCCAACACCCCAAGGTGCCGTTGGTGCGCCTTGGGCCACGGGCCTGCCCGCAACGGCAGGCCCGTTTTGCTTCCACCACCCGCATCTTGAGCCCCTTCATGAAACTCAAAATCGTTCACGACTTCAAGTTTGCCCACCGTGGCTGCGAGGTCGTGCAGTACACCGCAGGCACCACCGTCGAAGCCGCCGACCCCGAATTCATTGCCACCGCGCTGGCCGAAAAGTGGGCCACCAAAACGCGCACCCGCGCGCCTGGCGAAGCCGCTGGCGATGCCGTCACCGACGGTACTGAAGCCGCTGAAGCCGACAGCGCAGACGGCGCAGACTGACCCCTACAACCCCACCAACCCCGGCGCGTACCCCTATGCCCATCGTCCGCACTGTAGAGCCCGGCGCCGAGCCGGTTACCTTGGCCCAGGCAAAGGCGCACCTGCGCGTGGACTACAGCGCCGACGATGACCTTATCAGCGCCCTCATCAGCGCCGCCCGGCAGCAGTGCGAGCACCGCACCCAGCGCACCCTGGTCAACACCACCTGGCGCCTGTCGGTCGACGCATTCGAGCAACTTGCCCTTCTGCCCATGGGGCCGGTTACGGCCATCACCAGCTTGTCGTATGTCGACGCCAACGGCACCACGCAAACCCTGTCCAGCGGAACCGATTACCGCGCCGATCTGGACAGCGCGCCCGCGCGCGTGCAGCCCATCAACACCTGGCCCACGGCCGCCGACCAGCTCAACGCCGTCACCATCACATACACCGCTGGCTACGGCGCTTCCGGCGCCAGCGTGCCCGCGCCGCTGCGCCAGTGGATCCTGCTGGCCGTGGGGGAGATGTACGCCCACCGCGCCCGCAGCGACGAGCGCCCCGCCGTGGCGCACGATTTTGTCGATGGCCTGCTCGACCCATTCCGCACCTGGGGCTGATGCGCCATGGCCAACCAGCCCCGCCTTAACCAGCGCGTCACCGTGCAGCAGCTCAGCGGCTCGGTCGACAGCTACGGCCACACCTCCCCGCTGACCTGGACCGATGTTGCCCCCGAGTGCTGGGCCCGCGTCACGCAATTGGGCGGCACCGAGCGCCTCAAGGCGCTGGCCATCGACGCCGACATCACCCACCGCGTTCTGGTGCGCTACCAGGCCAGCCTGCACGCGCCAGTGGCCAGCATTGGCTGGCGCATCGTGTACGGCAGCCGCATCCTGGCCGTCACCGGCAGCCACGACGTGGACGAAGCCCGCACCTGGATCGAGTTCGATTGCAAAGAGGGCCTCACCAATGGCTGACCTCAACGTCAAAGGCCTGGACGAGCTGCACCGCCAGCTCCAGGCCATCAGCGCCGAGCTGCAAAACAACGCCATGCGTGGCGCCATGCGGGCCGGTGCGCGCGTCATCGAGCGCGCGGCCAAGGGTGCAGTTGCCGTGCACGATGGCGACCTGCGCAAATCCATCCGCACCAGCACCCGCAAGCGCGGCGGCAGCGTAACCGCCACCGTCAAGGCCGGCAGCAAAGCCGCGTTCTACGCCCACATGGTCGAATTTGGCACCGCCGCCCACTTCATCAAACCCAAGGCGCGCAAAAGCCTGTTCTTTGCCGGCCTGGCGCGCCAGGTCATCAGCCACCCCGGCGCCAAGGCAAAGCCCTTCATGCGCCCGGCATTCGATGCCCATTCAACCGCCGCCGTCGAGGCCATGCGCGACCACCTGGCCCGCCGTCTCGAGCAAATAGCCGCCGCCCGCGCCGGCACCCCCGCCCCATGAACCCCGAGATCCTGATCCGCACCGCACTGCTGGCCGACGCCACCGTCACCGGCCTGGTCGGCACCCGCATCGCTGTGGACCACCTGCCCCAGGGCAGCACATTCCCCGGCATCGTGCTGCAGGTGGTGGACGGCGTGCCCCAGCGCGCCCTGGCCCCCGTGGGCAGCGTGGTGGCGGTGGACGCGCGCATCCAGGTCAACCCCGTGGCCACCACCCTGGCCAGCGTCAAGGCCATCCACGCCGCTGTGGATGCTGCCCTGAGCGCACTCAACAACACCACGGTGGGCGGCAAGCGCATCGTGCACTGCGTGTGGGCCCTGCTCGGCCCCGCCGACCACGACATAGAAACCGGCCTGTGGACCCAGCCGGTCGATTTTTCCCTGCGCTGGCTGCACTGATCGCGCGCACCGCTGCATCAGCCGCCGCCCCGCATAACCCCCGCATCAACCCACGCCACCGCTGCCCACCCCCTGGGCGCAGTGGCGCGGGTTGCTGTTTGCCCGCACGACGGGCGTTTGTTGCAACCCCCTGAAGGACTTTAGCCATGACCCAACTCACCTCCGTCGGCACCCTCATCAAGCTGTCTGCCGGCTCCCCCGCCACCCACGACGCCGCCGGCTTCGCTGCGCTCACCTTCACCACGCTGGGCGAGTGCACCGCCAGCCAGGAAATCGGCCGCAAATACAACACGGCCAAACACGTGCCGCTGGCCACCGGCGCCACGCACAAAATCAAGACCAGCTTCGACGCCGGCGCCATCACCATCAAGGGCGCCTGCGACACCGACGACGCCGGCCAAATCCTGGCCAAAACCGCCCTGGGCAGCTCGGCCAACTACGCCTTTCAGATCCACTACCCCAACGGCGACAAAACCTATTTCCTGGGCCTTGTCACCGCGTTTGACACCGGCGCCAACGACGCCAGCGGCATTCGCAGCTTCACCATGACGGTGGAGGTCAACCCCTCCACCGCTGGCGCCGATTTTGTCGAATCGCTGGCGCCGTAACCCGCGCCCACCCGGTTGCACCGGCCCTGGCTGGTTCGCCTCCTTCGCGGGTGGCGGCCGGCTGGGGCACGGGCAAACACCCCACCCACCCGCGAAAGACCCCCAACCATGTCCGACCCCACTGCCGAAGACTTCGACATCAGCACCTACGCCGCGCAAGACACCGCAGAAATCGAGCTGCAGCGCCCCGACGGCGAACCCATGACCAACGCCCACGGCCAAGCGCTCAGCGTCACCGTGTACGGCCCCGGCTCGCGCACCTACCAGCACGCGCAAAGTGTGCGCAACCGCGCCATCCTGGCGTTTGTGCGCCGTGGCAGCCACAAAAAAATGGCCGACGACGAGCAGCGCCTGCTCGACGCCGAATTTCTGGCCGCCTGCACCGTCAGCTTCAACGGCTTCGGGTACAAGGGCATGCCCAAAGGCCCTGAAATGTACAAAGCCGCCTACCTGGACCCCAAAATGGGCCTGGTCTCCGAGCAGGTCAACAAAGGCATAGGGGATTGGGCAAATTTTTTGCCCAAATTGGCGAAGAACTAGAGCTATTCGCCGCCCAATGCGGCTGGCTCGACGCCACCCCCGAAGCCCCCCCCGCCCAGCGCCTGGCCGACAAACACGCCCGGCCCGACACCCGCAGCCGCCGCCGCCGCATGCTGGACGACGGCAACCCCCCCGCGCTGCCCGATGTCGGCCACGCCCACTACCTGGTGGCGCACTGGCTCAGCACCGGGTGCTGCCAGGCCGGCCTGGGCGGCCCCATTCCCCTGTCTGCCGCCGAGCTGCAAGCCTGGCAGGCCGGCAGCGGGCACCACTTGCTGCCGTGGGAATGGGCCCTGCTGCGGCAAATGAGCGTTGCGTACTGCGCCGCCCGCCAGGCCGGCACCGAAGCCGCAACCCCTGCCCCGTATGACCCCGCGCGCAACGCGCCCGACGCACCCGCCATCGACCGCCAGGCCGTAGAACAAAACTTCCGCGCCCTGTTTCGCAACCGCACCACCACCGCCCACCCGGCGCCGAAACGAAGCCCATGAAAGTTGGATCACTCACCATCGAAATGGCCGCCAACGTGGCCCGCGTGGCGTCCGACATGGACCAGGTGCGCCGCAGCGTAGATGGCGCCATGTCCTACGTGACCGACCGCGTGGAAATGGCCAAAAAAGCCATGCTCGGCCTGGCCGGCATCGGCTCTGCCGCCATGTTTGTGGGCCTCATCAAAGGCAGCATCGACGGCGCCGCAGCGCTGCACGATTTGTCCATCCAAACCGGCGCCACTGTGGAAAGCCTCTCCGCCATGGCGGCGGTGGGCAAGCTCAGCAACCAAAGCGCCGACAGCATTGCCAACGCCATGGGCAAGCTGGCCCGCAACATGGCCAACACCAGCGAAGAATCGCGCGGCACCGGCAAAGCCATTGCCGCCCTGGGGTTGGACTACGCCGAGTTCTCCCGCATGTCCCCCGAGGACCAAATGCAAGCCGTGGCCGTGGCCATGAACGGCTTTAAAGACGGCTCTGGCAAGGCCGCCGTGGCCATGGCCCTGTTCGGCAAAGAAGGCGCAAAAATGCTGCCCTTCCTGAAAGACCTGGCCGAAGTGGGCGACCTGCAGGCCAAGGTCACCACCGCCCAGGCCGCTGCGGCCGACAACTTCAGCGACAACCTCATCAAGCTCAAAACCACCGGCCAGGGCTGGACCAAAGAAATCGCCATGGGCATGGTGCCCGCGCTCAACGTGGCCAGCCAGGCGTTTCTGGACGTCATGAACGGCACCGGCGGCCTGCGCGACGAATCGCGCAAGCTCAGCGCCGACGGCAGCATCACCGAATGGACCTACATGGCCATCAACGGCCTGTCGCTCGTGGCCGACATGGGCGCCGTGGTGTGGCGCACGCTTAAAACCATCGGCATGGGCCTGGGCGGTTACGTGGCCATGCTGGTGCAGGCGCTGCAGGGCGATTTCAAGGGCGCCGTGGCCACCTACAAAGCCATCGGCACCGACATTGCCGACATGTGGGCCGAGCAAACGCTGGGCCAGCAACTGCGCAACCGCATCGAGCAGATCCGCGCCCTGGGCGACGAGGGCAAAAAAGCCGGCAAAGCCCTCGCCTTCACCAACGTGCTGGCCGGCGACAAAGCCGCCGCCGAAAAGGCCAGCGAATACGACAAGCTCATCCAGAAAATCCGCGAGAAAACCGCCGCCACCGACCTCGAAGCCCAGCAAGATGTCAAGCTCTCCGATGGGCAAAAACTCGCCCTGGAGGCCATGGTGCGCCTGCGCGACAACACCCTGCAGCTCACCGAAGCGCAGCGCCAGCAACTGGCCGCCGCCCTGCAGGCCATGCTGGCCAGCGAGCAACTGGCCGCCGCCCATGCCGCCGAAACCAAGGCCACCAAAGAGGCCGCCGAGGCCCACGCCAAATACGTCACCGGCCTGGCCGCCGAGCTGGACAAAACGCTGGAGCAAGTGGAACAACAACGCCTGCACAACGCACAGATCGGCCTGGGCAAAGAGGCGGTAGAGGCCCTCAGCGCTGCCAAGATCGAGCAGCAGGCCGTCACCCTGGAGCTGCAGGCCGTGCGCGCCCTGGACAAAAACCTGGACGAGGCCGAATACAACCTGCTCAAAGCCCGCGCCGCCGCCCTGCGCGAGCTGGCCAGCCTGAAACGCGACGCCGCCGCGCGCCAGGTGGCCGTGGACGAAGCCAAAAAAGCCGAGGAAGCCTGGGGCAAATTCACCGACAGCGTGTTCAACGGCCTCACCGACAGCCTGTACCGCGCGTTTGAGGCCGGCAAGGGCTTTTTTGAAACGCTGTGGTCCGGCATCAAAAACACGTTCAAGACCACGGTGCTGAAGCTGATGATTCAGGGCACGGTTGGCGGCATTGCCGGCGCCATAGGCATGCCGGCATTTGCCGGCAACGCGGCCAGCAGCGCCAGCAGTGTGCTGGGAAGCCTGGGCAACCTGGGCAGCCTGTTCGGCGGCGGATCTGGCGGCATCATGAACGGCCTGAGCGCCTGGGCCGAGGGTGGCAGCGTGATGAACGTGTTATCCAACCCCGGCTTATACAGCGGCAGCGAACTGCTGGGCGCTGCATTGCCCGGTGTGGGCATGGCGCTCGGCGGCATCATGCTGGCGTCCAAGCTGTTCGGCTCCAAAGGCGGCCCCAAAACCGAAGGCGGTTACAGCAATATTGCCGGCCTGGTGGCCAGCACCAACGGCCGCACGTACCAAAACGGTTTTTACGGTGGCGCCAACGACAGCGCCGCGCAGGCCCTGGTGCAATCGCTGGGCAGCGGGTATGCCGGCATCCTGGCCGCCCTGGGCGTCAAAGGCGGCGCACTCACCGGCCAAGCGTTTGTTGATGCCGACCCCAACGGCACCAGCGGCAACGCGCTGGATTTTCAGGCATCGCTCAACGGCCGCACCATCTACAACCGCTTCGACGCTCTGGGCACCAACCGCGCCGGCATGACGGATGCCGAGGCCCAAGGCGCGGCCCAGCTTGCCGTGCAAACCGCGCTGGTCGAAGCGCTCAAGGTTACCGATTTGGGCGGCCCGCTCAATGCCTACCTGGCCAGCGTCAGCACACAGGGCAGCAGCCTCGAATCGTTGGCCGCCGTCATTGCCGATGTGCAAGGCGTGGGCGCGCTGCAAAAACAATTTGCCGAGCTGCAAGGCTCCAGCGTCGAGGCCGTCAAGGCCCTGGCGCAGGCCGCTGGTGGCTTCGATGCGCTGGCCCAAGTGCTCACCACCCGCCGCGCCTGGCAGGATCAACTGGACCTGCTGCAGGGCAAGGTGACGCAAGACGAGCTAGACCTGCAGCGCGACCTGGCCAGCACCACCGACGAAGCCACCCAGGCGCTCATTCGGCAGGTGTACGCCCAGCGCCAAGCCAACGCCGCCACCACCGCCGCCGCCCAAGCGGCCGAGGCCGCCGCCGCTGCTGCCCAGGCTGCAGCCCAGGCGCAAAAATCCGCCGCCATCGATGCCTACAACCGCGCGGTGGATGCCGAGCGCAACCGCCTGCAGGCCCTGGCCGATGCATCCGCTGCCACGGTGGACCGCATTCAATCCATCTTCGATCTGCTGGACGAATCCACCCGCAGCCTGTACGGCAGCGTCGCCAGCACCGCCGCGCTGCAGGCCGCGCAGGGCAGGGCGTTTATCTCCAGCGCGCTGGCCCTGGCCAACGCCGGCGGCGTGTTGCCCAATCAGGCCGCGTTGCAAAACGCCATCGGCGCCGCCACTGCCGGCCTGTCGGCCCGGCCCTACGCCAGCCGGCAAGACAGCGACTTTGCCCGCCTGGTGCTGGCGGGTGAATTGCGCCAATTGCAAGCCAAAACCGGCACGCAGCTTACCGCCGCCCAGCAGGCGCTGGACGTGGAGCGCAGCCAGCTCGCCGCGCTCAACGCGCAGGCCGAGGCCATGCAACAGCAGCTCGACGCACTCAACGGCGTGCACACGTCGGTACTGTCGGTGGACGAGGCTGTGCGCAATTTGACCGCGCTCATGTTCCCCGGCGGCACCGACACCAACACCGCCCAAAGCATGGCCGCCGGTGCCAGTGGTGGCGCCGTGTTTGGCGGTGGTGTGGGCAGTGGCGCCGGTGGCTACGTGTTCAATCCGTCCGACTTTGGCGGCGTGGACGCCACCACCTACGCCACCAGCCTGGGCGGCATTCTGGCCGCGCTGGGTGGCGGTGGCGGCGCCGTGGTGCAAGCCGTGGGCGAGCTGCGCGAAGAAGTGCGCGAGCTGCGCGCCGTGCAAGAACAGGCCGCCGAAAGCGCCGCACGCACGGCATCCGTGCTGCAGGGCAACGAGGGCACGATTTTGGTCCGCACCGTGTAACCCACGCACGCACCACTGCACACCATGTACCGCATCATCCCCATCGACCTCACCGCCGCCGGCCGCCTGACCAGCAGCACCATCAGCGAGCCCGCCAGCTCAGAAACCGCGTGGGCTGCCCTGGGCACCTACACCGTAGGCCAAGAGCGCATCCGCACCAGCACGCACCGCGTTTATAAGTGCGTGGCCGCGCACACCGGCAGCAGCACCGCGCCAGAGGACGACGCCACCAACTGGCTGGACGTGCGGCCCACCCTCAAATGGGCGCCGTTTGATGGCGCCACCACCGCCGCCGCCGAGGCTACCGACATGTTTACCTATGTGGTGCAGCCGGGGTATTGCAACGCCGTCAGCCTGCACGGCCTGCAGGGCATAGAAGCCAGCATCTCCGTCAAAGACGAACCCGGCGGCACCGTGGTGCACACCGCCAGCGCCAGCCTGTACGAACCAGCCTGGGGCCTGTTCGAGTACCTGTACGGCGATCTGGAGCAAATGCCGGCCTATACGTTCACCGGCCTGCCGCTGCACCCCGATGCGGAAATCACCGTCACCGTTACCGC
>ERZ724505.1159-NODE-1159-length-14811-cov-5.141841_pt1 | contig 14811 bp, 17 predicted proteins | sample MGYA00376038_ERZ724505 | MGnify/ENA primary metagenome ERZ724505 (study PRJEB28724, sample SAMN07190884) | wastewater metagenome | isolation source: effluent of sewage treatment plant in Hong Hong | place: Hong Kong | collected 2016-03-17 ... | reverse complement strand
ACTGCCCAAATTTCTCTCTAATAATTCACCGGGGGCTCACCCATGAATGTGACCGAGGCCGTAACGGCTGACTTAGGGGCTGCCTGTTCCTCACCCGAGGGCCAAGCGGCGCTAGTCCTCGCGCGCCTGCTCGACGGCGGCGAACTGTCGGGCAGCGAGCACGCGCAAGTCTCGCGCGAGTTGCGTCAAGCCGTTGCCGATGCGCGACGCAAGCCGCAGGCCACCGCTGGCGATAAGGCCGATGAACTCAAGGCACGACGTGCCAAGCGTCACCGCGCCTAGCTTCATTCGGCCACGCGTTTGCACTGTTCCTCACTTTGGATCCAGCGCGGGGCGCGAGGCCGTCGAGTTAGCGGCCAGCGTCGGGCTGCACCTCGACCCGTGGCAGGCGTTCGCGCTTGAGCAAGGCTTAGGCGAGGCAGCCAACGGCACGTGGTCAGCGTTTGAGGTTTGCACGATTGTGGGCAGGCAAAACGGCAAGGGGTCAATTCTTGAGGCCCGCGAGCTGGCGGGCCTGTTCCTGTTTGATGAGCAGCTCATTTTGCATTCTGCGCACCAATTTAAGACCGCCGCCGAGGGATTCCGGCGCATCCTGACGCTGATTGAGAACACCGACTGGATGCGTAAGCGCGTTAAAACGGTGACACGCTCCCACGGTGATGAAGGCGTGGAACTGACGACCGGGCAGCGGTTGCGTTTCGTGGCCCGTAGCCGCTCGAGCGGTCGAGGATTTACCGGTGATTGCGTCATTCTTGATGAGGCATTTAACCTCAACGCCGAGGATATGGCCGCGTTGCTGCCCACGTTGGCGGCACGTCCTAACCCTCAAGTGTGGTACGCGTCGAGCGCGGGCATGGCCACAAGCACGCAGCTGGCCGCCGTGCGTGAACGTGGCCTAACCGGTGACGAAACGCTCGCATATCTCGAATGGAGCGCCGAGCCGGGCGCTGACCTTGACGACCGGGCCGCATGGGCTGCCGCTAATCCGGCAATGGGTATCCGTATCCCGACTGAGTTTATTGCCCGTGAACGTGCCGCCCTGCCTGACGCCGAATTCGCCCGTGAGCGCCTCGGTATTTGGGCACCGACTGGCGGTAACGCGGTCATTGATGTGGCGGCGTGGCACGCGTGCGCTGATGAGGACTCGACTCCGTTGGATCCTGTCGTCTTTGCTGTTGATGTCGGGCCCGACGCCGCGAGCTCGGCAATTTCGGTGTGCGGAATGAATGCGGCGGGATTGCATCACGTCGAGACTGTTGCCACCGGCTCGGGTATGAGTTGGGTTGAGCCGCGCCTAGTCGAACTGGCCGAGAAGTGGTCACCGGCGGGCGTGGTCATTGACGCAAAAAGCGCGGGCGCGTCACTGATTGACCGCCTGACCGCTGCCGGGCACAACGTGGTGGTCACAAATGCTGACCAACTCGCCAACGCGTGCGCACTATTCCAAACGGCCGTCATTGACGCCACGTTGCGCCACCGCGATGAGTCGAGCCTCAACCTTGCCCTGGCGAACGCTAAGCGCCGCCCGCTCGGTGAGCGGTGGGCGTGGACGCGCAAAGGGTCGAGCCACGACATTACGCCGCTCGTGGCGGCAACGCTGGCGCTGTTTGGATTCATTGAGCTTGAGCCGGGCAACTATGACGTTGCCGATTCGATTTACTGACGGAAAGGCACGGGCGTGGTTACAACGCTTCTGGAAATTCTCGCGTGCGTGCTGTTCGCGGCCGGTGTCGCCATCGTGGCGGGCACACTGATTGGCGGCGGCGTCGGTGTCGGTGTGGGCTGCATTCTTGCGGCGCTGCCGTTCTTGGCGCTCAGCTACGTGGCGGGCAGGGCATGAGCCTGCTATTTAAGCGCGAGTTGAGCACCGCCGCCGAACTAATCGGCCAGCGGTACGGCTCGAGGCGCGGCAACGTGACAGTGAATGCCGAATCGGCACTAGCGCATTCGGCCGTCTGGGCCTGTTTACGGCTACGCGCTGACCTAATCTCAACGCTGCCCGTGGACGTATTCCGCAACGTGGGCGGCATCAACGTCTTGGTGAATCCGCCGGAGATCATTACGCAACCCGGTGGGCCTGATTGCCTCTCAACTGAGTGGCGCTATTCCTCACAAATTGACCTTGACCGCTACGGCAACACGGTGGGAGTCATCACCGCGTTTGCCGCTGACGGCAAACCGGCACGCATTGAGCTTGCGCCAATGGATCAGGCCACCTACGTATGCCAGGGCGGCGACGAGTTTTGGCGCATCAACGGGCAGCGTTTCGAGCGGTCACAGATTTGGCATGAGAAGCAATGGACGGCACCGGGCTTGCCGATTGGTTTAAGCCCGCTGGCCTACGCGGCAATGAGCATTGGTCAGTATTTGAGCGCGCAACAATTCGCGCTTGATTGGTTCGCTAACGGATCCATGCCGAGCGGCAAACTCAAGAACACCGCCAAGAAGATCGACAAAGACGATGCCGAGCTAGTCAAGGATCGGTTTAAGGCGTCGGTTGCTGCCCGCGACGTGTTCGTCCACGGCAATGATTGGGAGTTTGACTTCATCTCGGTGGCGGCCAATGAGTCGCAATTCCTTGAGGCCATGCGGTTTGGCTCGGAAGATATTTGCCGATTCTTTGGCGTCCCGAGCCGTGCCATTGACGCAGCCTCGCCGGGATCGGGCGGCACCGTGACTTATGCCAACGTGACTCAGGACGATTTGCACCTACTCGTGCGCAACCTCAACCCGGCGATTGTGCGCCGCGAGGAAGCGTGGAGCAATGGCCTAGTTGCTCGCCCACGCATGGTGCGCCTCAACCAAGACGCACTGTTGCGTTTGGATCCACAAACCCGCCAACAGGTGTTGCGCGAGGACGTGGCCGCCAAACTGCGCACGTATTCCGAGGCTCGCGCATTAATGAATCTGCCGCCGCTGACGCCTGCCGATATGGCCGAGTTTCAGGCGGTTAATCCTGCCAAGGCGCTGCCAGCGGCACCGACTCCGAACGGAGCACCAACACAATGACAACGATTCAGCAGGCACGCGCGGCCACCGAGGTGCCCGTTTCGCGCAGCCGCGTCGCGGCGTTCTCTAGCGAGATTCGCACCAAGACGGTTGAGCACGACGGTAAGGCATTCACCGAACTGACCGGTTACGCGTCAGTCGTGGAACGCGGTTACACAATGCATGACATGTTCGGGCCGTACTCCGAGGTTGTGTCAGCGAGCGCGTTCGACGCCACCTTGAGCGCGAATCCTGACGTTGTGTTCTTGGAAAATCACGCGGGCCGAGCGATGGCACGCACCGGCGCGGGAACGCTTGAGCTAAGCGCCGATGCCACCGGGCTTCTGAGCCGTGCGCTACTCAACCCAACACGCACCGACGTGCGCGACCTCACGGCCGCGATTGCTGACGGCGCGGTCACAGAAATGAGCTTTGCATTCCGCATCACTGATGGCCAATGGTCGCCGGATTACACCGAGTACCGCATTAACGCGGTAGACCTCGACCGGGGCGACGTATCAGCGGTGACGTACGGCGCTAATCCTCACACCTCGATTGAGGCACGGGCCGCATCGCTGTTGGCCGCGCTCGATCATATGAGCGAGGAACAGGCGCGCGCGGCTATGTCGCGGCTCACGGCGCGATTCGCTGCCGATGTTGCACCGGCACCCGAGGTGTCGCAGGTGGCCTACTTGCGCGCCGCAATGGAGCTTGACCGCTAGACCAATACCCAACGACTACCCGCGATCAATGCGGGTGATTTGTGCTGCCTACCGCGCGTCAGACGCTCGCCCGGTTGCCCTGCCAGATGGCGCGCAGCGATGAAGGCACCAACCCAACCCTTTGGAAGGAACACGCAATGAATTTCGACACTCTGATTGCCGTTAGCGAGGCCGAACTGACGGCCGCGCGCTCGGCACGGGAAGCGGCCACCGCTGACCAGAAGGCACTACTAGCGGGCGTTGAGGCTGACGCACGCAAGGCACTGACCGAGGATGAGCAGGCACGCTTTGATGGCCTGTCCATCGCCAAGCGTGAGGCTGACGCCAAGATTGCAGCGCAGGAGGCACGCCTCAACGACTTGCGCGCCGAAAAGGCTGCAGACGAGAAGGCAGCACGTGATGCGGCCACCGTTACCGAGTCGGGCGCATCGCTGCGCAAGTACGATGAGGTTGCGCGCGTCGGATCCGAGAAGCGCACCTACTCACCGGGCAACCCGGCCGAGGGTATTTCGTTCCTCGCTGACGTGGTTCGCGGGCAGCTTGGCAACGACGTTGCCGCTAACGAGCGCCTCAACCGGCACATGGTTGAGGAACGCATCGAAAAGCGCGACGTTGGCACCGGTGCATTTGCGGGCCTGACGGTTCCTCAGTACCTCACCGATTTGGCCGCGCCTGCCGTTGCCAAGGGCCGCCCGTTGGCTGACAACTGCCGCAAGCTGGCGTTGCCTGCCGATGGCATGACCGTAAATATTTCACGCATCACCACCGCAACCGCTGCCGCCGTTCAGGCGTCAGAAAACGCGGCCGTGCAAGAGACTGACCTTGACGACACTTTGCTGACCGTGAACGTGCGAACGATTGCGGGCCAACAGGACGTATCTCGCCAAGCGGTAGACCGCTCGGTTGGTGCTGAAAATGTCGTCATCGAGGATCTTGCGGTGCGCTACGCCACCGAGCTTGATCGGGGCATCATCGCTGATGACGGCACCTCGGGCACGCACCTTGGAATCCTCAACACCTCGAGCATTGTGGCGGTGACCTACACCGATGCGACCCCGACGCCAAGCGAGGCATGGGGGCCGTTGTGGGATCTACAGCAGCAGATCGAGTCGGGCGTTTACAAGGCGGCAACCCACCTTGTGATGCACCCGCGCCGCTGGGCATTCTTCTGCTCAGCAATCGGCACCAACCAAGCAATGTTTGGTTTCTCGGGCGTCGGTGTGCAGCTCATCGGCCAAGAACAGTCAAAGGCATATGGCGCTGGCGTTCGCGGGATCCTCGCGGGCCTGCCTGTCATCGTTGATGCCAACATCACGACGACTGATTCCAGCACGCGCGACATCATCCTCGGTGTTACCGCTGATGAGCTATTCCTTTGGGAACAGCCAGGCAGCCCGTTGCTGATTCGCGCCGAGCAGACCAATGCGGCGAACCTTTCCGTCAAGCTTGTGGCCTACGGATACTCAGCGTTTACCGCTGGCCGTTACCCGGGCGCGCACGGCAAGATCACCGGCTCGGGTCTGACAACGCCAACATTCGGCATCGCAGCCAGCTAATTGCGTGGCTAGTTCGCACGCCGGGGGCTCACTCGGCGCGCGTTCTAGTTCCTCAATCGGCGGAACACCTACACCTGAAAGGCAGGCGCTATGACGCGTCAGAATGGCCCATACTTTGACGAGAACTACCTACGTCAAGGCTCGCCCACTAACTCGACGTTCGCCGAATCGGTGCCGCGTTTCGCAGCCGGTGGCAACCTTTCCGCACTGACCACGCAGGTGATGCTTACCGCTGGCCTACCGCTGCAATACGGCGATAAGGTCACAAGCCTGACGTTCATTTCTGGCGGCACGGCGGCGGGCACTCCCACTAACTATTGGTTCGCGCTCTATGACACCTCGGGCGCGTTGCTCAGTCAGTCGGCAGACCAGACCACAACCGCATGGGCAGCCAACACGGCGCTGACTCTTGCGCTCGCATCGGCGCAGACCATCACCACGCCCGGCCTGTATTACGCGGCCATCATGGTGAAGGCCACAACACCGCCAACGCTGCGTGGCGCTGACCTCGGGCACGCCACCGTTGGCGGGGCCATTGGCCTGTCAGCCAAGGTGCTTGCTCAGACCTCGGGCTCTGCACTGACCGCGACGGCACCGGCAACAATTGCCACGCCCACCACGGTTGCCACACTTCCCTACGTTGTGGCCAGCTAGTGAGCGCCGAACCTGACGCCTACACGGCGGCGCTACTGCGTGAGCGGGCAGCACTCGACGCCTTTGGGCACGCGTCACGCGTCAAAGCCGTGGACGCCGAGCTAGCCCGTATCGGTTACTCGGCACCCGCGCCCGCCGCGCGTGCCGATGAGCCAAAACCCGTGAAGCGAACCACGACCCGCAAGGGGTAACGTATGTTTGATTTGGGCGACGTTGTGCCCCTGGCGGTGAATGTCAAGGACACCGCCGGGGCTTTGGCCAACGCAACAGCCGTTGTGCTGACCATCACGTTGCCTGACGGCACCACCGCAACGCCAAGCGTTACCAATTCCTCAACCGGTGTGTATTCGGCAACGTACACGCCAGCGGTGGCGGGGCGCTTTGGCGTGCGGTGGGTGGCCACGGGCACCAACGCATCAACCTACGTGGACGCCTTCACGGTGGCCGCCGGTGCCGGGCTTATCAGCCTCGATGAGGTGAAAGCATTCCTCAACATCACAAGCACCACCAATGACGAGGAATTGCGCGAGTTTGTCGCAGCCGCAACCGTGGCCGCCGAGAAGTACGCGCAACGCAAGTTGGTGCGCGAGGCGTTCACCGAGACGCACGATGGCGGCGGGCGGCTAGTGGTGCTGCGTCACCCTCGAGCCACCTCACTGACCGCCATTTCCGAGGGCGGCACCTCGCTAAGCGCCGGTGAGTACCGCCTCAAGTTTCACGGCGGTGCAGTGGAGCGTGTCAGCGGTATCGCGCCCTCATACTTCACGCGCGGTGTGGACAACATCAGCGTCACGTATGTGGCTGGCGTCACCGGTGACGACTTGACCCTAGCGAGTCACGCAGTCAAGCAAATGGTTAAGCACTTGTGGGCCACGCAGCGCGGGGCCAAGCGGCCGAACACTGGCGACGAGTGGGAGTCAGGGCTTGGGTACACGTATCCGCGCCGCGTCATGGAGCTACTCGATCCGTTGAGCAACTCGGTTGGGTTCGCATGATTCTTTTTGATGTTCACGCCGCGCTCGTCACCGCCCTTGATGCCGCGCTCACAACGCCGGTGTTTGACTCGTTCCCCAACACCAATGACGACTTGCGCGAGTTTGTTTGCGTCGGGCCAGGGTTCGACTCTGACGACGCGGGCGAAACCGTTTCAGACTGGCATGACGCGCCGTGGGGCAACCGTGCCGAGGATGGCATTTGCCGCGTGTCTGTCGTTGTGCAATCCGGTGACGATGCCGTTGCGACGATGCGCACCCGGTGCGGGGTCATCGTTGATGCCATCACCGCCGCCATTACTGACGACCCATCGCTAGGCGTCAATGCCGCGCGCATGGATCCACAAATCATGCGGATTGAGACTAAGCACCGCGTGGGCGTTTCCGATTATGGCCCGTATGTCGAGGCCGTTTTATCCGTTCACTACCGAGCCATTGACGCTTACTAGAAAAGGGGCAACCCATGCCGCAATACCGCAACATTTCACCTGATGACCTAGTGGTGCCTGTCGGCAACCGGTGGGTCAAGGTTCCCGTTGGTGGCGTCATCAACGTGCCCGATTCTGACCCCTGCTACTGGCAGACCGGTGAGCAGGGTGAGCAAGCAATTTGGGAGCTCGCAGATAAGGCAAAAGCCAAGGGCTCGGCAACCGCAAGCACCAACGAAACGAAAGGCAAGTAAATGGCTATTGGTTCCGGCATGGGGTCAAGTTTCGGATTCAGCGCCGAAACGACGTACGGCACGCGCGTTGCACCCGCCAAGTTTGTCAAGCATCGCAGCGCGGCGATTAACCGCGTTCCCAACCGCGTTCAGGGCGAGGGCATCATCACGGGCAGCTTTGGCCCGAACCTTGACCACTACGTTGAGACGTACCACGCGGCCACGGGCACCGTTGCCATTGATGTGCCGTACTCGAAAATGGGCGTGCTACTCAACACGTTGATGGGTGGCAGCGTCTCACCGGTGCAGCAGGCAGCCTCGGCCGCTTATCTCCAGACGCACCCGCTGGCCGATGTTTACGGCAAATCCATTACCGGCCAGGTGGGCGTCCCTTACCGTGACGGCACCGTCAAGTGCCATGAATTCACCGGCGGCAAGATCACAAGTGCTGAGTTTTCGTGCTCAACAGATGGCCTTCTTGAGGCCAACTTGCAGATTGACGGCCGCAAATTTGACGACACGCAGACCCTTGCCACGGTGTCGCACAACGCGGGCGTGAAGGCGTTTCACGGTGGGCAAATGGCCTTTAAGATCGGCACCTACAACAGCGAGGCCGCCATTGCGGTGCGCGACGTTTCATGCACGATTGAGCGCCCGCTAGACACCGAGGATTACACAACCAACTCAAGCAACCTCAAGTCCCAACCGGTGCTCAACGGGCCCGCGCAAATCTCGGGCAGCGTCACGGTGGATTGGACGCTTGCAGACGGTAAGGCTTTGCAGGATCTAGTGGTGGCGAACACGTCCAACAGTGTGGTCATGGAATGGGTTGGCACCACCGCCATTGCCAGCACCTATTACCCGACGTTCCGCATCACGCTGCCATCAGTTACGTGGGATGGCGACATTCAGGGCGCTGACGGGCCCAACGAGTTGTCAAGCAAGTTTGATTTCACGTGGCGCGACGATTCCAGCGGCAACCTGCCAACGATCACGTACATGAGCACCGATACGGCGCTCTAGTGCGACTTTGACGCACAAGCCCTGGCGCGTGTGAGCCCGCGCGCCGGGGCTTGTGTTTACCCAAGGCGGTGACGATATGCCTCGAGGTACTCCACGCCCGAGCGGCACGGCCGCTTACGAGTCGGGCATCACGATTGACCCGGCACGTGCTGAGCGCAAAATGGCCGAACTCACCAAGGCGCTGCCCGATGAGTTGCGTAAGGAATTGCGCAAAGAATTGGCGGCAGCCGCAAAGCTCATTGTGACTGAGCAGCGCAAACGCGTAAAAGGGCTCACGTCGAAAAGTAGCGGCGGCTCAGGCACCAATGCGCGCATGAACGCAACGCTTGCCAGCGGCAAAAGTTTTGGCCCGCTGACGCAACGCAAATGGGAAGGCTTGCGCAAGCGCAGCGGGTTGCGTAACGCGGCGGCCGCGAGCGTGCGCGTCATCAACCGTACGCGTGGATCCACAAACCAATTGACAGTCAAAAGCGAGCCAAACCGTATGCCCGCTGACCAACGCAAATTGCCTTCACATATGAACACGGGCCATTGGCGGCACCCTGTCATGGGCAACCGCGAGGCGTGGGTAACTCAGACCGTGACGCCGGGTTGGTTCGACAAACCCGCCGAGGAAAAGTCACCCGAGGTGGCGGCACGCGTAGATAAGGCCATTGAGTCAGCAATAACGAAATTGCCAGCATAACCACAACTAAGGGGCTCACCCGATGTTTGACGTAACACTCAAATTGACGTACACCGACACTGACGCTAAGGGCGTGGAGACTGTCTGGAATCGTGACCTCGACTTGCGCCGTATGTTCATTCGCGAAACTGACGAGATGAAAAGTCTCACCGGTTGGGTTCCGATTGAGTGGCTATCGTGGCTCGATCAGCGCGACGGACGCGCCCTCGGGTACGCATGGTATTTGGCCTGCCAGCGCAGCGGCGATGACATCACGTGGCTTGAGATTCTCGACGGGCTCAACCTGTTTGGTCTTGAGTTTGAGTTAGTCGGCAACGACGTGGCCGAGGCGGCACCAGAAACGGCTAACCCTGACGACCCTACTTCGCCCACGAAAAGCGAGATGACCAACTAGCTGATTGGTTGCCGCTGTTGGCCCGCTATTTCGGGCTCAACGACATTGAGCACATACGCAACTCATTGACGTGGGATGAGTTGGAACGCTTTAAGGCGTATGCGCGACTGTTCGCACAAATTGACGGGCTCGAGCTAAACATTTAAGGGGCGAGAATGGCGGCAGCCAAGCAACTCATTCTTGACATCATCGCCCGCGATAAGACCAAGCAAGGTTTGGCGAGCGCCACCAAGAACGTGTCAGGCATGGGCAAGGCTGCCCGCGCCGTTGGGTCAGGAATCGCCGCTATTGGCTTGGCCGCGTTCGCCAAAGAATCAATTGATACGTTCCAAAGCGCCACGAAAGAAACGCTTGCGCTCAACCGTGCCGTTGGTGGCAGCGTCGAGGCGTCATCGCGGTTGCGTTTCGCGGCGAAACAAACCGGCCAGGATCTTGGCAACTTCACTAAGGCTATGGGCCTTCTTGACAAAAACTTGGTGAAGGCAGCGCAGACCGGCAAGGGCCCGGTTGCTGACACAATGAAGCAATTGGGCGTTTCGTTCACTGACGCGCAAGGCAAGGTCAAGCCGCTTACGGACATCTTGCCCGATATGGCCGAGCAGTTTAAGAACATGCCGAACGGGCCCACTAAGACCGCGCTGGCGCTGCAACTATTCGGCCGCCAAGGCACCGCGTTGCTACCTTTCCTCAACCGTGGCAAAGCTGGCATTGCCGAGTTGATGGCGAAAACGGACGAATACAACCAAGTTATTGGCCAAGATCAGGTGGACGCGTTCGCCAAGAATCTTGAGGCGCAACGCAAGTTTGATGCCGCAATGGACGGCATCAAGATGACGTTGGGCGAGTCGCTACTACCTGCGATCACGCCGATTGTGGAGAAGCTCGGTGATCTTGCCAAGTTCTTTGGCGATTTACCGCAGCCGGTGCAAACCACCGCCGTTGCCGTGGCCGGTGCAGCTGTTGCGTTTAACCTGCTCAGCGGGCCGCTTGGCATGGTCAAGAGTGGCCTCACCGGGTTGTCTGGGCTGTTCACAAGCGCGGGCACGGCGGCAACTACGGCATCAACAGGCATTGGCGGCACGGCACCGGCTGCCGCTGCGGCAGCACCGGCTATGGGCGGCCTAGCCGCGAGCATGACCACGGCCGGGGGCGCTGTTGTGGCGCTCGGGTCAGCCTTTGGCGTCTACAAGTTCACTGAGCTATTCGGCGGCATCGGGGGCGCAGCCTCAACGCTAGCCCTGCCTGCCGGTGGCCCCCTTTCCCTACTCGCCGTAGCGATGGGCATGAATGCCGATAGCGCGGGCAAGATGGACGCCGGGATGCGCGCCGTGAAGCAATCCATTGGCGATATGGCCAACGCTGGCGACATTGACGGGCTCGTGAGCAAGTGGGCCACGATGGAACAGCAGATGAGCCCTGACGAGTTGATTGCGTTTGCGAACTCGACGCCGCAACTCAATGCCGCCCTGGCCAAAGTTGGCTTGCGCGTGGATTCAGTCACCGGCAAAATCGAGGCAATCCCCAAGGCTCCCAACGTCAAGGTCAGCGCAGAAACTAAGGCCGCGCTTAAGAACCTCGAGGCGGCGCGCGCCAAGGCTGTTGAGACTGACAACACAGACCCGAATATCCGGGTCACCACAAGCATTGAGGGCGCAATTGCGGCGCTACAAAGCGTCATTAACAAGGCGCGTGAAGCCAAGACGGCCGCAAGTGAAGCTGGCGGCAGCGGTGGCGGCGGATCATGGGCCACCGGCGGCGAGGCGTCAGGCGTTGCCCTCGTTGGCGAACGCGGGCCCGAACTCGTCTACTTGCCGCAAGGCAGCCACGTGGCCACGGCATCGCAAACTCGCGGGCTACTCAACGGCGGCGCTCCACGCTACGCAAAGGGCAAGGCCAGCGCCAAAGCCAAAGCCAAGGCCAAGGCTAAGGCAGCCAAGAACGCTGCCATTGATGCCAAGATCAAAGCCAAGCAGGCGGCGCGCCAAAACGCGGTAGACGCTCAAGACGTGGCGCGATCAGCGCAGGCCGACGCCATCGCTAACCGTGACTCGCTCGTAAGCCGCGTCAAAGATCAGACCCGCTCATTCTTTGGCATCGGTGGCTACGATCCGAACGCGCAAGCCTCGGCGGCCGCCGAATTGCAGGCCGCGCAGGCCGAACTCAACGGCACCGCTGTTGGTTCCTCGGCGCGTGCAAGTGCTCAAGCACGCGTGAAGGCTGCGCAGGATGCGGCGGGATCCACGCCGGGCAGCGCCGCCGATTGGGTACGCCAGCGCATTGACAAAGTGCGACGCTGGAAAACGGCGCTAGGGAAACTGGCAGCCGTTTGGGGCGGCAACCCGTACGGGCAGCAACTCTTGCAAGACGTGATGGACAAAGGCCCGGACGGCGGCACCGAGTTGGCCGAGCAGTTACTAGCCACGCCCGGTGAGCTTTCCTCACTCGTCAATTCGTACGCGGCCGGTGACTCGCTCGGCAACGATATTGCCAATTACAACCCGGACGTTGTGAACGCTAACGCTCAAGTGTCGAGCGCAACCCGCCAAGTTGAGCAACTGCAAACCGTCATTTTGCAACTCGACGGCGAGATTCTGCATCAGTCACTACTCAAGGTGCGCCGCCGTAAGGGCGGCCAGCGGCTCGGGCTCGACTGATGACGCGCGTTGCCAAGCCGGGATTGCCTGACCTCAAGATTGAGATTGCGCCAACGGCGACGCCCTCGACCGTTTCGCCCACGTGGGTTGATGTCACAAGTGACCTGCGTCTACGTGACTCGGTGACGTTTAACCGAGGGCGCACCGATGAGCGGTCATCGTCTCAGCCGGGCCGGTTGTCATTCGTGCTCAACAATGCGGCGGGCAATTACACGCCAGGGCTTGCCTCGGGCACGTATCACCCGCTGCGCTTGCGCTGCCCGGTGCGCGTGTCCTTTAAGCCACCGGGCGCGGGCGCTTATGTCGTGATGTGGTCTGGTCTTATTGATGAATGGTCACCCGAGTGGGACAAAGGCCGCCCGGTTTGCCGCGTCAGCGCGTCGGATCGGCTCGCGCAATTGCAGCGCGTCGAACTTAAGGCGTGGGAAACGGAGCAGACCCTAGCGGCCGCGCCCACGCTGTTGTGGCCGTTCACCGATGACGCAGGCTCAACCATCGCCGGTGAGGTTGCCACGGGAACGACGAGCTACCCGCTGACAGTCACCGCCTCGGGCTCGGGCGGATCCGGTGAGGTTGGAGTTGGCGCGCTGCCAATTGATGACGGCACCGTTGCCGCGTTCACGCCCGTGGACGTGTCAAACGGATATTATTTTGAGGGCACGTACGGCGGCAGCGTCGCGGATCCGGCTAGCTGCATTGTGTCGGTGCTGATGAATGCCACAAGCAACCCGGCATCAACCGCAGTCATGTATTCCGCACGCGCCGCCGATAGCGCACGCCTTGAGATTTGCGTAACCACGGGCGGCAAAGCGCATATGCGCTTCATCCTTGCCGATGGCACGACGTATGCGAGCCTGACGGGCGCAACCACGATCACGGACGGGAACTGGCACGCGGTCACCGCAGCGGCGTACCGCAGTGGCACGTCCAACATCAGCGTTTATCTCTACGTTGATGGGGCGCAAGACACGCTGGGATCGTCAGCGCCAGGAACGTGGCCGCTGCCATCATTCGGATCTACGCACCGCGTAGGCGGCGCACCCGGTGCGCTGTTCTCGGGGCAAATCTCGCACGCAGCCTTTTGGACGGATACCACCGGCACGCTTGACCGCAACACGGTGGCGGCCGCGACGTATGCGGCGATGAGTGGCGCGACGGGCGAAACCTCAACGGCACGCTTCTTGCGTGTCTGCTCGCTCGCCGGTGTCACTGGCGCAACATCGGGCACGGGACTATCAACAGTCGGCAAGCAAAAGACAAAAGGTGTCAGCGCCCTTGAGGCGCTCGACGCGGTGGGCGACGCCGAACTATCGCCCGCGTTCATCAGCGCGGCAGGCGTGCCCACGTTGGTGAGCCGGGATAGCCGCTACAACGCGGCCATTGCGTTGAGCGTGACCGCCAAGGATGTTGCGCCGGGCGTGTCCTTTGTGCTCAACGATCAAAACCTAGTCAATGACGTGAAAGGCACGCGCGTGGGCGGTGCCGAGGTGCGCCAAGTGAACGCCGCAAGCGTGGCCTACTACGGCTCACGCACTGAAACAATGTCGCTGATTGTGGACTCTGACGTCCAAATGGCGGCGGTGGTGCAGTGGAATGCGACAGTACGCGCCGAGCCCGCGCCGCGCACCGATTCCCTACGCATTGACGGTTGGGCGAAACAGGCAACCGTAGACCTTGATGACTTACTCGCCCTCGACGTTGGCTCGAGGGTGAACGTCACCGGGCTGCCCTCGACGGCACCGGCGGCAACGCTTGACCTATTCACCGAGGGCATTGCTGACACGTTTAACACTGACGGTTGGCAGCGCACTCTCAACACGTCACCGGTGGGTCAATCCGGCTCAGTCTGGCAACTCGACTCTGCGACCTATTCCGTACTTGGATCCACAACAGTGCTGGCGGTGTGACGTGTTGCCCGGTCAAGTGTTCGCTAGCGCCGATGACGTGGCGGTTGCTCAAGCTCAGCGCGGCGGCATGGTGCTGCCCTCGACGCGTGCCGCCGAGATTGCCGCGCGTATGTGGTGGTCACGTGAGGACGTGGCCTTCTTTTTGCCCGAGGAAACGGCCGATGAGCCACTAGCCGCGTGCATCAATCACGGGCGGTGGGTTGTGATCTGCGAATGCGGCGGCGCGCAGCTGGCCAGCGCCGATGACCCGCGATTCTTTTGCGTGTCCTGCCTCAACGAGCGTCAGGGCGGCAAGTGGCGGCCGGTGACGTGGCCCGAGCAGCGCAGCGACATTGAGCAAGTCTTGAGGGAACGATTCACCGAGCACGCTAATTGGCTGCCCGGCGAAACGGTCGAACAGTTACGCGCCGAGAACGTCGAGAACGGGGTTAGCAATGGCTTGGTCTAGTCCGTACGCCTACGTTGCCGGGCAGACCGTAACGGCTGCAAACCTCAACACGTACTTGAGCGGCAATCTGCAATACCTCTATGACAACCGCTACGGCGTCGGGCGGCGTAACGCCATCATCAACAGC
>ERZ724505.1157-NODE-1157-length-14842-cov-6.862650_pt1 | contig 14842 bp, 11 predicted proteins | sample MGYA00376038_ERZ724505 | MGnify/ENA primary metagenome ERZ724505 (study PRJEB28724, sample SAMN07190884) | wastewater metagenome | isolation source: effluent of sewage treatment plant in Hong Hong | place: Hong Kong | collected 2016-03-17 ... | reverse complement strand
CTGACCGCAGCATTCAACGCTGAAGGCTTTGAATGGGCACCCCCATGTCGCGCCAGTTCTCGGGGTGGCAGGTAAACAGCAGCACCTGATGACGCTGCGCGGCATCAAAAATGACGCGCTTCATGGCTGACAGGCGCTGGGCATCGCTGTGCACCAGGGCATCGTCCAGGATCAACAACGTGGGCCGGCCGGCTTCGCGCAGCAGGTCTGCATAGGCGAAGCGGCTGATGAGGGCCAATTGCTCTCGGGCCCCAAAGCTCAAGGCTGCGAACTGACTGGACTCGGTGGCGCCTGCTGCAGAACGGCGCACCAAGGTGTCAGGGGTGAGCTGTTCACCCACCTCCACGCCGGCATGAGGAAACAGCAGTTGCAGGTAGTGCTGCAAATGCTTTTGCAAGGGGGCCTGAAGACGAGCCAAAGCAGCCTGGCGCTTGCCTTGGAACTTGGCGCATAGCAAGTCAAGCGCCTGCGCGCGGCGACGCAACTCGATGACCCGCCGCTGCGCGCGATCCAGCTCGCCAGATCGGAGCTGACGCTGCTCTTCCAGACCTTGCGCCCCAGCCAATTGCAATTCGTTTTCCAGAACCTGAATGCGTGTGTGGCGTTGCTGATGGGCCTGCTCGAGCTGCGCCATGCTGCGGGTCAGCCGGTCAATGTCCTGGCGCACGATGTCTGGGCGAGACTCCTCGCGCTGGCGGGTCAGCTCTTGCACCAGCACGGTTTGCACACGGCGGTCTTGCTCCAAGGCAAGCAACTGCTGTTGCGCCTGCTGATGCTGACTCAATCGCTCCGGGCTATTGAGCTCGCCTTGGGCTCGCTCCAGTTCTCGCTGGGTAGACTGCACTTGCACCTCGGCGCGCGCCTTGCTCTGCTGCGCCTGAGCCAGAACCTGGCGTGTGCTGACTTCCAATTGGTCCGCAGCCTGCTGAGCCGCTTCGGCTGCACTCAACGGCAACACAGCCTGAACCGCCCCGTTGACATCCCCACTTCCTGGCAGCTGTGCCAAGGCAGCGTGCGTTAACTGCATCTGCCCCTGCGCCTGCGCCCAGGCTTGCTTGAGGGGGTCCAGCCCTTTGGGCGCCAAATGCGCCAGCATTTGCTGCGCCACGCTGACTTGTCCGACCAGTTCCTGATGCTGCAGCAACCGGGCTTCAGCCTGAGCCACATCTGCCAGACCCAGGCTCTGCAGGCGGGCCAGCAGATCTGACTGCACTTGCGCATGGTCGCGCGCCAAGGCATTCAGGTCTTGTCCACCGGGGGTGATAGTGAGTTGCCCCAAGCCCGGTAGCTGCAGGGTCACGGCTTCAGCCAACAAGCGCTCACCCTGTCCAGTTAAGGACTCAACACCACGTGCGCCGTGCAATTCAATGCCCTGCGTGCCCTGCAAAGCAAATTGCAAGCGCGTGGACACAGCCTGGCGTTGCAGATTCAGATCTTGCAACTGACGCTCCAACCTGCGTAAGGCCTCCAGGTCGTTTCGAGACAGAACACAGGCCGCAGCCTGTGCCTTGAGCTGGTCCAGTTGGGCTTGCTTTTCACTGGCATCGTGCAGCGCCTGTTCATACCGCATAGCCGCTTCCTGCGCTTCCTGCCATTGCTTTTGCAAGGTCAGGCGGGTGGCATGTTGCCTCGAGCGGCTCAATTCTCCCCTTGCGCGTTGTGCTTGCTGGTGGGCCTGATCGGCCTGCTGTTGCGCTAAGACGCACGCTTGATCAGCCTGCAGCAATGTCTCGGCTGCCTGCTGGGCAGCTTGCTGACGCTGCGCCAGACTCTGCTGCAGTTGCTCAAACGACTGAATCTGATTGAGCAGCAGTTGATGCTGCTGATTCAAGCGCTGAGCTGCTGTCTGCGCCTCTGCCAATTGCTGCGCACTCAGTTGCAAACGTTGCTCAGCTTGCTGGGCTTCGGTCAAACGCGCCCGCATGGCCTCCCACGGGCGGGCATGCTCATCTTGCTGATGCTCGTGGCGCAGGGTGGCCAGTTGATCCACTTGCTGCTGATAGCGGTTGATCAGCTCATCCAGCTCGGCGATTTGCTGCTGCAGTTGTTCGACCTGTTGAATGGCATCAAGATAGCTGGCCCGAGGCTTGCCCGTCGCGGTCAGCAAGTCATCGCGTTGAGCCTGGAATTGGGACAAAAGTTCATCTGCCCCAGTGGCGGCCACCGCCCCGGCCGTGGCTTGACTGACCTGATCTTGCAAAGCCGAATGGATGTGGTCGCGCGCATGGGCTGCGGCGTCAGCCAACTCTTGCCCAGTGCCTTGCTCCACCCACAGCAAGCCCGGAATGCCCCAGTGCTCGGGTCGGCTGGCCCCTTTGGAGGCAAAGCCATAGCCAAACAGTTGGGCCAAACGGTCTTCGGCCTCGGCCCCATCGAGTTGAGTCCCCCCCCATGACAGGCTGCAGCGGGCCTTGCTACTCAGGAACGATTTCAACAGGTGGCCTGCCTGGTTCTGCAACACGAAGTCGATCTCGACCTGCGGCATGGCGCCAGCGTCGCCCCAAGGGCGCAGGTCTTCCACGGCCTTCGATCGGTAGCGCTCGAAGAAGGCGGCCCGGATGGCCCGCACCAAGGTGCTCTTGCCGGCTTCGTTGGGACCAGAAAATATGTTCAAACCAAGCGCCAAGGGGCCCAACTCGAAGGGCTGACGGAACTGGCGCAAATGCTCGATGCGCAGACGGGTGAGCTGAAGGCTCATGCGGCACCGCCTTCTTGAGCGGGCGAGCGCTGAATCAGGGCGCTGCCCAGCAACGCCAGGGCATCGCGAGCGGCCTCACCCGCATCACCCACCTGGCTTTGCTCTTCGCGCAATTCGGCCAAGATATCAGCCAGGTAGCCGTCGGCCTGCAGGCTCGCGAGCTCATCGCTGGATGGCGTCAGGTTCAGCGCACTCAGATCGGTACGCAGGTGGCGCACCTTGGCTGAGGTGGCTCCCAAAGCTTTTTCAAGGGCTTGATGCTGAGTCAGCGTGGCTTGACCTTGCACTCGCAAATCCACCACAGCATCCGATTCCAGCGGCGACAGACGGCCCAGCAGCTCGTCCAGGTCGGTACTGACATGCAAAACAGCTTCCTGCTGATGCCAACGAAACTGGCCAGTGTCGAGCACCGTGACAACTGGCACGCTGCCTGGCGCAGCCACATCCACCAACAAGGCGCGCCCCGAGTCATTGGCCTTGAAGCGGTCTGGCTCGGGCGTGCCGCTGTACCAGGTACGGTCGTCAATGCGCTTGCAGCCATGCCAGTCGCCCAGCGCCAGATAATCTAGCCGGGCCCGGGTGGCTCGGTCAGGCGCAATGGGGTTGGCCGAGTCAATGTCGTCCGCCAAGATGCCTTGCACACTACCATGAGCCAAGCCCACCCTCACATAAGCGTCAGGGGTATCAGCCAAGTCAAACCAAGCCGTGGTGTCGCCATAGGTATGGCGCTGAGTCAGGGGGGCGGGCAGCACGGCCAAGCGGGCCTGATGCAACAGCACAGGCTGGGGCTGCATGGCCAGAATCACATTGGATGGCACCACACCCAAGCGTTGCGCTCGCGTCCACACACTTTCGGCCAAAGCCGCATCGTGATTACCGGAAATCAGCACCCAGGTGCCCGTGAAACCCGCCATGGCGTTGAAGAGTTTCCGAATGGTGCGGTCGGACACGGTTTGAAGGTCAAACACATCACCTGCGACCAGCACGGCATCAACCAGATGCGTGACGGCCAAAGCCGCCAGCCGCTGTACCGCTTGCAAACGCGCCTCGGCCAGCGGGTGGGCGTCTTCGTCGTCAAACGTGCTGAACTGACGCCCGATCTGCCAGTCGGCGGTGTGGATGAACTTGGGCATGCGATCTGGAACCTCCGGGGCGTGACTGTAATGCCCCGCGGTGTTTGCGCATGCCCATTACCGCATCGTCCACATTAACGGAAAACATTACACGCCACCCATAGGTAATTCCCCGGAAGGGAATTTCTGGGTTTTTCGGATGTCGCACTTTCATCCACACTGGCTAGGCATTTTAGGGCCCCCTGCAGATTCTCGAGCGCTCGACGTCCACCGTTTTTCCAACCCACGAGGAGACAACCGATGAACAAGTCCCGCGCACTGCGCGCGCTGCTGCCTGCCTTGGCCTTGCTGGCCTGGGGCGGCAACGCGACAGCCAGTACCTTGAACCAGAACGTATCCTGGACCATTGACCGCGCCTCGACCACCACCAAATACCGCGTGGTGGCCTACGGAGATTCGATTTACGCCGGCTACAACGGCTCCACCCTCAACGCAGCAAAATACTCCGCCCCCACAGTGGAAGCCGAGTACCTGGCCGCCTTGTGGAATGCCGACATCGAAAGCGTACGCCGCACCAAGTCGGGCGCCGTCGCGTCGGATGTCTACAACAACAAGATCGTGTCTGAACGGTCCTACATGCAAGACGCCTCGACCCGCGTCGTCACATTCGAGATGTGCGGCAACGACGGCTTGCAAGCCCGCTCGGCCTTCAAAAGCCAGACCGGCACCTGCGACTACAGCGGCCTGAACACTGCCGTGTCCAACTGCAAGACCTATGTGGCCAAGGCGATGGACTACATCAACGCCAACGCCTATTCCGGCGTGAAGGTCAAAATCATCTCCAACTTGTACTATCCGGGCTACACCGCCGACAACGTACAGAGTTCGTGCAAAGACGCCAGCACCGGCGCCACCGTGAACCTGCGCGACAAGTTCCTGCCGCTGATGGCCACCATGAACTACTGGATGTGCGAATACGCTCGCCAGAAGGGCTTCAAGTGCACCGACAACTTTGCCGAGTTCATGGGCGCTGACTACGACAGCAACGGTGACGGCAAGATCGATGCCGACGGTTTGCGCTATGTGCTGGGCGAGAGCGAGTCGAGCTATGTGACCCGTATCACCTCGACCTTGAAGCCGACCATTCGCGACGCCAACACCAAGTTTGTGTCGGCCAGCAGCAGCTACGACTACATCCAGTCGGATGACACCCACCCCACCTACAACGGTGGCACGGTGACCGCTGGCCTGTTCGGTGGCACGACCGGCTCTGGCGCCGCACGCTACACCTCCTTCACCGGTGGCAAGAACCCGATCTGGAACACCCTGGGCCATGAACGCATGGGCTGGGCGGTTTCCACCTCCAACCCCTCTGCCCCCTGAGCTTGACCCCTAGGTAAGACCATGAAGTCGCCACGCGCTCCACACTCATCTGGCCATCACATCATGGTGGATGATGTGGCGTGGCGTCCTTCCTGGGGCTACCTGTTGATCGCTTTAGGCCTGGCAGCAGGCGGCTTGGGGTACTGGTGGTTGTCGGACACCGTGCCAGCGGAATCCAGCCAGACGGCGGCAGCTTCTTCTGCCGCCGCCTCTGCTTCCAGCAACGAAGCCTGGCCCATTCAAGCCACGGTGCCCGTGTCGCAGAGCCCAGCCGTGGTGCACGAGGCCCATGTGGACCGCGACGCCGACCAAGACCCCACGCCAGACCTGTCTAGCTATGTGCCTCGCGGGGAAAACCCAACGATGAACCAGGTCATCGAGCGCCTGCATCAGGCCGGCATCTACACCGGTCTGGGCGCCTTCAACCCTCCCGGCACGCGCCCCCCGAAAATCGGCCTGGCCGTTCCCGAGGGCTACCCCTTGCCCGATGGCTACGTACGCCATTACCAGGCGACAGATGACGGGCAACGCATTGAGCCCATCCTGATGTTTGCCCCCGACCGCGAAATTCGCGATGCCAACGGGCGCCCCATCAAAGTGCCGGAAGACCACGTGGTCACCCCAGAACTGGCGCCGCCTGGCTTTCCGCTTCGTCGCATCACGATTCCCGCGCCGCTCGATGCGGGACGCGGCAACCCTTGAGCGACAGGCCCCGACCTCGCCTTCGATCCCTTCACCCTCAGCAGTACGGTTCACACATGTTGCTTGGCATTGCGGCTAGCGCCATTCTTTGCGGCCTTTACGCCCATGGCGGATGGGCATGGCTTCTGGGGTTTGCTGCACTCGTTCCGTGGCTGATCACACTGGACCGATCCCACTCCCTGGGCAAGACCCTCCTGTCTGCCTACCTGATGAGCGTGGCCTACACCTTGTCCGTGTTCGCGTGGTTTGGCACCGCCATCGGCGCCTACACCCAAGTCGGGCAAGGCCTAGGGCTTTTGGCGCTCTTGCTAGGCGCACCTGTCTTCCAACCGCAAATTCTGGCACTCGCCCTGTCTCGCTACTTGACAGCACGCCGTCATGGCCCCGTCTTACAGGCCTTGGCAGGCACCGCAGCCTGGGTGGCCGCCGAGCGTCTGGTACCCAAGCTGCTGGGCGACACTCTGGGCTACGGGCTCTACCCTTCGGTGTGGATGCGCCAGGCGGCCGAGCTGATCGGAGCAGCGGGTCTGACCACCTTGCTGCTGCTGAGCAATGAAACGATCCGCGCGGCCTGGACACAGCGCCAGCACGTTTGGGTTCCGGCGTGGAAGCCATTGGCCTTCAGTGCCTTGATTCCTGCGGCACTGGCAGCATTCGGATGGTTCAACCTGCAAGACACCGCCCCCTCCAACGCCCCCACTCTGCGCCTGGGCCTGGTCCAGACCAACCTGGTTGACTACGAACGCATGCGCCAGGAAAGAGGCGCCTATGCCGTGGTGCGGGAGGTTCTCAACACCCACTACGCCATGAGCTACGACGCTGTCGAGCGCCAGCATGTCGACGCCGTACTGTGGTCCGAAACGGTTTACCCCACGCCATTCGGTCACCCCAAAAGCCAGGTGGGCGCCGAGTTCGACCAGGAAATCTTGAGTGTGATGCGCTCGGCTGGCGTGCCCTTCGTGTTTGGCACGTACGACCTGGATGAGCAAGGCGAATACAACGCGGCGGCCTTTGTCAGCCCTCGCAACGGCCTGCTGGGTCTGTACCGCAAGAGCCGCCCCTTTCCCATGACCGAATATGTACCAAGCTGGCTGGATGGCCCCACCTTCCGCCAGCTGTTTCCCTGGACAGGTACCTGGAAGCCGGGCAACGGCGCACGAGTCTTCCCCTTGCAACTGAAGGATGGACGAGAAATTCCGGTCGTGCCTCTGATCTGCCTGGACGACGTGGATACCGGCCTGACCCTTACCGGAACGCGCCTGGGCGCGCAAGCCATCTTGACCCTGTCAAACGACTCCTGGTTCACCGAGCACCCACAGGGGGCAGCATTGCATCAGGCAGTGGCGGCGTTTCGCAGCATCGAAACCGGCTTGCCTCAGTTTCGGGTCACCAATAATGGCTACAGTGCCATCATTGACAAGCATGGCAATGTGATCGCGAGTGCTCGCATGGGAGAGCGCACCCTGGTCATTGGGGCCTTGCCGGTTCCAGCCCCCTCCCCAACGCTGATGGTGCGCTGGGGGGATTGGGTTGGCCTGGTCTGCGCGGCCTTCTTGTCGCTGTTGGGCGTGACCGCCTTGCTGCCCAAGTGGCATCCGCACGCCCACCTGACTGAACGCCCGCAGTTTGACTGGCAGCACCAGGCTGCCCCAGTCACCTTGCTGCCCACCCCCGCGCGGTTAGCCGCCGGCCTGCTGCGCAGCTTCGCACGCGTGGCGCTGGTGTGGCTGGCCTTTGCCATGCTGCTCGACGACGCGCTGCGCACCAACACCTTGGCCCAGATTCGCCTGTTTGGCGCCCTGTGCCTGGCCCCCGAAGCCGCCGCCTGGTTCCTGATGAAAGCCTTTGCAGCCCAAGCCCAGATTCACGACGGGCATCTCGTGCTGAGCAAGGGGCGCCGGCACATGCGCTTGCCGCTGAGCGACATGGCCGCCACCGAACTCTGGTGGCTACCCATGCCCAGCCCAGGCCTGTCGATCCGGCTTCGCAGCGGGCCTCGGTGGCGGTACGGACTGGCCATGCCCGTGCCGGCGATGCTGGCGCAAGCCCTGTCTGCCCATGGCAGCCTGAACGAATCGGCCCAAGCCCCCGTCCCAAAGCCTCTATTGACCCTGTTCACCTCGGCCCGTGAGGCCATGCGACAAGGTCGCATGTCTCATCCCTGGGTCAAATTCGGACTGTTCCCACTCGTGCTGGCGCTGCCTGCGTTCCGACTGCACCAGCACATTGCCTACGGCAGCACCTTTGGCGAGTACTACACCTTCGGCCTGAAAGCCTACCTGACCACCCTGCTGCTATGGTGGGCCACCTGGGCCATTGGCGTGGCCACCAGTGCAGCCCTCTTGCGCGTGGGGGTGGAGGCCATCACGCTCATGGCCGCGTTTCTTCGCCCGCAGCAGGCCATCGACACCCGCTACCTGATCGAGCGCATGGCCCTGGTCGCCCTGTATTTGGGCATGCCGATTTGGTTGGTGGTTCGCATGACCGGTAACAACTGAGCCAATATCAGGTCTTGCAAGACCTTGGCATGTTGGGTGAATTGCACGCATTTTCGCTAAGCGCAAGAATGTGCTTCCTCCTTCACATCGTCCTCAGAGGCGAATCACTCAGGAAGCACCCATGTTCACACCCAAGATCTCCCAAGCCGGCTGGACTCGTCGCATGCCTGCCCTGCGTCAATTGGCGCTGAGCGCTTGTCTGGCTTTGGCCGGGGCCGCACTCCCCACGGTGTCGCACGCCGAAGCCCCGCTGCAGAAAGTCCAGGCACCGGGCTGGTATCGCATGATGCTGGGCGCATTCGAGGTCACCGCCATCAACGACGGCACCGTCGATCTGCCCGTTGACAAGCTGCTGCACGCCCCCCAAGCCACCATCGCGCAAAACCTGAAGAAGCACTACCTGGTCGCGCCACTCGAAACGTCGGTCAACGCTTACCTGATCAACACAGGCTCGCGTCTCGTGCTGGTGGACACAGGTGCCGGCGGCTTATTCGGCCCCACCCTGGGCCGCCTGGCCGCTCAGATTGCATCAGCGGGCTACAAGCCTGAACAAGTCGACGACATCCTGATCACCCACATGCACCCGGACCACGTTGGCGGGCTGTCGCCCGAGGGCAAACTGGCTTTCCCCAACGCCACCATTCACCTCGACCAGGCGGATCGTGACTTCTGGATGTCCAAGGCCAATATGGACGCGGCCCCGGCCGACAAAAAGGGCTTTTTCCAGGGTGCCCAGGCTTCTTTGAGCGCCTATGAAACCGCAGGCAAGCTCAAGACGTTCAATGCCGATGGCGAAGTGGTGCCAGGCATCCGCTCGCAGGCCACCCACGGCCACACGGCGGGACACGCCATTTACCTGGTCGAAAGCCAAGGCAAACGCCTGGCCTTGATTGGCGATCTGATTCACGTGGCCTCGGTGCAGCTTGAATCACCCCAGATCACCATCGGGTTCGACAGCGACGAAAAGCAAGCCCGTGCGCAGCGCCTGAAAACCTTCCAACAACTGGCGAAGGAAGGCAGTCTGGTAGGTGCCGCGCACTTCCCCTTCCCCGGCCTGGGCCGCCTGCGCAGCACCGGGAAGGGCTTTGCCTGGGAAGCCGTGAACTACAGCAGCCAGGTCAAGTGATGCGCAAGGCCACAGGCACCCAGTAAACTGTCCAACGACGCCTCGACCCGTCTTGCCAATGGACCACCCAGATCAATCAGGCACACACTTGGCTGTCGTAGCCGAAGCCCTGTATCTCGCCAACTTATTGGTGGCGCCGGGAATTGCCTTTGCCGCTCTGCTTTGGTTGTGGCACAAGCACAAGGCATCGGCCCCGCCCTTGGCAAGGCAGCATCTGCGACAAGCCACTTTTGTCAGCGTGATCGGCGGCATCTTGATCGTGTGCCTGTCAGGCGTGGTCGTGGCTCTGGGGGGATTGACTCACCCCTGGACCTGGGTCGCCGTCATCACGTACTTTGTGTGCGTGCATGGCGCATTGGTTCTATTCGGCATGTTTGGACTGGCGAAGGCCATGGCTGGCCAGACATGGCGTTACCCGCTGATTGGTCCGCGCCTTTGACAAAACACACCAGACCTGTACGTGCCCGCCAAACAGCAGAAAAGAAAAAAGCCTCGTAAATCAATGACTTACGAGGCTTATTCTGGTGGGCGGTGCAGGGTTCGAACCTGCGACCCCTGCCGTGTGAAGGCCGGGATACAGGACAAACATTGACATCCATAGACAACATTTACCTAGGTATGTAGTGCTTTTTTGTACAATGTTGTGCGAGTAGGATTTTCCTACCTGTTTCCTACATTTCCTACCATGAGCACAGCCAACCTCAAAACCGTTGACGCACGAGACAAGCTCAAAGCCCAACGCGAGCCCTATTACTCCAAAGTACGAGCCGGCTGTTACCTGGGATTCAGGAAGATGTCCGCAACGTCTAGCGGCACCTGGGTCGCACGGTGCCGCATTGAGGCCACCGGCAAGCAGCTAAAAACTGCCCTTGGCGAATTTGAGGAACTACCCAAAGCCCGTCGATATGACGCAGCACTGGAAGCGGCGGAACGCTGGTTCTCAACCGTGGGCATGAGCGGCGCCACCGACGTGAAAACCGTCAAGGACGCCTGCGAAGCCTATGCACAACACGTCGAACAGAACGACGGCGACGAAGACAACAACAAGATCAAAGCCCGAGAACTACGCTCACGCTTCGCAAGATACGTCTACCCCCACAAAATTGCGGGCACATCGCTCTCCAAGCTGACCATGGGACTTGTCGAGCAATGGCGTCGAGAACTGTCTGCCAAACCAGTGATTGCCAACCCGCACGCAAGCCCCGAGGATCAACGAATTCGCCCCCGATCAGCGGCAACCCTCAACCGCGATATGACCGCACTACGGGCAGCACTGAACCACGCTCACACTCGCGGCTATGTCTCGACTGACGTTGCCTGGCTCGCCGCGCTACGCCCTGTGGGTGGCGCAGACAAAGCCCGCGACGTCTACCTGAGCAAAGCCGAAAGGCGCAAGCTGCTAGACAACATCCAAGCCGACTTACGCCCCATGCTTGAGGCACTGTGCTTACTCCCCCTGCGCCCCGGCGCAATGGCCGACCTGACCGTCGCCAACTTCAACAAGCAACAAGGAGTACTGACCATTGGCAAGGACAAGGCAGGACGTGATCGCAAAATCAAGCTCCCCAGTCACACCCTGGACCTGTTCAAGCGCAACTGCGAAAACAAGCTACCTGGCGCGCACATATTCACCCGCGCGGACGGCAAGGCCTGGAATAAAGACGCATGGAAAAAACCGTTCAAGGCAGCGACTGCATGTGCCGGCCTGACGGACCGAGCTACAACCTACAGCCTGCGTCACTCAACCATCACAGATCTGGTGCCCCATCTTGACTTACTGACCTTGGCCCAAATTAGCGGCACATCGGTTCAGATGATTCAAAAGCACTACGGGCATTTGCAGCAAAACCGAGCCGTTGATGCACTGGCGGCCCTTGCTCTCTGAGTCCACAGGGCTTACAAGACGCACGAGGCGTCATCAAACAACCGCGCAAACCAAACACACAGCAGAAGCACGTTACTAACAACTTATCAACAACCACAGATCATTAGGACAACCTAATAAGTTGTTGATTCAAATAAGGATGCCCTAACGAAGAACATTTTTACGCAAACTTGTGCACAAGAGAGTTTTGGCGTTAAAGTAGCGCCCCGATCACGAACACACTGATGTTTTGCACAGTAGTTTGTGTCGGCCCCAAAAACCAAACCCCCAATGCCAAGGTCAGATGTGGCAAAGGGGGTTGGTGGCACCCGAAGTACGAGCACCTAATGTCGTGCAGACAACTGGTGATTATCCAACTAATTGGTTGGTCGTGTCCAAACTTTTGTTTGGCTTCGGGCTTTCTACTTTTGATACAAGGATGAAGCTCTTTGAAAGCGAATCAGCCCAAGCAAGTACCACCGGCACACCGCAAGCCGATCACTACAGACCGCCCACGCTCCAGCCTCCTGTGCATGAGCGACCTCCAGGCACTCGCGCGCGCCAGTCGAAGCGGGATCTACAACCTGATTGCCAAGGGCAAGCTCCCTCCCCCTGACGTCGTTTTGTCTGCGCGCTGCAAGCGCTGGACATACGGCAGCGTCATTGACGCGTTGGACGCCCTGGCCACGCCAGCGGTTTAACACAGGGGATTCATCACATGACTTTCAAGCACGCCGTTTCGGCGGGCTTGGGTGCGCCTGCGCGCCTTTGCCCCGGGAATGAAAAGCCCTTCCAAATTGAAGAAACCGCCAATGACTTTGGCGATACATGTTCGGCCAACTCGATTCAAAACCACATCACTCCACCAAACACCTCAGCACGCAGTTCCTCCGCGAGCATCTATTTTCATTTCATCCGCCTGGCCGCATGGATCGCCGTCGCATTCAAGGGGGTGGCATGAGCGATCGATACCACCACTTTATTAAAGCGATGACTGATGCAATTGGCTACGCGCCCGATTGCATCGAACCCGGCCGCATTCAACGCTTCGCAACCTCATCCAACAAGGCAAGCAAACCGGGCTATTGCAAGCTCTGGCCCGATGAAGAAAGCGGCTTTTTTGGCGACTTTCGCACCGGCGCGTTTGAGACGTGGTCTGCGCACAGCCGCGCGTCCATGACACCGGTCGAACGCCAACGTCATGATCAACAAGTAGCGCAAGCGAAGGCTGAACGCGACAAACAACAGGCCCAACGTTGGCTGAAAAACTGCAAGCGCATTCGCGATGCTTGGCTGTCTGCATGCGATTTGACAATGGGTGATCCAGTAACTCTGTACCTCAAACGCCGCGGCTTGGTTGGACTGCGCACCTTTCCAGCGGCACTGCGTTATCACCGTGCATTGCCATACTGGCACGAGGGACAGGTTATCGGCACCTACCCGGCCATGCTGGCTCGCTTCCACGCAACTGACGGCCGCTGTGTGGCATTGCATCAAACATATCTGACCCAAGACGGGTGCAAAGCTAACGTACCCACACCCAAGAAGATGTCCCCAACATCGGGCCATCTCATGGGCGGATGCATTCCACTCGCGCAACCAGTTGATGGCGCGCTCGGCATTGCCGAGGGCATCGAAACGGCCCTGTGCGCAAGTGCAGGCTCGGGCGTGCCTGTCGTTGCCGCCTATTCCGCGTCCTGTTTGGCTGGCTTTGTCTTGCCAAATGGCTTGAAACGACTCGTGATTTTCGGAGACAACGACGACAGCGGAACGGGCCAATCTGCCGCTGAAAAGCTGGCATGCCGCGCCCGCGCTGCAGGCATTGCCGTAACCGTAGCGGTCCCCCAAACCCCAAACACCGACTGGGCCGATGTATGGGCTCAACGTGATGAGATGCGCGTAGACGCCGTCGCTGAGAGCTTGGAGCGCTCCTACATGGAGTGGGAGCAGGCATGAGCTTGGTGACAGACTTGAACAAGCTGCAATCTGCGGGTAAGCCGCCAGCCGTGGTGCTGGTCAATGGGGCTGACCTTCATCCCGAACCCGTTAAGTGGCTGTGGCCCGGTTGGCTGGCAATCGGAAAGTTGCACATCCTGGCAGGAGCCCCTGGACAGGGCAAAACAACAATTGCCCTCACCGCTGCCGCCACAGTTACCAATGGTGGCCGCTGGCCCTGCGGTGCCCCATGTGAATCTGGAAACATTTTGATCTGGTCCGGAGAGGACGATCCAGCCGACACCCTGCTGCCACGCTTGCTCGCAGCTGGCGCTGATCGTCAGCGCTGCTTTTTCGTTAAAGGAACACGCGTGGATGGGGAACTGGTTCCATTTGATCCAGCGAGCCACATGATGTCACTTGAGGACCAAGCTCGCGAAATCGGGGGGGTGCGCCTGCTCATCGTGGATCCTGTGGTGTCTGCCGTCGCTGGCGATAGCCACAAGAACACCGAAGTTCGACGGGCACTGCAACCATTGGTAGATTTAGCCGCACGCCTGGGCGCGGCAGTGCTAGGCATCTCTCATTTCTCCAAAGGCGGCGCAGGTTCCGATCCTGCGTCCCGTGTGGTGGGGTCGGTTGCGTTCACCGCGGTGGCCCGCGTGGTGCTGGTCGCAGCGAAGGTGAAAGGCGACGACGGTGAAGACAAACGTATCCTTGCTCGTGGCAAGTCCAACATCGGACCGGATGACGGGGGATTTGAATACAGCATCGAGCAGTCCGAACCACTGCCCAACATCCATGCCAGCTATGTGAAATGGGGGGCTGCTGTGACAGGTAGCGCTCGTGATCTCCTGCGTGAAACCGATGACTCGACAAGCGCCACGCTCAATTCCGAACGCGAAACCGGAGCGATTGAAGCTGCAACCGACTTTCTGCGTGAGGCATTGGCAACAGGCTTCATGCCATCCAAGCGAGTCGAAGAAGAAGCCAAAGCCGCAGGTGTCTCCTGGGCTTCTGTTCGCCGGGCTGCGAACAGCACAGGAATTCGAAAACGTCGCGGCGAGGGTGGCATCTGGTACTGGCAATTGCCCAACTTGCTCACCGATGTTGCTCAAGATGCTCAGCATTTGAATGTTGAACAAGTTGAGCAACCTGGCGCGCAAGTTGATCACCTGAAGAAGCTTGAGTGATTAGATAGGTGAGCCTGATTGCCGACATGAGCTCAGGTGCGGCGGCAAACACAATCACCGCCGCACCTCTAAACACTACACGCGCCCCCTCCTACAAACCGTAACGTATATCGTCGCGCCGCTGATAAAGTCCCTCAAAACCAAATAATCAGGGATTCAGATTGGGTAGACCATTTATCGTGCTGGGCGATGGAACCAGCCACGGCGGCACCGTCGTTGAAGCATCTCAAGTCACCTTCACCCACAACAAACCGATCGCTCGCGTTGGCGACAAAGTGACCTGCCCTATTCCTGGCCATGGCACTACGGTCATCGTTGAGGGTGACCCAACCATGATCTTGGACGGCAAGCCAGTTGCCCGACATGGAGA
>ERZ724505.1156-NODE-1156-length-14844-cov-8.158631_pt1 | contig 14844 bp, 31 predicted proteins | sample MGYA00376038_ERZ724505 | MGnify/ENA primary metagenome ERZ724505 (study PRJEB28724, sample SAMN07190884) | wastewater metagenome | isolation source: effluent of sewage treatment plant in Hong Hong | place: Hong Kong | collected 2016-03-17 ... | reverse complement strand
AGGCTGCGACCTGTTCAGAATCAGGCAGGAACTCACGGAAGAACGTCGCCATCCACCGCGCCTCGAACTTGCAGTTCCCTGTCAGAATCCCGGCGTCCAACGCGAACGTCTCAGATTCAGGAACCGTTGCACAGAAGACTTCCTCGAAGTCCCCCGACTCCCCGACCTCCTTCACCACCCAGTCCACCGCACCGCGCACCAGAACCACCTGCCAGAACTCACTTCCCCCATACGACGACGAAGACATGTGCGGCCCCGACGAACCCGTCACGGTGTACCCGCCAAGAGCCGCGTACCGATGCAGCCACGCCACATCAGACTCCCGCACCGTGCTGACGATCCTGGCAGGCCCAGCAGTGGCGTCAGCACCGTCCAATGCCGCCCATCCGGCGATGAAGTCCCTGGCGTACCCAGGGCTGGGATCGTACGGCAACTCCTTCAGATCAACTGTGGACGGATACCAGTTGATCACCGGATCACCCTGCGCTGACGGAGGATAGGTGACCTTCTCGAACCGATCCGCGAACCGCGCCTTGTCCCCGCACAGCCGCATCTGGAACCTACCCACATCCCCCTTCGGCTGCCGGGACGCTCGCGCCCCATCGGCATAGAACAACCCGTGGATGAAGGCGTCAGAATACTCATCAGGAATGTCAGTAGGCACTGCACCGGGAATCCTGTCCCCAGGCTGCAACTGGTCGGTGGTCACGAACCCACGATCCTCCCAGCGCACCGGGGACAGGATCCCACCCTTCGGGCCTGTCGCCCGACGCTGCACAGGCCAACGATGCCCATCCGTCGCACGGTAGGAACGCCGCACAGAAGTCCGAGACAGATTCCAAGGAGCCAACACCACCTCACGGGTACGCTGCCTCCCGAAACTACGCACCGGAGCCTTACGCCACCGCGCCCCGTCCCATACCTCCACCTCACGGCCTGCCACACTCCCCAGGGGAACCATTCCCTCCCCTGTCAGAATCTCGGTGCCCCCGCTGAAGCAGTTGTGCGCCACCGCCAGCCCCGAGGACAGCAGCCGCCAGAGAATCGGGGCCACCTCGCCAGGATCCAGGTTCGGGCCGCCGTCATGGGCCAGCGGAACGTATCTGGCCCACGCCGTGGAGTTCGTGAACGAGAACCCCACCACCATGCTCACCGGATCCTCGGGATGCAGGCTGGCCTTCTCCTTCGAGCACCCCCGATACCCCGTCTCAATGTCGAACCCGATGGGCTCGCCCGCAGCCACCAACCGATCCACGAACTGCTCCAGCGCACCCAGATCAGCGACCAGCCCGTAATTACGCTGCTCGGCAGCCATCCCTCTACCTACCCTCTTCTGCTCGCCTGACCAGATACTGCGCGTCCGACTCCCCCACGCTGGCCCACACGTACTTCACACACTCAGGGCCGAACACCACACCCTCGATGACGATGGCCGAGCCCTGCTCGGTACGACGGCCACACCGCGCACACCGCATGTCTATCGGCCTCCACCCCTTATACGGGGAAGCGGAAGGTTCCGTTGGTTACCGCAGCAACCCACCGCGTCCCCGTCCACGTCAAATGCGACCCACAATCAGGGAGCACCGCGCCCGACACCAGCCCCGCCCGCAACCGGATCTCCGCTTCCCCCAACACCTGCGGAGTCAAACAGACATGCGAGACAGACCCTTCCGGCTGGGTGAAATACGCCTCCACCCCGGCGAACAGACAGTTCGGCTCCAAGGCGAACATCTCACAGCCCGACTTCAGAGTGCAGGTTTCAGTCAGCACCCCGTCCACATACATCCTCACCGCGTTGGCCAGCGTCGGGTATCCCGCGTGGGTCATTGCGATGTGATGCGGCACACCGTCACTGATCACCCTGCGGGAATGCACCGTACGACTGGCGATCCGATCCTGCCCAATATCAGCGACCTCGGGGAACGCCCGCCCCTGGGTGTCACCCGCCGAATCGTTCAACCCCCGGTAGGAAATGGCGATGCTGAAGGCATACGGGCCACGGTAGGCCGTGATGCCCCTGATCCACTCGCCACCGAAGAAGTTGTACCCCGTGCTGGTCGTGGAGAACACACACTCCAACGTCACACCCGTGGACACCGTGGCATGAGGTGCCTGATACGGCTGCACCGCCACATCGGACAGATACACCCCCGCCCGCCCCATACGCGGCAGATAGATCCGGCTCGCCGCCTCCCGCTCATTCCACGTCGGACTGGTCACCGTACTGCGGTAGTACAACCCCGGGGAGTCGGTATCAGTGAGCGAATGCCGCGCCAACGTGGCATACGCCGCCTGCCGCGCCGCCAGATGATCGCCCGCCATCAGAACGTCTCGAAGAACACGCCGGACAACGAGACATACGCATTCGTCCCCGACGAGTAGTACCCGTTCGTCTTCACCGTCCCGTCATACAGAACATCCAACCGCGCCTGCCCCCCACCCGCGTGCACCGAGAAGATCCGACCCGCCGTCGGACGATACCCACTGGGCAACATGAAGATCGCCGCGTTGTTCGTCCCGCTCTTCACCAGCCCACGCAGATACACCAGCCCACTGGCATCCCGGTAATATCCGGCTGTCGCCCACTCAAGACCATAATTCGCCCACGAGTTCAACAACGTCGGCGCGACCCACGTCGGCGTGGACGTATCCACCCACACATCCCCCGGCTCCAGATCCGTCGGAGCCACCGCCGAGGTCACCACCTGCGGCACCCGGGACGCCACCCCCTCCCGCACACAGAACAACCCCGCCTCCGTCGTCCACAGATCCCCATCGAACACCGACGACGGAGCCTGCAACCGAGGCGGCAAACTCACCGGAGCGAACTCATCACTACCCTCGAACACCGTGCGCCCCGCAGAACCCTCCTGCGACCCCTCCGCGCTACTCAACACGAAATCAGTCATCATCATCTCCCTCGGAGTGCTTCCGCATCTTCGCGTACCGCCCATCCACAGGCATCTGCGACGGCGGCGGCTTCTCACCCCGCGCAATCATCCTGCGGTAATACGCACTCAACCCGCCCCAGATCCCCTGCCGCGCCCAATCCCGCATCCCCGACGCCTCCAACGCCAACGCCGCCTGCAAACACTGCTGGCGCACCGGACACTCCGACCAGCAGATGCTCTTCGCCATCCGAGACTCCGGCCCCGTCTCAGCCTCCCACCAGAAATACGGGTAGTTCCGGCACGCCCCCCGCTGCCCCCACGACAGATCAACCCCCGACCACCGCTGCTCCTCCGTCGTCCTCATCAGCGCCCAGCCCCCCGGCCTTCCAGCCCCCCGGCCCCACACCTGCAACCCTTCACCCATTCAGCCCCCGCTACTACACCCAACCCCGGCGGCGAAGATACCTTGTATACGGGGATAGGCCCAGAAAGTTTCATTAGAGAGCATCCTCAGCCTCAGAGTCAGCCTCCACCAAGGTTCCCCCCACCTCGTCGGCGTACTGCTGAGCCCGGGACTTGTCACTGAATTGGGCCTTGAGCACAGGCACACAGGCCATCACGTACCAGGGCCAGTCCGGTGAAGTCGAGGACGAGGACTGCACCATGACCTTGACAGGATCCAGCCCCGCAAAGTGATCGTTCAAGTAACTCTCGGCCTGCTGCTTGCCAGCCTCACCTCGGCCAGGACTGGTGTAAGCCACCGTCCACTCCTCGCGATACACCTTCCACTGCGCCACAGGCACTCCTTTCACCACAGCCCAATCAGGGCTTCCAACGCGCCCTCGCCACCGACGCTTGCGCCGTGGTCAGCGACCAACAGCGCAGTGCGCGCCTTCTCCCTACTAATCGGATCGAAGTTCTTAGCGGCTCCCCACCACAGCCTCGCGGGGTAATCGGGCACCAACCCCCGGGACACGACCTCCCACAGCGGCGAGCCCGACACCACAGCCGGATACAAATGCTCCATGTAATCCAGCACCAGCGCGCACTTCCCGATCACCCGTGTGGCCTCGGTCTTGTCCAGCCGCGCAGCGATCCTCAGCGCCTCCTGCTTGTGCTGGTAGAACAACGCCTCCACCACGTCCTCGGTGCCGTTCTCCTCGCACATCCGACGGATCACATCATCAGTAGCCGCCACGTCCAGCGCCAGGATCTTCCCGACCACATCCTTGATCCGCGCCGTGCTGTAGCCCGTGCGCGTCAGCAGCACCTTCAACGCCGAGGTGCCAATCTTCAGCCGGGACGCCACGTACGCCGTGATCTCAGCCTCGGTGCCTGCACACCGCACGATGGCTCCCCGGCCCTTGATCTGTCCCACCGGAGTGTCCAGCACCCGCTTGCCGTCCTTCTCCTCCCGGTACGGGAAGTCCTCGGATCCGGCCACGAAGCACACGTACATCGAGGGCATCTGACGGGACGACTGCATCCACGACAGGAACGGATCCCAGCCCTTGATCTTCTCCGCTCTCCTGACCAACAGGAATCTGCGGGCTGCCGGATCCAGGGTGTACTGGTTGAGCGCCGCCCAGATCTCCGCGTCAGGAACCTCCCCGGCCACCAGCATCACGGAGTCCAACGCCTGCGCCGCGATGCGCTGCTTGATATCAGTGACCGTGGCCTCCACCAGCACGGAGTCCGAACCACAGACCCAGGACACCTTCGGCGTCTTGACCGACTTGGCCCACTGCGCGTAGGTCGCCACTACGAGCGCCGCATGGCGGCACGCCGCGCCTCGGTGATCGCCGCCAGACACGACGCACAGCCGTAGCCCAACGGATCCGGCTCGCCCTCCACGAAGACCAATGCCATCGGCTGGCCCACCTCGATCATGTGATCAGGGGTCACCTGACAGCGGGAGGTGTACTTGGCCTTCATCGGCTCCCGAAAGGTCAGGCCATCGAACTCGTCATCCATCCCGAACTCTCCTTCACCAACGGATCGAGGGCGTGCACAGCAACCTTCGCCCTCGCCTTCATACGGGACAGCCGCACCAGCACTTCACGCGCCGTGCTGGCTGGCACCCCGTACTCGTCCTTGGGAGAGAACACCGTCCAGCGGCCCGTTATCCGTTCCTGAGCCCAGACCTTGAACAACTCGTTGCACCCCGGCGACCAGTCCTTCACCGCCCGCACCCAGACTTCACGATCCCCGGTGCCCAGCGCCTTCACCGCGCCCAACACCTGCATCCTGGTGGCGCTCACGTCACCCCAGGCCAGCGCCACCGACACCCGTCCACCGGACAACGCTGCAGCAGGACGCGCTGCCAGCACCGTCCACTTGTGATGCTTCACCAGCACCTGCACCACCTGCTCGAACGACAGCGGAGGACAGACCACCACCTCGGAGCGGCTGCGCACCGTCGGCAGCAACGACCCACTGCTGGTCAGCACGAACCGTACGCCTCGCGGGGGCTCCTCCAGCATCTTCAGCAGCGCGTGCTGCGAGGACTCCGAGGCGGCATCCAGGTCGATGCCCACAACCTTCCGGCCCGACACACTGCCCACCGAGATGAACCGCCCCAGGTCACGCACGTCACCCACACCGCAGGCGTCCAGCCAGCGCGTGTCATACGGGGCCGCTGAACGCTTCAGGATCGCCTGGGCTGCCAGAGCCTTACCGATCCCGTCTGGGCCGAGCAGCAGCGTTACAGGAGCCTCTGAGGCCACAACCTGGGGAACCACCGTCTCGAACCCGACGGGGATCACGCCGCATCCTGCAGGCTCTCCCGCACCGCCTCCAGCATCGAGGACACCACCGGACGAGCCAGCCCCGTCTCCCGCATCAGTGCCGCCACCGTCACCTTGCCCGTCTCCTCCGCGACCTCGTGCACCACGTCGAAGAACTCCTCCAGCCCGAGCGAGCGCATCTGGGCACGCGCCCTGGCGAACCACTCCTCGGTGATCATCTTCTTCTCTACGTGATCAGCGTGATCTTCCTCGGCTGGGCCGTACACCGACAGCCACGCCTCACCGGACTCCAACTGGGTGTCGCACCACAGTGGCTCCCGACGCTCGGACAACGCCTGCTTCTCCCGATGGTGACGCAGGTAGCGAGAGATGAACGCCGACAGGAACGCCTTGAACGTCACGAACCTGGGCACCCCCGTCCCCCGGGTGGTGACCTTCTGCGGGTCGTAGACCTTCAGGAAGTCACGCTCCATGAACCGCGACAGAATCGACGCGGCTACATCCTCACAGGACGCCTCATGGATCCCACACTTGCGCACGAAATTGACAGTGAAGTCCCAGTATTCAAGGAACAACTGCTCGTATGAATCAGGTACATGGCGGTGCACTCCGTCTCCTATCTCCCACGATTTATACCCCGCATCCCCCGTGCGATATCCGTACCTTACATGCCGTTCAGCGGCTCGTCGGGCATTTCGGAGATCGTGTCGCGAATCGTGTACAACTGCTTGGCCGAGGCCAAGGTTCGCTCCCCCAGGAACACCTCGTTGGACGGGTCAGCGACCTCCACCAGACGGTAGCCACGGATCCCCCGATGCCCGATGGGCGTGTGAAAGAACTTGCCTGTCCCCGTCCAGTCGATCTTCTCCACGACCTCGAACTCCCGGCCCACGAACACCGCGTCCAGTTTGCTGCGCTGGGCTGCCCGCAGCCGCTGGGATCGGTACGAAGTCCACGAGAACTCCAGGGGGATCCGGCCCTCGGGGTACTTGTTCCACATCCCGCTCATTCGAGAATGTCCTTCGGGGTCTGCCAGCGCAGCCGAGCCGCCGCCAGTTTGCGCTCGTTGCCGTCGATCAACTTCCCGATCCTGTCCTCCCGGGCGGCAGCCTTCTCAGCGCCCTGCTCGAACTTCTCCCACCGCTCGAACTCAGGGCCAGGATCCAACGCCGCTGCCGGATCCCGTCGGTACAGACTCACGTAATCAGGGCACGACGCGACGTGAGCCTTCATCGCCGGGATGGATCCCTGCTGCCCGCAGCCCGCGCAACGTCCTCGTGTTCTCGTAGTGGGCACAACCCTTATACGGGTGAAGCGCCGGGAGGTTTCCCTACCCGACGCTTCACCACCGCCAACACCTACAACACCAAGGAGTAGAAGGGATGGCTCCCCTCTTGCCAGAGATGCTACACCCTCGCGAACCCAGATAGTTGCTCTTTCGTGCACTCTTCTGGGGACTTGTCGGGACGGATCCGCACCAGATGCGGGTGACGTGCCCGCCCGTTCTTGCCGATGCCCTGAGCCATCCACTCCACGCACACCCCGTACCACTCGTCCTTGAGGCTGCCGTCGGCTGCGCTCATCGCATCCTGCAGCCCTGCGTCCAAGTTCCCGAGGCTGGCCACCGCGATGACCTCACCGCTATCACCTGTCACCGCGACCTCCACCGAGCCGACCTTGCCGCTGCGCCCGTTGGCCCCGGGCTTGTAGCCGACGATGAACCCGTCAGCCGTGGAGTACCGCTTGACCTTGAGCCACGCATCGCTGCGCTTGCCGTAGGAGTACGGCGCGGTCTTCTTCTTGAGCATCACACCCTCGAAGCCGTTGGCGATGCTCTCCTCGATCACGTCCACCGACGCCTCGAACTGGGGCACCAGATGGATCTCACAATCAGGGAACATCGCCTGGGCCACCTTGACCACCGTCTCCAACGCCGCACGACGCTTCTCGAACGACCACGCCGTCACGTCCTTGCCAGCCACCGCCAGCACGTCGAACGCCCAGAACTGCGCGTTCCCGAATCCCTGCTGGGTAGCCACCGCCTTGTCAGCCCCGCTGTTGGTCAGCGCCACGCTGGCGTTGAGCAGGCTGTCTGTCCAGGCACCGTTGGGAGTCTGCAACTTGCTCACCGGGGCGATGATCTCGCCGTCCAGCACCGTGCCGTCCAAATCAGGGATCGCCACGCCAGCCATGTGGGGGAAGTTCCCCGACACGTCCCGACGCCACGTCGTGACTTGAGAGCCCGAGCCGCCCAACACCACCTTGGAACGCACGCCGTCCAGTTTCGGCTCGGCCAGCCACGCCTCAGTGAGGAAGCCAGCGATCCGGCTGTAGCGTCCCGCCTCAGCGGATACCGTCCAGTCCAGATCGGCCTTGAGATCCTTGGCCTTCATCATGGTGGTCATTTCGCCTCCCCGTGGCAGGGGCAGGAGCAAACCTGCTCGCCGTTGGTCGCCCAGCAGGCGTCGTGGTATCCGTCCAGGCACCAGCCGAACTTGGTGGTGCCCATCGTCTCCGTCTCCTGACCGAGGGCTCCCCAGCCCTCTACTATCAGGGTACAGGACTGCTTGACTTCTGTCAAGTGCACTTCACGTCCCACCGAGGCTCGCCGTGCTTGTCACACCACCTGTCATTGGCTCGTTGCCGAAGCCTGTTACCGATCTCGTTGACAAGAGTGAACGCCAATGCTGAGAACGTGATCCCCACTAAGACACCGCCTGCGAACATCACTTGTCCCAGCCCTCGTTCTCCATGACCCGGGTGACCTGATCGAGTTGGTAGTACAACATCTCCTGAATGACCTCCTCCTTCTTCTTCTCACTGAAGTAGGGGAGCCCGCCCAACAGAGTGTGGATCTGCTTCTTGGTCAACGAGCGCAGGAACTGCTCCTGCTTGCTGCTGGCGATCACTATCACGTAGTGACCGTCCTTGACGCTGGGGTACACGGCCTTGATCCGGCCACCGTTGTGCTCCCTGTGCAGGATCAACTCGGCACAACGCTGCGCCCGCTCCGCGACCACCTCCTCGGTGTCGTACGGCGCAACGTCCATGTTCACGACATGCGTGTAAACGATCTCGGTCATTACTCCCACCCGTCCTTCGTGATCTTCTCTTCGACGCGGCGCAGCACCGCGACCTTCATGTCATCAGTCCAGCGGGGAGCCTCCATCACGATCTGCGCGGCGGCTCCCAGCATGGTCAGATCGCTGGCGCGGTAGTGGGGGCGCACCTTCTCGTACGCCAGCCCACACACCTCGTTCGCAGCCTCGTTCACCAGATGGCGGTTGTAGGACTGCTGGCGACCCATACGCATCTCTACGACCTTCTGTACCATCAGCCGACCTCCACATCCATCCGAGGCGGCTCCTGGCCACAGGGGTACTCCGCAGCCTTGTGCCACGGCTTGCAGTCGCAGTTCAGGCACCGCTCGCCCATGTCGTCGCCCCACATGAAGCGATGGGTGGCGAAGTTGGCGCGCTTCTGATCTTGAGTGCCCTCGAAGGGCACCGGGACGTTCATCGTGGTCACTTGGAACCACCACCGAAACGCACCCCGTTGATCGCGTCACCGAACACGTCCTGAGCCTTGGCGTAGTTCCTGGTCATTGCCAGCACGCTGCGGCCCTTGATCACGCGGTAGACCACCTCACCCTGGGGGTAGGTGTAGGACAGGAGTTTGACTCCCTGGAACTCGTCTAGCACTGTAGGTGGTTGCATCTCCGTCTCCTTCTGCAGGACTCTCCGTGGCCCTGCCCCTCCATCGTAAGCCCCCAGGTTGCCTTATGTCAAGTTGAGCATCCTGACCTTGCCGCAACGCTCGCAGATCTCCCGGCACTCTAAGTGGTACGGCTCCCGCTGGAAGCAGCAGATGATCCAGCGGTGGGGCAGCGGGAAACATCCGAAGATCGAACGCCAGATCCACACGTCACTTCACCCGCACGACGATCTCTCCGGTGAACCTATCAGCGTTCACCACGTCGAAGCCGACGTTGACCAGCAGGGCCAGGACTCGTTCCCAATCAGCGGGACTGTAGATTCCTGACACCATGCTGGCCTCCTCGCCGTCACCCCGTCTTCGTGTTGATCAGGCCCGGGTGCTTGGGCTGCCACCCCGCCTGCAGCGCGGTGAACCCAGCATCCTCTGCAGCCTGAATGACCCTGGCATCGTCGTCCACGATCACAACCTGACTATCGGTGGCCAGCGCGTTGGAGGGATCCCCTCCGAGGGGGAACCCGGCAGACCACCACGGGTGGATGTACGAGTACGACTTCTGGCCGACAGCGAGGTACAGCACCTCGGTCTTCCAGCGCGCCAGCGGCATCGAGAAGCCCGCAGGACGCATCACCAGATCCCACTTCAGGGAGAACCCGTGCTCGAACAGCCAGTTCGCCGTGTGCGTCCGGTAGTGCTCGTTGCGCCCCGTCAGGTAGACGATGGTCGCCCCCGAGGCTTCCAGCGCCTTGTAGAGCGCCAGCCCCTCGTTGTGCAGCCCATCATCAGGCATCGCGTCGAAGAACTTGCCCCACTGCTTGGGGATCTGCTCCACATGGTGCTCGCGGTGCCGCGTGTTGGCCAGCACCCCGTCAATGTCCAAGAACACCACGTTATCCGGCCCCAACTCCAGGGGCAGGGATCCGTCGTAGGTCGTGATCATTCGGGCTCACCCACCGTCACCTTGTCCAGCAGACCCTTGGACTGGAACCAGTCCAGCAGGACGGTCTTCTCGGCCTCGGTCACGTACCAGTCGCTGTCCTGCATCCCGCCTGCAGCGGTGCCGCCCGACTCGGACTCCAGCCCAGTATCAGCGGCCACCTGCTCGATGGTCGTGAAACGGTCGAACTCATCGTCCCAGTGCGACAGGTATGTCACGTAGATCTTCTTCTCTTCCATCACTCTTCCTCCTCTTCATCAGGGGGGCAGTTGCAGTAGCGCAACCGTTCCCCGCAGGTGTCGCAGACAATCTTGTCCAGACGTTCTTGCTCTGCATCCCACTCCAGTTCCTGGCGGGTGGGCCACTGATCGCGTGGCAGATCGTAGAAGCCCATGTCACATCCCCTTCATCTGCTCGGCCAGCGCCGTGCCAGCAGGGGTCAGCCACACCGTGAGGTGCATCGTGTACTTGCCGTCGGCGTGGGGGGCCATTTCCATCTCCCACTCCGCGAGCCCCTTGTCTTCCAGGGCTTGAAGAACACGCTGCGCCCTGCCGTTGTACGCCTTCACGCCAGCGTTGTAGATCTCGTGCACGTACCGCTTCTGTGCCGTCGTTAGATCAGTCATCTCCGTCTCCTTTGGCGAGGGCTCTCCGCGTCCCTCTCACCTCCAAAGGTACAGGAGTGGTTGACTTCTGTCAAGTCAGCGGTTGTTCCACCTGTCCCACCACAGCGTCACCTGCACGGCCCCGCCGACGATCATCACGAACAGCAGGACGCGCAGCGTCAGACTCACTCCAGAACCTCGTAGTTGACGCCAGGAAGCCCCAACGCACGGCCCAGGGCTTTCACCCCACGCTGCGCTCCGCGCTTGTCCTTGTAGCCCTCAGAGGCCGCTACGACCCGTCCGTTAGCAGCCTTCACCCGCCAGTACCACTGACCGTCCTTCGCACTGCGGAACACCTCGATCCCGCCAGCCCTAGCCGCCACCGACGATCACCTCCACCAGATCATCCACACTCTTGAGGTGGCTGATGAAGTCCAGCACCTCGTCCATGTCCAGCCGCTTGGTGGACACCCGCAGTGGGTCACCCATCTCAGCCGGGGGATCGACCAGCCGCACCCCTGCCATCAGGAGCCGATCCAGGTACTTGGAATCTGCTGACCGGAGCCGGGGCTCCTGGCAGGACGGGCACTGGAACAGCACCAGCATCCGAGAGTCCAACTCGCCCTTGAACACCTGCACACACGCCACCGGACACACCACGTCCTCGTTGCAGCAGGGGCAGGACACACGCACCGTCGTGGTCATCTCTTCGCCCCCATCTCTATCACCAGCCGAGCACCGTCAGCGGTTTCCACGAAATGGATGGAGCGCACCAGCCGACCGCGCATGACCGCCATAGCCGACGACACGGCCACAGCCTGCTCAGGAGTTGCGGGGGTGAACTGCGACGACCGGATCTTCCACCGCCCGGGGAACTTGACGATCACCTCGCTCACCTCCTTGCGCCTACTATCGGATACGAGAAAGCCCCACCCGTGAGAGTGGGGCTTTCTGCGCTTGCCGTCAGAGGGCGTAGGCGCTCTCCTTCTGGGCCTCGCTGACCGGAGGCACGTTGGCCTTCGGGTAGACGTTGCCGTTGGGCGAGAACACCAGCAGGTTGAGGTTGAACTCATCCGGCTGCGGAACCGAGGTGCCCTCGGTGATGCTCTCGTGGGTGCCGATCACGATAGCGGCCTTCTGCTGGCCCTTCGCGCTGAAGTAGGTCACTGCCTGACCCAGTTTGATCTCCGACATATCTCCGTCTCCTTACTTTCTGGGGCCTTTCCCCGTTGCTCTTCCAGAGTAAGACCCCTAGTTGCCTTCTGTCAAGTCTTTCTCCAAAGTTTCTTCTGACTTCTTCTTCCGGGCCGCTGTCATCTTCTCCACCTCATTACCGCGCAGCACGTAGAACGGGCGGTCGCCGTCAGCGTTCACCCTGTGCAGCGAGTCGAACTTCCCCGCCTCCATCAGGTTGTGAACAGCCTGCTTCGACACCCCGAGCATCTTGGCCGCGAGGCCGGGAGTCACCCAGTCCTCCAAGTACGGCACCTTACGCTCCACCATTTCCTTCTCCCATCTTGATCTTCATCGCCTGCTTGGCAACGTCAAGCCACTTGTACGCATCCTCGTACGAGGACACCTTCCCCAGCAGCCGTAGACACTTGGCAAGCATCTCCGACGGCCCGGGTTGAAACTGCACCGACTCCCAATCAGGGATCTCCCGGGCACAGTACGAGTGCAGCGCCTGCGCCAACGCCGCCGTGTCCACAGCCGGGGGCGGCACAGGCTGCACCGCTTGCTCCCAGCCCACGTCCAGACCGCGCACCTCGAAGGTGTCCTGCAGCCTGCGGGCCGCTTCCTCATGGCTGCAGTCCCAGGAGGTGGCTGCCAGCATCACCGACGAGAAGAACCCGCATCCCGCGAAGCAGTAGCCACTGTTGGAATCGGGGTACACGCGGAACGCCGCCTCAGCCCCATGATCACGATGCTGGAACCCGAACGGGCAATGCACCTTCACACTGCCGCCAGCCGGGATACCATCAGGAACTTCCATGCCGACCAGCCGACACACCGCCAGGAACGAGACTTCCTCGTTCACCTGTGAAATCAGAGTCATCATGGCTTGCTCACTCCCCGAGGACGCACAAACGTCCCGCCCCGGCGCAGCGACCACCATGTGAACCCGACCTCGGTCACCCGACCGACCCGCAGCCCCACCAGGAGAACCGCCAGCCGCCAGCGCGGGATCGGCACATCCAGGTACAGGTGGGCGTGATCCTCGGTGGTGCTGGGAACGTAGCGGTGCGGGAAGTCAATGTCGATGATCGGGGCGTGCAGGTTGGAGCCCTCCAAGTGGGAACTCACCAGATTCGCCTCGTCGGGGGACGCAGGACGCCTGTCCTTGGACGCCCGATACTTCACCAAGGACACCCACAGCGGCTCAGGAGCCACGTAGCCGAGCCTGTAGCCCTTCCAGTACCTACGCGCCAGCATGACCCCTCCACTGCTTGTAGAGGCCCGCAAAGCCCTTGTACACCTGCCACAGCACCCAGCCCACGGCTGCCAGCAACGCCAGCGCCAGCCCAAGCGTGAACAGCAGCGACAGGACACACCATCCCATCACCAGCACGCCGAACGTGCCGAAGTCGCCTACGGCAGCCCTCGCTCCGTAATAGGTCATCTCCGTCTCCAATCCACCCAGTTCTCCACTCCAATCATGCCACCAGACTTGACAATAGTCAACCTTCATCAGGCAGATACAGCACTGGACGCTCCTGCTCGCGATGCTCCTTCCGATGGCAGGACTGGCACACCCACTTGACCTCCAGCGGGTGGAAGTAGTTCAGGTGATGGCCGATGATCTTGCCCGACTTCCCGCACCGCTCACAGGTATCAGGGCGCACGATCTCGGCGTCCTTGAGCGCCTTGCGGTACGTAGCCCACGCCTGCGCTCGGGTCGTGCGGAAGCACAGGTTGCAGTAGCCCTCCAGACCCCACGGCAGGTGATCGCTGGACTCGAACTCCTCGTCAGGCAGTTCTCGGGTACACGCCTTGCACTTCCTCATCAGAACGTCCCTCGGATGCGCCAGTGCTTCGGCCTCGGACACCTGTGCTCGAAGCACACATAGCGCCGCTTGTACTCCCGGGTTTCGCACACGAACAGCACAATCTCGCAGTCCCCACACACCACCAGGGTCTGTCCCTCCTGCAGCCTGCTGTAATCAGCCAAGACCCAACAACCCCTCGTACTCCTGCCCCGTCGGCTCGGCCAGCAGATCGGTGACCTGTGAGTCGTCCTTGTCGCGGAACGCGCTGGTGGCGTAGTCCACGACCAGCGGGATGTGGTTGAAGGTTTCACCATCTCGGTTCTTCAGCACCTGGGCACGCAGATCGGCGTACCGCCCGTAGTTGTCCTCGGGCTCCAGCAGGCTCACGATCACGTCAGCGGAGTTGGTCGCCTCGGCTGTCTCAGCCAGGGAGGACAGCGAGTACATCCCCGCCTTGTTGGCCTGCTCCTTGGCCGCACGGTTCACCTGCCACGGACTGACCAGCGGCACCCCGTTACCATCAGCAAACGTCGTAGCCAACTGCTTGGCCGACTTGATGATCGTCCCCAACTCCTCCCGGTCAGAGTCCCGCCGCCGCTCCGAGCGCAGCAGCGCGAGGTAGTCCACCACCAGCAGATCCACCGGGAACTGACGCTGCACCCGCAACACCCGAGACTCCAGCGTGGAGATCGTGGCCCCTCGGGGCACCTGCGCGATGTAGATCCTGCCGTAGGCGCTGTTGTCCCGCAGATCGTGGATCACGTCACGCAGTACCTGCTCCTCATCAGGAGCCAACGAACCGTCCTTGATGTGCCGGGAGTTGAGCCCTTCAGCCAGCCCGAACTTGGCCAGCCGGGAGTGCCGCGCCAGGATCTTGCGGCGCACCTGCACCCGCAGCGTCTCGGTGGTCGCGATCACCACATTCAGTCCCTGCTCCACCGCCGCGCTCCACGACAACTGCCC
>ERZ724505.1155-NODE-1155-length-14876-cov-5.301262_pt1 | contig 14876 bp, 11 predicted proteins | sample MGYA00376038_ERZ724505 | MGnify/ENA primary metagenome ERZ724505 (study PRJEB28724, sample SAMN07190884) | wastewater metagenome | isolation source: effluent of sewage treatment plant in Hong Hong | place: Hong Kong | collected 2016-03-17 ... | reverse complement strand
ACAGATCGGCCCGATTTTCATTTGTCATAACACAAAATATGCACTCAACATATTGCGGCCAGGCAGCATCGGTACGGCAGCGCCGCGCCACACAACCTATTGCCGCCCAATCCACTACAGCCGGAAGTTGCGCCGCAGCCCACGCCTGTGATAATGAATATTTATACCCGCATGCCTGCGACCGCGACATGCGATACCGAACATGGCACGCCGGCCCAGCTCTATCCCGGCGCGCGCCCGTAAATACCAGAGGAAAGCAGCATGTCACACATCCACATCGAACGCAGCCACGACAAACCGCATGCCGAAGCGAGAAAACTGGCCGAGCGGGTGGCCCAGGAGATGGCCGATGAATTCGGTTTCAGTTACAAATGGCATGGCGATGTGCTGCACTTCGACCGCTCCGGAGTTCAGGGACGGCTGACGGTAGAGCCACAACTGGTCCGGATCGAGGCCAAACTGTCATTCCTGCTGCTGGCGCTGAAACCGAAAATCGAAAGCGAAATCCACAAATTTCTCAACGAGAATTTCGGCTGACACGCAATCGCCCCTCCTTTCCCCGCACCATCAGGAAACGGTGCGATCTTCTTCCGGCGCGAAAGGCTGCGGGTCGCCGGCGTAAATACGCTGCAGAATGCGTTGCTCACGCTCGACAATGATGGCGACAAACTCGTCCGCGCCGCGCATTCCCTTGAACGCATCGAAGCCGCGCTCCAGCGCCTGTTGCAGCTCCCCCAGCCCGGCCAGATGCGCCGGCCCGCGCGACATGCGCAACAACATGCCGAGCAGCGGCTTGCGCACCACGCTGTCGAGCTCGTGGCCGATCGAGCGGATCAGCCCGATCTGCCGGCAGCGCAGCGCATAGTTGTCACACCGCCGATAAGCCGCCACATAGCTATCCACATCGATCCGGTCGATTCCCATCGTATCGAACAGCTCGATACACAGGCGGATATCCAGTGCCTGCGACAGCACGTTCATCGCCAACGCATCGGCCAGCGGCTTTACCATGTGCTCCGGCAGCAGCTTGCGCGCCTTGTTGTAGACACGCTCCACCTGCTGGTCGCGCTGGGTGTAGTCCTTCGGCCCGTACAGATCGGAAAGGAAGTAGCGTGCCGGCACCTCGTAACGCTGGCTTGCCAGCAAATCGGCATAGGTCTGTTGCAGGCGCTCGCTCTGCCAGGTAGCCAATTGCATGCGCCGGGGGCTCCCCGGTTCGGCGTAGACAGACGAGAAAAGCTCGTCATCCACTTGAAAATCTGTGTCTTTTGTCATCAGAGGCGCTTATAATCAGGACGCTGGCATTTTTGCAGCCCACTCCCGATTGTAACCTGAAAGACCATGACGCAATTCAAACAAACGTTTGACATGCGTCAAACAATCGGACAAAACTTTGCACTAGATTGACAATAAAGGTATAGGCTCCGCATGCTCCAGGACGAATGTCACTGGCCCGGAGACCGATATTCAACGACCCTATTCAGAGGGAGTGGGGCGAGGTTCGAGATATCACGCGTATTAAGTCTAGGAGGAAGTAAATGAAAGCCCTGAAGAAAAATGCATCGCAAGAAAAACAACTGACTTCGGTGATCCTGGAATCCGCCAACCAAATCTGGCTGGCTGGCTTGGGTGCGTTTGCCCGTGCCCAGGAAGAAGGCACCAAAGTATTCGACACCCTGGTCGAAGCCGGCAAGGAAATCGAAAACACCGGCAAGCGCGTTGCCGAAGAGAAAGTTGACGCTGTCGCAGGTAAAGCAACCGAAACCTGGGACAAGCTGGAACAGGTATTCCAGGAGCGCGTAGCCAAGTCGCTGAACCGTCTGGGCGTTCCGTCGAGCGAAGACATCAAGGCACTGAGCGACCGCATCGAGAGCCTGTCGGGCGCCGTCGGCGAGCTGATCAAGAAGGAAAAAGCAGCTGCCAAGCCGAAAGCAGCTCCGGTCAAGCCTGCCGCAGTCAGCGAAACCAAGCCGCAAGCCTGATTGGGCAGGTGAGGTATGACTAACCTACGTCTTGCAGACCAAGCGCCACCCGCGAAAAAGAGCCGTATCGGCCTGAATCTGGCTGGCGGCGGCCCGCTGGGTGGCATGTATGAAATCGGCGCGTTGTGCGCACTGAAGGAGTCGCTCGACGGTATCGATTTCAACGAACTCGACGTCTACGTTGGCGTCAGTGTGGGTAGTCTGCTCGCTGCTTCGCTGGCTAACGGCATCACGCCGGAATCGCTGTACCGCATCATGATCGGCCACCGGGCCGCAGAATATTCGTTCCAGCCGGAATCGTTTCTGCGCCCGGCGTTCCGTGAATACAGCCAGAGGGCCAAGAGTGTGCCGAAACTGGTCATGGAGGCGTTCGTCACCTTCCTGGCCAACCCCGGCAATATCAGCCTGAAGGGTGCGTTTGCCACGCTGGGGCGCGCCATTCCGACCGGCGTGTTCGACGGCGACCAGATTGCGCATATGCTGGAGCAGGTATTCCAGGCCGTGGGCCGCAGCAATGACTTCCGCGACCTGGGCCACAAACTGTATGTGATTGCCACCGATCTCGACTCGGGCCGTTCGGTCAAATTCGGCGGCAAAGGGCGCGATCATGTGCCGATTTCACGTGCGGTGGAAGCCAGCTGCGCGCTGCCGGGCCTGTATCCGCCGGTGGAAATCGATGGCGAGTTCTTCGTCGATGGCGCATTGGTGAAAACGCTGCATGCTTCGGTGTCGCTGGATGAAGGTGCCGACTTCGTGCTGTGCCTGAATCCGATCGTGCCTTACGATGCCAAGCTGTACCCGAAAATTGGCGTCGTGCAGCACGAAAAGCTGAAAAACGGCGGCCTGCCGGTGGTGTTGTCGCAGACTTTCCGCGCCATCATCCATTCGCGCATGAAGGTTGGCCTGTCGAAATACAGCTCGCAGTACAAGCACGCCGATGTGGTGCTGTTCGAACCGAGCCACGCCGATGCGGAAATGTTCTTCGCCAACGTGTTCAGCTATGCCGAACGCAACAAGATCGCCGAGCACGCCTATCAGCGGACCCGTCAGGAACTGCTGAACCGTGCCGACGAACTGCAGCCGATTTTCGAGAAGCACGGCATCCGCATGCGCATGGATGTTCTGCGCGATCGCGAACGCCACCTTGCTGCCGGTGTGAAGGAAGCACTGCGCGACGAAGACGGCAAACGCGACAAGTCGCCGATGCAGCGTCTCGACGAAGCGCTGGAAGATCTGGAACGCTGGGTCAAGGCAGAAACCGGCTCGCAAAAGAACGCAGCCTGAGCAATATGCGTACCCCGATAAAAAAGCGCGTTACATCGTAACGCGCTTTTTCTTTGGCAGCGCGCCGCCCACGCGTCAGAATTCGACGATGGCGCCCGGCTCAAGCTGCTTCAGCTGCTTGCTGAGCAATTTGTAGCTGTCGATATCGAATTGCGGCCGGCCGGCATGCTCCAGCAATTCATGCACCGCAGCATCGCTGCCAGCGGTGCCAAGATATGCCCAGCGGTCGATCACATGGATATCGGTCCGGCTACCGATCGGATCGCTTTCGCGAATGCCGATCGGCCCGGCAAACGGCCAGCTCTGCAACCGTTGCTTGCCGAGCGCGTTGAGCAGACGGATATTGTGCATCGCCGCATCTTCCCGGCCGATGCAGGCACCGCGGCAACGCTTGATCTGGTACGCCGAACACGGGCGTGGCGCACTCTTGTTCGGCGCCTCCAGTCCGGTCTTGATCAGGCACAGCTGGTTCAGCTCGGCAATCTTGCGCAAGGTGTTCTGCGCATCGCGCTGCGAGCCGAAAATACCGTACAGGTGCTCCTGCAGGCCAAACGCCGGGTCGTGCGCAAAAATCAGCTCTGGCTGGAGAAAACCGTCCTCCTGCTGGCGCAACTGCCAGGAGCAGGCATCGGTATTGCGGCGCAGGCGCCGATTCAGCGCCGGCTGCAATGCCTTGATATGACACATCTCCAGCAGCTGCGCGCCCAGCTCCCCGGCGGTTTCGACCCAGTCCAGCCGGCGCAGCTGTTGCGCCAACTGCATTTCCTTGCCATTGGCCACATCCGCGGTGAAATGCTGCATTACCCGCTTGCGCAGGTTGGTGCTTTTGCCGACATACAGCGGGATATCGTTTTCGCCGTAGAAGAAATACACTCCCGGCGCTTCCGGCAGATCGTCCACCACCTCGGGGTCGAGATTGGGCGGCAAGGCCGGGCGATAAGTCAGATCCGCCAGCGCCTGCCGCAGCTGCAAGGGGCGCTCCTGCTCCATCTTGCGTACGAACAGCCACACCGCACGCGCATCGGCCAGCGCGCGGTGGCGCGATTCGAGCGGCAATCGATGGCGTGCGATGATCGAATCCAGATTGTGCTTGAACTCGTCGGGAAACAGCCGCCGCGACAGCTTGACGCTACAGGCAACGGTGGCGCGGAACGACAGCCCCAGACGCTTGAACTCGTTTTTCAGGAAACCATAGTCGAAACGCGCGTTATGCGCGACGAACAACTTGCCCACCAGCCGCCCCAGCACCTCTTCCGCCACCTCGGCGAAAGTCGGCGCGGATTCGACCATGGCATTGCTGATACCGGTGAGCTTTTCGATGAACGGCGGAATACGGGTCTGCGGATTGACCAGTGTCGACCACTCGGAAACGCCAGCCGGGCCGACCTCAATGATACCGACTTCGGTAATGCGATCGTGAACGATGCTGCCGCCGGTGGTTTCCAGATCGACAAATACGATGGTTTGCTCAAACATCAACCGCCAGCACTCCTGAGTAAAGCGCCGATTCTGTCAGCCCCGGCGCATGGTGACAAGCTCGGCGCCGACTCCGCTTGAGCATGTTTCCGCCAGCATCAACACACCCAGGCTTTGTTGGCACAGGTTTCACGCATCGCGGGTGCGACGGTTTTACAACCCGTTCAGATCGATCCAGTCCGACGGATCTTTTGCCACCACATCCAGGAATGCCTTGACCACATATGGATCGAACTGGCTGCCGGCCCGGTCACGAATATAGGTCAGAGCCTCGTTGATCGGCCACGGTTCCTTGTAGGGGCGGCGATGCACCAAGGCGTCGAACACATCGACCACAGCGACGATTTTCGCCGCCAGGGGAATCGCATCGCCGCACAACCCAAGCGGATAGCCTCCGCCGTCATAGTGCTCGTGATGCCCGCCGGCAATCTGTGCGCCATAACTCAGATAGCTGTCGCCATCCACCATGGTGGCCGCACGAGCCAGAATCGTCTGCCCGCTGGCCGCGTGCTGCTGCATGATGCTGCGTTCCTCGGAGTCGTGTTTGCCCGGTTTGAGCAGAATATGGTCTGGTGTCGCCACCTTGCCGACGTCGTGCAGAATCGCCGCCGTACCCACCATCGACAGAAAACTTTCGTTCAAATCGCCGGGGAAATGGCCACTGGCGCGCAAGCGGTGCGCCACCGCATCGGTCATGCGCTGTACTCGCAGAATATGATTGCCGGTGGTTTCGTCGCGATATTCCGCCAGATCGGCCAGCGCCACCACGGTAGCCTCGTGCGACGCTTTCAGCTGCTGATACAGGTAGAGATTATCGAGCGCTGCTGCAATCCGGTTGCAAAACACATTGAGCAGATCTTTCTGGTATTCGGCCAGCGGCCACGGCGGGGAAAACAGGATTACAAACTCATGCTGCTTCTGCGCCGAAATATACAACACGTCATACGGGTGCTCAAAAAAGCTGCGCCGGCCGGCAAAGGCCCGCTGCATCAATGGTGCCAGCGCATGGCTGTCGGTCATGTTCCCGTCGGCAATCAGTCCGGCATACTGGCCGGTGCCGGCAATCAAATGGCGCTGCAGACTGTTGTCGCGGTCGCGTTGCTGGGCGCACAGCACACCATCGGCGCCAACATTGAGAATGGCACTGATTTGCGCCAGCACGCCCGAGGCAAAATCCTGCAGCGAATGGCATTGGTACAGATTGGCAGCACCTTCGAGAATCTTGCCCAAGCCCTGACGTGAGTTTTCGATCGTCAGCAGACTCTCGTAGGTACGTAGCGAAGCAATCACCGTGGTGAACAATTTCTGCGTCGTCAGCTCGGTTTTTGCCTTGTAGTCGTTGATGTCGTATTCGACAATCACTCGCTGTTCCGGCGCCTGTCCCGGCTGGCCAGTGCGCAGCACGATGCGCACCAGCTGGTTGTTCAATTCCTGGCGGATACGCTGCACCAGCCGCAAGCCGGCATCATCGGTTTCCATTACCACATCCAGCAGCGCAATTGCGGCGTCCGGATGTTGTTGCAACAACTCGAAACCGGCACTGGCAGAATAAGCAGACAGCATTTCCAGCGCCCGGCCGCGAAACTTGAGATTGCGCAATGCCATCTGTGTGACCAAATGCACATCCTGCTCATCATCAATGATCAGCACCTTCCAGGAGCGCTCCAGTTGCGCCCCAGCCATTGCAGGCTGCGCGGTATCGTCGATCAGCCAGTCTTCTTCCTGCCTCACGTCACTCATGCTTTATCCTCCTCGCTGCCGGTTACCGGCGCAACGGCTGGTATCCGGATCGTGAAACGGGTGCCCGCGCCAAGCTGGGATGCAACGTGAATCTCACCCCCGAGCCGCTGGGTCACAATGTTGTAGACGATATTCAACCCCAGCCCGGTGCCGCCATGGCCGCGCTTGGTGGTAAAAAACGGATCGAAAATCTGCGCCAGATGCTCGGCAGCGATGCCTTTGCCGTTGTCGCTGCATTCGATCTGCACCGTATCGCCGTCGCGTAGCGCCACGATGGAAATCAAACCGCTGGAACCGGCATCGAATGCATGCATCAGCGAATTCATCAGCAGATTGGTCAATACCTGCGCCAGGCCGCCGGGAAAAGTATCCATGGCAATATTGCCGGCACAGTCGAGCTGTACCGAGATGGCGGTTTTTTTGAATTTAGGCCGCAAGCTGGTCAACACCTCGCCGATGTACTGCTGCAGATCAAACACCCGGCGCGAATCGCTGGTTTCGTCCACCGCCACCTGCTTGAAGCTCTGCACCAGGTTCGCCGCACGTTCGAGATTGCTCAGCACCAGCTGCGAGCTCTCCTGCGCCGTGGCGATAAAGTGGGCCACGGCGGATTTGCGGATCTGGCCGGCGGCGAATTCGGCATCGAGCTTGCGGCTCTCCTCCAGCAGAAACGAAGCGCTGGTAACCGCAATACCGACCGGCGTGTTGATTTCATGCGCAACTCCCGCCACCAAACCGCCAAGCGAAGCCATCTTCTCCGCCTGCACCAGGCTGGCCTGGGTGCGCTGCAACTCCTGCAAGGCGTAGGTGGATTTGGCATGTTCGCTGCGCAATTCGGCCTCGGCCTGCTTGCGGCGCTCGATGTCCGATACCAGCTTGGTCTCAATGTGGTTGAACGCCCGCACCACCGCACCGAACTCGTCCTGGCGTTCGGCTTTCAGCGTGGTGACTTCGGCTTCGTTAGCCAGATCGGTAAACGCCTGCACCAGCTGGCGCAACGGGTGCAGCACCACCCGATCGACGGTCAACGACAGCAGTAGCCACAGCAATACGTTCAATGTAAGAATTTCGGCGATTTTGCCGGACAACTGGCGCCACAATAATTCATCGATCGCCGCGCGGGAAAACCTGACCAATGCGTAGCCGATTTCACCCGACTGACTGCCCCGACTGGAGCCTGCACCCTCAGCGCGCCAGAAAATCGGCACACGCATTGTCAGCCCGTCGGCAAGCGACAGCCGCTCAGCAGCCCCCCCCGGCTTGCGTTGTGCGCAGAACAGAAAGGACTTGTCCTGGGCACGTTGATAGACTTCGATCGCCAGCACTTCGGATGCTTTCAGCTCCGCATCCAGCAACGCAGCGGTCTGGGTAGTGTCGAAATTCCACAACGCAGCCGCCAGGCTAGGCTGCAAACGGCCAGCCACCGCCGCCTGCTGCGCGTGGAAGCGCAGCTCCAACTCGGTTTGCAGGCTCAGATACGAATAGACGCCGGAAATGGCGAGCACGGTCGTCACGACCAGCACCAACAGTAGATTGAGTCTGAAGCCAATGCTGCGCGACGGTAGTGGCACGGTTCGCTCGCAATCGGAGATTATGATTTCAGTATATTCACCGGCGGCAAGAAAACCATTGCTAACAAACCGTTAGGCTTTACCGTGTGCGCCAGCCAGATGATCGAGGGCATTGCGCACATCGCGCTTGTAGTCGATGAAGTCCATACCGATGGCCGGAGCGCCGAGCCGGGCGGCCACGGCCGCCATCTGGCCGCGCAGGAATGCCAGCTGCAGCGACAGCTGGCTCAGCAGATCGCGGCTCCAGTCGCGACATTGCTGCTGATGACGGGTGCGGTACTCGACTTGGGAATCGAAGAATTCGTCAGGCTGGTTTTCCAGCCAGTGCTGCAAGGCGCGCACATCCTGGCGCAAAGCCTGGCAGGCAGCACGAAAATCGCGCGGCTCGGCGCCACCCCGGGCCGGCTCGCCACGCAAATGCGCCCACCACCACAGCAGCTCGGAATGCTGCCGCGCCAACAACTGCAGCAGGCTGCCGACATGCGGAGCATCGACGCTCGATAGCGCCGATTCGTTGAGATGCGCCAACGCTTCGAACAGGCGGTCATTGGCCCAGTGCTGATAATCGATCTGATACAGGAAATGCTTTTTCCAGCTGAACATGATGAACCTCCTCTGCCAGCCACGCACCGCATCAGGATTCTTGCAGCTTGGCCTCGATCAGTTGATGTACCTGTTTGAAATCCGGTTCGCCCAGATAGCGCTGGACGATACGCCCCTGCCGGTCGATGACGAACGAAGTCGGCGTGCCCACCACGCCGCCGAACGCCTGTGCCACGGCACCGCCGGTATCCAGCGCCACGGTGAACGGCAGTTTGTTGCTTTGAGCATAGTTCATTACGTATTCGGGCGGGTCATACTCCATTGCCACCGCTACAGTCTCGAAACCGCGGCCGTTGTACTTGCGCCAGGTATCGACCAGCGACGGCATTTCGTGGATGCAGCCAGGGCAGCTGGTGGCCCAGAAATTCACCAGCACCACTTTGCCGCGCAGCTGTGCCAGATTCAGCGGCTGTTGCTGCAGCGTCTGGAATGTAACCGCCGGAGCGGTCTCCTTCTGCCCGGTAAAATACACGCCAGCGCCCAGCGCGACGGCCAGCACGCCGCCGGCAACGGCCCATTTGAATGTTTGATTGCTCACGTCGCCAATCCACCCGCAAAGAGATTCCCGATTATAACGCGCCGCGCCGGGATCGCCGACAAGCGGGTAAAATGCCGCAAAAACAACGCTGCAACCAATGAAAACACCTGCCAACGGCCGCTGGTCCGGCCGCATGAAAACAACGCTGATCGCCCTGGCGGCAATGGAACTGGCCCTGCTGGCCGCCCCTGCGCTACTGCGCAGCACCGTCGAAGACCGTCTCGGCCAATATCTGCAGCGCAAGGTCGAAATCCACGCACTGTCGCTGAACCCGCTGACGCTGACCATGCACGCCAGCGGTGTCAGCGTCGCAAGCTTCGGCGGCGAACGCCAGCTGGCGTTCGACCAATTGCAGATCGACGCCAATCTGTGGGGATCGCTGCGCCATCGCGGCGTGGTGATCGATTCGGTGGCGCTGAACCGGCCTTACCTCTATCTGGCACGCTTGGGCGAGAATCGCTACAACATTTCCGATCTGATCGAGAAATTCCTCAACCAGCCCAAAAGCGACGAGCCGGCGCGCTTCTCGCTCAACAATCTGACGCTGCGGCAGGGCCGGATCGTATTCGACGACCGGCCGCTGCAGACACGCCAGGACGTCAGCCAGCTGCAGCTGAGCGTACCGTTCGTATCCAACCTGCCGTATCTGCTCGATGACCCGGTAAAACCGTCGATATCCGGCCTGCTCAACGGCGCACGCTTTGCCTCGACTGCCCGCACCAGGCCGTTCAGCCAGGCGCACGAATCGACCATCGATATCAGCCTCGACGACGTCGATGTAACGCATTATCTCGGCTACCTGCCAACCGCGCTGCGCTTCCGCATCGCCTCGGCGCGGCTCGACAGCAAGCTGACATTGAGCTTCAGCCAGCCGCCGGAACAGGCACCGAGCATCGCACTGGCCGGCAAGCTCGGCGTGCGCGGGCTGAAACTGCAACAGCCGGACGGCACGCCGCTGCTCGGCTGGCAGCAGGCAGAACTGGAAATCGCCCGGCTGGAGCCGCTGCAGCAGCGCTACCGGCTACGCCGGCTGAGCTTGCTGCACCCGGAAGTTTGGCTGCAGCGCAGCAAAAATGGCCAATTCAATCTGCAGCAGGCGTTCAGTATGGCGCCAAGCGGCACGCCTGCCAGCGCCGTAACACCCAAGCCAACCGGCCCGGCACTGCAACTCGCGCTTGACTCCCTTGCCCTGCAGCAGGGTCAGCTGCACTGGCAGGACGACCGGACCGGTTTCGCCACCAGCCTCACCCCGATCGATCTGCAACTGCGGCAGTTTGCGCTGAAGCCGGGCCAGGCGAGCAGTTTCAGTGCCACGCTGAGTTCCGATCGGGGAGAACGGCTGGCAGCACAAGGGCAATTCAGGCTGCAGCCGTTCGCACTCGATAGCCGGATCGAAGCGCGCCAGCTGGCACTGCCCCATTACGCGCCGTATTACCGCGATCTGCTGCGCATCCGCCTCGCCGGCGGCAGCCTCGACGGTCAGGGGCAGCTCGGCATCGACACACAGGGAATCCGCCTGACGCAGCTGCAACTCGGCCTCAGCGATACACGCCTGTTGCCGCCGCAGGGCAAACAGCCGTTCCTGACCCTGCCGACGCTGAACCTGCAGCAAGCCAATATCGATCTGGCGCAACGCAAACTGCAGATCGGCAGCATCGACAGCAGCGGCCTGCAACTGAAGCTGCACCGCAATCAGCAGGGCCAGCTCGACCTGCAGCAATGGCTGACGCCAGCCGCCGCTGCAGACACGGCAACGGCAAAACCGCTGCATCCGGCAGCGCAATGGACACTCGGCCTGCAACAACTGGCACTCAGCGACTACGCGCTGGATTTTTTCGACGAAGCACCGGTCGAGGACGCGCACATCCGGCTGTCGCAACTGCAACTGCAGGCGCGCGATGTGTCGCCGGACAAACCGGCGAGCGTCGAACTGAGCACGCGCATCAACCGCAGCGGCCAGCTCAAGCTCAGCGGCACACTGCGGCCACAGCCACTGGCAGCCGATCTGCGGCTCAGCGCCAGTGCCATCGAGCTGGTGCCGCTGCAACCTTATTTCGGTCAGCGGCTGAACATCACGCTCACCCGCGGCAATTTCAGCGGCGGCGGCAAACTGCGTTTCAGCGCCGAGCCGCAAACCCGCTTCAGCTTCGCCGGCGACGCACGCATTGACCGGCTGGCCAGCCTCGATAAAGTGAATACCGCCGATTTCGTCAACTGGCGAGCGCTGCAGCTCGATGGCATCGCCGCCAGCGACAGCCGCGTGGCAGTCGAACGCATTGCACTCAACGACTTCTACGCGCGGCTGCTGGTCAACCCGAACGGCCGGCTGAACCTGCTCGACATCGTGGTAAACGACCACACAAGCGGCGCCACTTCGCTGACCAGCGTCCAGCTGCCGGCGGCGTCGCCCCCGGCAACGGCGGCCACGCCAGACAAGGCCGAGCCGTTCCCGGTGCGCATCGGCGAGGTGCAACTTGCCGGCGGCAACGTACAGTTCAGCGACTACTTCATCCGCCCCAATTACAGCGCCAACATGACGCAGATCGGCGGCAGCATCAGCGGACTGGCATCGGCAGCCGACAGTCGCGCAAGCATCGACCTGCAGGGCAGCGTCAACAACAACGCGCAGTTCACGCTGGCCGGCAGCCTGAATCCGCTGGCCAAGCAGCTGTATCTCGACATCAAGGCCGGCATCAAGGGCTTCGAGATGATCCCGACCTCGCCCTATGCCGGCAAATACGCCGGTTACGGCATCGACAAGGGCAAGCTGTCGATGGACATCAGTTATTTTGTCGAGCAGAACCGGCTCAAGGCGCAGAACCATCTGTTCCTCGACCAGCTCACGCTCGGCGACAAGGTCGACAGCCCCGACGCAACCTCGCTGCCGGTACGGCTGGCGTTGTCGCTGTTGCAGAACCGGCGCGGCGAAATCGATCTCAACCTGCCGATCGAAGGCAGCCTGGACGACCCGCAGTTCAAAATCGGCAGCGTAATCGTGCAGGTGCTGAAAAATCTGCTGGAAAAAGCGGTCACGGCACCATTTGCACTGCTTGCTCCGGGCGGCGGCGAACAACTGTCCAGTATCGAATTCGCGCCGGGCAGTGCCGAACTGAATGCCGCGGCACAGGCGCGGCTCACCACGCTGGCCACCGCACTGTACGACCGGCCGGCGCTGCAACTGGAAATCGCCGGCCAGGCGGATGCCGGAGTCGATCGCGAGGGGTTGAAACGACAGATGCTGGAGCAGAAAATCCGCGCGCAGAAACTGCGGCAACTGGCGCGCCAGGGGCAAACGACGGACGAAGCGCAACCGGTCAGCCGTGCGGAATATCCCGCCCTGCTCAAGGCGGTGTACCAGGATGAGGATTTCGCCAAACCGCGCAACCTGATCGGGCTGGCCAAAGAGCTACCGCTGGCGGAAATGGAAAAACTGCTGCTCGATCATTTTGATGTCAAGCCCGACGACCTGCAGCAGCTTGCCGGCCGCCGCGCCTTTGCCGCGAAAAATGCACTGATCCGCAGCGGCAGAGTCGAAGAAGCGCGCTTGTTCATCGTTGCCGCCAAGCCTGCCGACAACGGCAACCGGCCGGGCAGCGCCGCCGGCGCCAATTTCACTCTCGCCGGACACTGATTGCCCGGTGCAGCCACCACGATCAAGCGAGGCAGAGCCGCTGCGGCGGCTCTGCAAGCCCATGATATATGGCCGTATATTGATCCATCGCAAGCAATTCTCATTTTCTGCCTGCAGCCATTGACCCTGTAATCTTGAGGGCTTATCATTCGATAACCATTCTCATTAACGTTTTGCCGCATATGGAGGCACTCGTCGATCATGTTGACCGCCATGACGCTCCCCGCACCAGCCGCGCCTGACCTCGGCGCCGACCGCAGCCCGCTGGATCGTCTGCCGAAAGGCAGTGTGGCGCGGATCGTCGCTATCGACACTCACGATGCGTTTGGCAATAACGATCGACAAGTCACGCAGCGCCTGAAAGAGCTGGGCTTTCTGCCCGGCGCCAAGCTGCGCGTAATCGGCTTTGGCCTGTTCGGCCGCGACCCGATCGCAGTACATATCAACGGCACCAAGTTCGCGCTGCGCCGCGCAGAAGCCAGCAAAATCATCACTGAAATCATCGACGCCGACTGAGGAAACCAGCCGATGCAAGCCGCAGCACCGATCCGTTTCGCTCTGGTAGGCAACCCGAACTGCGGCAAGACGGCGCTGTTCAACCGCCTGACCGGCGCGCGTGCCAAGGTCGCCAACTACGCCGGGGTAACGGTGGAAAAGCGCTCCGGCCCGCTTGGCGGGCTGCCGCGCGACGCGGAACTCATCGACCTGCCCGGCACCTACAGCCTGTTTGTCACCTCGCCGGACGAGCAAGTCACGCGCAACGTGCTGCTGGGGCAAATGAAAGACGAGTTGCCGCCGGATGTGCTGGTCGCGGTAGTCGATGCCACCAATCTGCGCCTTGGCCTGCGGCTGGTGATGGAATTGCAGCAGCTGGGCCGGCCGATGATCCTGGCGCTGAACCTGGCCGATGCCGCACAACAGCGCGGCATCGGCATCGATACCGCCAGACTGGCGCAACGCATCGGCATTCCGGTAGTGGAAACGGTCGCCATCCGTCGCGACGGCGTGGCCGACCTGATCGAACAACTGCGCCGCCAGGCCGCCAGCCAGATCGAGCATGCGCCGCTGCATGCCACGCTGGAACGCAGCGACAGCGTGGAAAGCCTGTACGCACGCATCGAAGCGCTGCTGGCCGAATGCGTGACCGCACCGGTAGATCTGCCACCGTGGCAGGACCGGCTCGACAGCCTGGTCATGCATCCGGTGCTGGGCCTCGGGGTATTGCTGACCGTGCTGCTGCTGATGTTCCAGGCGGTATTCGCCTGGGCCAAACCAATCGTCAGCCTGATTCAGGAAGGCACATCCGCGTTCGGCGGCTGGGTCGGCAGCCACATGCCGGCCGGCGTGCTGCACAACCTGCTGGTGGACGGCATTATCGCCGGTGCCGGCGGCGTGCTGGTGTTCCTGCCGCAGATCGTCATCCTGTTCGCTTTCATTCTGGCGCTGGAAGACTCGGGCTACCTGCCGCGCGGCGCATTCCTGCTCGATCGGCTGATGCGCGGTGTCGGCCTGTCGGGGCGTTCGTTCATTCCGCTGCTGTCGAGCTTTGCCTGCGCCGTGCCCGGCATCATGGCCACACGCACCGTGCAAGACCCGAAAGAACGGCTGATCACCATCATGATCGCGCCGCTGATGACCTGCTCGGCGCGGCTGCCGGTGTACGCAGTCATCATCGCCGCATTCATTCCAGCGCATGCAGTAGCCGGCTTCTTCAACCTGCAGGGGCTAGTGCTGTTCGCGCTGTACGCCGCCGGCATCGTCAGCGCCGCCATCATCGCCTGGATCATGCGCCGCAACGGCGCGGCCGACACCTTCCCGCTGCTGCTGGAGCTGCCCAGCTACCGCTGGCCCGATCCGCTGAACCTGCTGCGCGGCTTGTGGGAGCGCATCTGGATCTTCCTGCGCCGCGTCGGCACCATCATTCTGGCGCTGTCGATTCTGCTGTGGTTCCTCGCCAGCTATCCGGCGGCACCGATCGGCGCCACTGCGCCGGCAATCGAATACAGCTTCGCCGGCCGGCTCGGCCTGTTCATGCAGCCGTTGTTCGCCCC
>ERZ724505.1153-NODE-1153-length-14898-cov-10.303443_pt1 | contig 14898 bp, 13 predicted proteins | sample MGYA00376038_ERZ724505 | MGnify/ENA primary metagenome ERZ724505 (study PRJEB28724, sample SAMN07190884) | wastewater metagenome | isolation source: effluent of sewage treatment plant in Hong Hong | place: Hong Kong | collected 2016-03-17 ... | reverse complement strand
CGCCTTGGCCGAACTGATGGCCGACGCCACCCCAGCCCCAGGCCAGCCGGTCAGCCCCCTGGAAGAAATCATCTTGCCCATTCTGACCGTCGCCTGTCGCCAACTCTGGGGCGGCATCACCGACGCCATCGGGGCCGATGACGACCGGCAAAAGTGGCGCGCGCTGTCGGCAATGCTCCGTGCGGTCGGCGAACCGCCACCGGGGCAGGTCAGCTTTGACGAAGCGCATCACCGTTTTGTCATGGCAATGACCGACCTGGCGCGACATCCCCAAGCCTCGCCCGAAATGCGAGACTTCGCGCTCTCGCTGGGCAAACGCATTCTGCAAACCAGTTAGGCGAAAAACGTAAGAATCTGTGCGATGGCACTATCGGGCTGGATTTTCAGAAAGGAAACCAGCCCGTTTTGCTATGGCCAAGAACCTGCAAGCTTACAAACTCGGCGTCGTCATTGATGCGCAAGGCGCGAAGGCGCTGCAAACGATGCGCGACGCCGATAAACAGGCGTCCAAGACTGCCGCCACGTTCAAGCAACTGGAACAGACAAGCGCGACCTGGGGCCGCAATCTCAGCATCGGCGTCACTGCGCCTTTGGTCGGGTTTGGCGTTGCCGCTGTACGCACGGCGACGCAAATAGATTCACTCACGCGCGGCCTGCGCGCGGTGACAGGTTCCAGCGCGGAAACCGAACGTCAGTTAATTCGCTTGAAAGAGGTGGCCAAGCTGCCCGGCCTGGGTTTCAAGGAAGCAATACAGGGCAGCATCAATCTGCAAGCCGCTGGCATCAGTGCGCAACTGTCCGAACGTTCGCTGAAAGCCTTTGGCAACGCGCTGGCCACGGTCGGCAAGGGCAAGGCCGAACTGGATGGCGTCATCCTGGCGCTGGGCCAAATCGAATCGAAGGGCAAAGTCAGCGCCGAAGAAATCAATCAGCTTGCTGAGCGCGTCCCCCAGATTCGCAAAGCGATCATCGCGGCCTTTGGCACGGCTGACACCGAAGTTATCCAGAAAGCCAAGATCACGTCGCGCCAGTTCATTGATGCCGTCGTGACCGAACTGGAAAGGCTGCCCCAGGCGACCGGCGGCGCGCAAAACACCTTTGAAAATCTGTCCGACGCGGCAGAGCAATCTATGAACAAGATTGGCACGGCGGCCTTGCGCGTGGCCGTGCCAGCCCTCGAAAAGCTTGCGCCCAAGGTCGAAGCGGTCGGCGATGCTTTCGCCAAGATGTCACCCGAAGCACAGAACACAGCCTTGGCCGTCACGGGGGTAGCCATCGCAGCGGGCCCAGCCCTGACCATCTTGAGCAAACTGACCGCGTTTTTAAGTGGCGCGGCTGAAGCGGCGGTGCGGCTGGCGGGTGCGATTGCGGGCATCCCTGCCGCCTTGCGGCTTATCAGTGGCGTGGCCGGTACCGGCATTGCCACCCTGGGCGCTGGCGCGGCCTCAATCGGAACCGCCTTGCTACAACAGGGCGACGTTAGCCCCACGGCGCGGCGGCAACGTGACGAGGGCGACGCCCGGGCGCGTGAAGCGCAATTGCAAGCAAGCGCTGGCTTGCGCGGTAAGCTGTTTGGCCAACTTGGCAACGCGGGAAATCGTAACTTACGCGCTGAACTCGAAGCGCGCACGACACCAGCCGAACCAGCCGAAAACAAACCGAAGATTGATCTATCTGGCCTGGCCAAAGACAAAAACAAAGGCACGGGCCGCGCGGCTGCCAAACAGGCCGAACGCGACGCGCGCGCGGAACAAGACGCGCTGACCGCCATCGAAATGGATGGCATCGAAGCCCGCTTGCGCATCGAACAGGACGCCGGCGAACGGCGCACACGCACGCTGCGCGATGCTTACGAAGCCAGCTATCTCACGACCACCGAGTATTACAAACGCCTGGCGCAAGTGGCTGCCGCTGGAACGGACGCTGAACTCCGCGCGCTTGATCAGAAGCAACGCTTGCTGGGGCTGGAACAGGCACGCACGAAACCAGGCGGCGCGGATGCGCTCCGGTTGCAAGGGCAAATCCTGCAACTCGACACCGAACGTTACTTGAAGCTGTCTGAAGGCATCGCTAAAGCGGCTGACAACTTGCGAGAGTTCAAACGCGAAATGGGCGGCCTGGGCGAAGTTGATCTATCCCAGCAAGCCCAAGTCATTGACATCGTGCCGGAAATCATCCGGCGCGCGCGCGAACGCAATGCCCAGTTGAATGAAACCGCCGGGCGCGGCGATCTGGTCAACGCCGAACTGGACCGCGACCGCGAACGCATCCAAACGCGCGTGGCTCAGGGCACGATGACCGAAGCGGCAGCCAAGCGCGAAACCCTGGCCCTTGAGCGAGAGTATCGCGACCAAATCATTGCCGTACTCGAAGCCAAGAAAGAACTGGCGGGCCTCGATGCTGCCGCCATTGCCGCGCTCGATGCCCAAATCGAACGCGCCAAGCAACTGGGCACGGCCACGGCAGCCCGTAAAGAAGCCAAGCCGGTTTTCCTCGACAAAGCCATTTCGATCACCGACGCCGAAGGCGAAGCCAACCCGGCGGCCACGGCTGCCGAATCTGCTTCGGCAGGTTTGAAAGCGGCTGGCGAAGATGCTGCCGCTTTGGCCAAGGGCGGTTTCGGACAATTGGCCAGCGGCCTGGGCGGCATTCTTGAACAGTTTGTGATGCTGGGCGAAACCGGGCCGGGCGCGATGCGCAAACTGGCGGCGGGCGTGCTGGCCTCGCTGGCGATGCAGGCAGCGACGAAAAGCATCTTCTACTTCGCCGAAGGTGTGGCGGCGGCCACCAATCCCTTCACCGCCTATATGGCCCCTGGCTATTTCACTGCTTCGGCCATTATGGCGGGCATTGCCGCCGGGTCGGCGCTGGGCGGGCGGCTCGTTGCGGGCAAGAGCAACAAAGGCCAAATCAGCGACGAACAGCGACGCCAAGCCACCATCGCTAACGTGGCGAGCGAAGGCTACGCGGGCAACAACTTCCAGCGGCGCGCGACGGGCGGCCCGGTGATGGCGGGGCAAAGCTACGTCGTCGGCGAACATCGGGCGGAAGTCTTCACCCCCGATCGCAACGGCTACATCTTCCCCAGCGTGAACGCCTACAGCCGGGAGCAACGCCATCTCGAAGAGTTGCGCGGGGCCGCTGAGCAACTGGACGGCAGCATCATTGGGCGAATGCTGAATGAAACATTGAACAAGCTGCAAGCTCAAATGGCGCGCAATGCCAACCAACTGGCCAGACTGGAAGCGGTGAACGGCGACAATATGTTCGTGCGTATGGCGGAACGCAACGCGCGTGCGGTGGGCCGTGTCACAGTGACCGCGCTCGACCAAGACGACCAACTCAGTAGCCGCTTAGGCCGGAGGATTGCCGCGTGAGTGAGTACCAAGTTACCGACCAAATCGAAACCCTCGACCCCGCCGGCTTCCTCTTCGAGCAAGTCGGCATTCGCGCGTCCAGGCTGTCGGCCAACTACGGCGACGGTTACACCAAGGGCGCGCGCATCGGTTCACCCCTGGGCCTCAAAGCCTGGCGCGTGCGCATTGATGCGCTGCCCGATATGCCCCAGCACCAGGCGGGCAACGACCAATACAAAGACACGCGCGCGCGTTACCTGATGGCTTTCTGGGTACGGCATAAGCTGCAAAAGACCTCAGAGATTTTCCGCATGCTCGATCCATTCCCGCGCGATCCCAACAAACCCTACGTCTTCGCCAAGTTTCAAGAAGATGAAATGAACTGGCAGATGTTCACGGCCACCGTGTTTTCCGCTGGTCTGGTGCTGATGGAAGCGCGCATTCCGCACAAAGACCCGAACGATTTCAATCAGCAGGAAATATGATCTGGTTACCCGACCTCGTTGGCGACAACTTCGACACGATCAAACTGGAACACAGCCCGCTGGTGGCCGAACTGATTGCCGTCACCTGGCCGCAACCGGCTGGCACGGTCTATTACTGTTCGACCCAGGCGGATGAAATCTTCAGCGTGGAATCACCTGTCAGGCCGGTCGAAGTACGTTTCGAGAAAGACCAGTTCCTGGGCCTCGAAATCCAAGACGGCATCGCCGATAGCTCGATCACCCTCAACTTTTGGGATGCCGATGCGGCCATTGCCGAATTGCATGACAAGCACGGCCCGGGCGCGCGGGTCGAAGTCTTTTACTGGTTTCCAGAACATCGGTTGCTGTTGAGCCAATGGCACGGCCACCTGGATGAACCCGACGAAGAAGACGGCGAATTCTTCAAGGTCAAAGCCACCTATGGGTTCAGGTCTTCACAACTGCCTTTGCCGCGCCGGGCTTTCTTCACGGGCTGCCAAGCCATCTACCCGCTGAGCCGCTTACTGACCCAGGCGGAAATTGATGACAATGACTGCCCGTGGAATCTGCACTTGCCCGGTGGTTTGGTCGGTGTACCAGGCAGCGCGGCCCTGGGCGATTGCCCCCGCAACAACCGCGCGGCCTGTGTGGCGCGGCTGGGTGACAGCCTGAGCTATCTGGCCTTCGATACGATTGAAGAGGGCTACCCGAACGCCAACCTCATCAGCCAAGCGCGCAGCAACACCAACAACCTCAAACGCCCGTTGCGCGTCGTCTATGGTCCCTACGTCGTGCGCGATCTCGACTTGCTGGGCTTTGCGGTGGACGTGAACAACAACCACCCAGACAAGGGCTGGGTGCTGTGTTCGCACGCGGTCAGCGAAGGCGAGTTGGCCTATGTCACCGATTACAAAATTGCGGGCCAATATGTCGGGCTGGAACATCAGACGACGCGCAACGGCGCACGCCGGCAACCCAAGACCTTCTTCACGCCCAACGAAGGGAATATGAGCGGGACGGCGCGGGCCGTCGGACGCATTCAGGGTAACTTCCAATCCAGCAATGGCAGCGACCTGACCGGCCAAGTGCGCGTCGGCCAGAAAGTAGATGTGAAGGTTTACACGTCGGCCACGGAGTTCATCCGCACAGGCACGAATAATAGCGCCTGGGTCTTCCTGGATGCCTGGACCAATAAGCGCTGGGGCTTTGGTGCGGGGGCCAGCGCGCGGTTGATTGAAGATGTCATCCGGTTGGCGGCCTGGTCGGATGAAAGCGTGACCACGCTCGATGCGACCGGCGCGGCCTTCGCCACGGTGCGCAATCGCTTCTTTGGCCAATTCCTCGACCGCACAGCACAGCGGCAAATCTACGATCTGTGCTTGGCCAACAACTTCAGCACGCCGTTTCCGTATCGCGGGCACACGCGCATCATCGGCCTCTCGCGTGAAGCCAACCTGGATGCCTGCCCGGTCTTCACCGATGAAGGCGAGGATGGAAACATCTGCGTTGCCGACGAAGCCACCGGCAAGACCTCACTCACAACCTGGAAAACGAGCGTGCGCGAACTGGGCAACCGGGTGGTCATCACCTTTGAAGATGCCAGCATTGAGAACCAGGAACGCACGCTGACCTTTGAGGACGTTGACGCCCAGTTACGCGCGGGCCGCTCATTTGGGGATAACTCCCGCTTTCCCGTTACCAAGCCCTACAAACTGTTCGGCGTCACTGAATTCGGCCAAGCCGTGCGGCAAGGCAACCTCTTGCTTGATCTGGGGCCGTTCGCTGGAACCACAGACGAAGGCGGCGGGTTGCGCAACAATCGCCGCATCAAGTTCACAACCTGGTTTTCCGAAACACTCAACCTGCACAAGTACAAAGTCATCAAGGTCATCAGCCGCAAGTTGCGCCGCTACGGCTTCGAGTATTGGCGCATCTGTTCGATGAATCGCCAGCCCGATCTGAAGCTGGAAATCGTCGCACAGGCTTACCCCGTTGACTATTACGACGCGCTGGAAAGCGAAGAAGCGGCCAGCGTGCTGTTGCCGGGCAGCGGCGGTGGCGATCCCAACCCCGGCGGCAAGCCTGATGGGCTGCCTGAGACTTTGAGCTTCGGCGAAGTCAGCACCAGCGAAGACCGCATCACTTTCACCATCGAATAAACCCTGCAAGCGAGGACCAATGCCAACGAGCAACTACAGCGGCTTTGATTTGCTGGTGGACAACGGCGACGGCACAGCCACGCCGGTGGCCAATCAGGCGGTCAGTTTCTACAACATCAGCGACGACGTGGCCATTGTCGGCACGGTCAGCAGCGATGCCGACGGCCACGTGGCGGGCGGCACGTTAAACGTAAACCCAGGCACACAGGTACGCTATTACTTCGTCACCACTAAGGGCATCTGTGCCTACGAAGAGACAACGACCTTTTGAGCCTGTTGATGACCAACCTTATTGCACAACGACCCGGCGGCAGGAATTTGCTGGCGCGCCCCAGTAGCCAAGGCCCGTACTATCCCACGGCCACCGCCCAGGCGGCCTATTGCGAGGTCTGGGAACACGACCTGGGCGAACCGCGCGAAGCGGCGCGCCTGGTCGGCACGTTCGCCAAAGGGGCCACGGGTTCACTGCCATTCAATCCAGCCTCTGACCGCTCGAAGGTGCTTTACGTCGTCAGTAAATCGCGCTGGGGCGTGCCGAACGTCAACCAACTGGCGCACGCGCCCAGTTACGTGGTGCATTTCAATCGCGAGACCAGCGCGCCCACGGTCCAACAGATTGGGGCGGCATCGCCTTCGGTGCTGACGCTGGGCATTGATGGCTTCACCAATTACGCGCGCAGTCGGCGCATTCGCGTGGCTGACAATAACCTGATGACCGATGCCAGCGTGTTTACGTTCGACAGCGGGGCACAGTTGATGCCGCGCTTTGTGGATCTGATGCGCGATCCCGTCTTTCAGCCGGCCTTTGCCTGGAATGGCAACGACCCGGCCACCAATGGCTTCACGAAGGCCGGAACGGCTACGGCTTCAGCCAACGGGCTGGGCTGGCGCATCAACTCCATCGGTAACGAAGGCGCGACGATTTACAGCAAGAGCAGCTTTCCCGCGTCGCCGTTCACCAACGGATTTACCCTCGAATTGACCCCGCCCACGGTGGCCAGCACCGAAGGCGATAGCGCGGTCATGGTGCGCGTGGATGACGGCGCGAAGAAGTACGAACTGGTTTTCAACGCCACCCAGGTGGCGTTGAACGGTGGAAGCTGGCACACGCACGCCGGCGCGCGCGTGCGCCTGGTCATTCCCGCCGGCGGCGCGGCGGCCGACCTCTGGATTGGCACGACAAAGGCCGAAGACAACACGGCGTTTGTCAGCGGCAGTTTGGCGCGGCTGAGCTTTGGCGACCACACGGGCGTGGCGGACGCCGACGCCACCTGGTTCTATTTGGCCTATGCACTCACGCCCCAGGAACCCCGCCTGGCGCAAACGATTTATGTGCGCGTCGCGCACGACTCGGGCAATGGCTACGGTCCCGAAAGCGCGGTGCAGAGTTTCAGCTTTGCCGATGAATTCGGCGGCGGCGGTTCGACCGGCACGGATGATCAATTTTTCTTTTGGAGGCAGGAAGTAACGGTATGAAGAATCTTCTTCGGCTTACCTCGTTAGTTTGTGTGATAGTCGCATTTTTGGCCGTGGCGGTCTTTGGACAGACCGCCACGGGGTTTTCGACTACGGCCAGCACGGTCGGCAGCACGGTGCTGACCCTGCAAGGCAGCGTCCCCGCGGGAAATACGATCACGTATCAAATCGCGGGCAGTGGTTGCGGCGGTTGCACGGCCCCGACCAATGGCACTATCAGCCAGTTCAACACAAACAACGGAACGCTGATTTACACGCCAACGAGTGGTTACGTCGGCAGCGATAGCTTCACCTTCACGGTGACAGCCACGCCGACCGGCGGCGGTTCGCCCACAGTGAGCAGCGCGGCCACGGTCACCATCACCGTGACGAACGCCAAGACGACCATCAGCGGCATCATTGCCGACAATGGCGGCAACCCCCGACAAGGCACGGTGACCTTCTTCCTGGTCCAACAGGCCACCAGCGGCGATGCCATTGTGCCGGGTTCGTCTTCGGTCAGCAGCGTTTTGAATGGCGCGGGCCGTTACACCGTGCAGGTCTATCCGTCGCGCAACTTGTCACCCCAGGCGTATTACAACGTCCGATTCAAAGACAAGACGACGGGCAAAGAAGAGCCTTTGGGCGTGTATGACATCCCGGCGGCGACGACCACGCTTGACCTGGCGTCGTGCAACTGCAAGGTGACTGATGCGAATCTGGCCGCGCGCTACACCTTTTTGAGCGCAGCGGCCTACAACTTCGGCCTGGCGCCATCGCAAAAGGTCACGGTCTCGAACAACGGCAGCGTCGTCGGCAGTCAGCCCGAAATCAACTTCATCGCGTCTTCGCCCTTGGCCCAAACCATCGTCAACAACACGGGCAGCAACCGCGTGGATGTAACTTTTTCCTGTCCCACTTGTGGCATGGGCGGCGGCGGCGGCGGGTCGGGAACGGTTGGGCCGGGCACAGTCAACAAGTACGCGCTCTTCAGTGGCACGACCACGGTGGGCGATGCGCTGCTAAGCCAAGCAGGTAACATCCTGAGCCTGCCCGGTCACCTCGACATCACCCAGCAAACCAACTCGACGTCGCCTTTGACCGTGCGCGCGTCCGGTTCGCCAACGGTCCCGCTGGCGCGTTTCCTGGATTCGGGCAACACCGAACGCTTTGCCGTTGGCCCTGATGCCTCGTTGCAATTCAGCGGCTTCACCTCGTTGCCGACCGGCGCGGCGGCCAATCAGGCCAAGCTGGTGTACTTCACCGGCGTGGGCGCGTTCAGTCAGCAATTGCTTTTGTCGCGGAACGGGTCTTCGAGCTATGGCCCCGTGGTGCGCGTCGCGCCGACGTCATTGCCCAGCGCGAACACCGTGCCCCTTTGGACCGCCGTGGGTGACATCGGCAGTTCAATCCTGAGCCAAACCGACATCGGCACGATCAGCGTGGCGGGCAAGGTCGAAGCGAGCGCGTTGGGCTTTAAGGCGTCAAGCAACGCGGGCTATACGCGGCTGCGCGCCACCAACACCTTCGATGCGGTCAGTGGGTTGTACAACATCCAGATGGCCGTGCTCGAAGCCGAACTGGGTTTGACCAATGGCTTGTTGATTAACACCCAGGAAAGCGGCGCGCCGATCATCATGGGCGTGTTTGGGCAAGAGCGCGGGCGCTTTACTTCGACGGGGTTGACGGTCACCAGCAACGCGGCCAATACGTCGGGCTTGAAGTTCGCCAACCTCACATCGGCCAGCCCGGCGGGATCTTCAACCAGTTACTTGGGGTTGGATAGTTCGGGCAACGTCGTCATCGCGGCCACGCCAGCGGGCGGCGGTGGCGGGGGCGCGCCGACGAATGCCGAATACTTGGTCTTCAATCTCAACGGCACGTTGACCAACGAACGGCGCTTGATCCACACCAACGGCCTGGCTGAAGTGGATGGCGGCATCAACAATGATTTCACCATCTCTTTAGATACGGCCTACGCGCCAACGTGGACCGCACTGCACACGCACAACCCTGGGACTTCGCCGACAAATGCCATCTTGCTGGACATCAACGCGCTGGGTAGCCCAGGCACGCGCAACAGCCACAACTTCGTGCAACGGGCGCGCGCGCGTGATGGCAGCGGCTCGTATTCGCTCGACTGGCAAACGAACATCGAAGCCTACGACCAGGGCGGCGCAAACCGTTGGCGGCTGCAATCGCGGCGCGGGGCTTCAGCCTTTGGCAATCGCCTGGTGGTCGAAGAGAACGGCGACACGCGCATTTACGGCATCGTCAGTGCGGGTAGTGCCAACATTTACCTGACCGACACCACCGGGAACTTACAGTTGACGGCCTTCGCCGGCGGCGCGCGCACGGGCACCGGCACGAAGATCGTGACCGGCCTGGGCACGTACACCACGGGCAACTGTCTGACGATTGATGCCAACGGCAATGCCATTGATTCGGGCGCGGCCTGCCCGGTCGGCGGCGGTGGCACTGCCGCGTGGAACGGCATCACTAATCCATCAGCCAACCAGGCGTTGACAATGGCGGCCTATTCGACCACCTGGACGTATAACAACGCCACTTCAACCACCAACCTCTTCAAGCTGACCGATACGGCCAGCAACACAGGCACGGGCGTGCTGGCGACTTTCGCGACGGGTTCGGCTTCGACGCTGAAACCGTTTAGCGTCGAACCGCGCGGCTTGCGCAGCTTGTACGCCGATCACCTTGGCAATGTGGTGGCCGGGCTGGCTTCGCGTTCAACCACCGACACGGATGGGTTTCTATACGTGCCGGCGGTGAACGGTCTCAATGTCAATTCACCCACGGGTCATTCGTCGTTTGTTCCGCTGTACGTGGACACGGCGGCGGGGGTGATTCGCGCGTTTTATTCCAGCAACTGGAACGCGCTGGGAAGCGGCAGCAACAACTTCACGTCGGCCCTAACGATCACGCTGAACAGCGGCACCATTTTTGCCGCCGGTCGGCAGGGCGTGACTAACCCGGCGTTTTCGATAGTATCAAGTGGCGGGTCGGACGCGACGGGTGTAAGCGTGACGGCGGCGGCGGCAGCCAGCGGTGCGACAATTACGGCGACAAGTTCAGGGACCAATGAAGCCCTAATCCTAAAAAGCAAAGCAGCGGCGTCAATTACGCTAAACACGAATTCGACCGACCGCTGGTCAATTAATTCGTCAGGTCATTTTCTCGCCGCCACAGACAATACCTACGACATTGGCGCGGTGGGCGCTACTAGACCGCGTGACGTTGTCGCTGGGCGCGACCTGTGGACGGGTGCAGGTCGGTTTCTTACCGTACTATCTACAGGTGGCGGTCTTGCCGCCGGTCAGATCAATTCGCCTGCAAATGGTGTACTGACCTTATCAAACTATTCTGGTACTGACTTCGACCGCCTCCAATTCGGTGCCGCAACTTCAAGCTTTCCTGCGCTGAAGCGATCAACAACTACTCTACAAGTAAGACTAGCTGATGACTCTGCTTTCGCTGGCGTGCAATCACTCTATATTCGCTTCGGTTCCGGCTCGCCAGAAGGCGCAGTCACCGCACCAGTCGGCGCAATCTATTCCCGCACGGATGGCGGGGCTAATACCACTCTCTACATCAAAGAATCTGGCTCAGGTAACACGGGCTGGGTTGCCAAGTAACCACTTTGCAATAGGAGCAAATCAAATGAAGCCTAAGCTGACTCTCTTATTATCAGCACTCGCAGCAGTTGCCTTGTTGAGTCTTCCCGCTGGCTTTTTCGCCCAAGAATCAGTCCGCATCAACGTGAACATCCTGGACAACGCTGCCGATAACAGCAACCTCGATGCGTTCGTGGCGAAGTTCAATTGTTTTGTTGATGCCAACGCTGACAACACGACAAAGCGCAACCAGCGGCGTCAATGCCGCGAAGCCGCGATCCTGCGATTTATGCAAGACATCGAAGATGCCTATGTGGGCGACACGGCTTTCATCCCGGCGCGGCAAAATGCCATTAATTCCAGGAAGGCACGTTGGCAGCCTGGGGTAATTCCGCCGACGCCGACTCCCACGCCAACGCCCGTGCCTAATCAATGAGCAATACCATTCACAATTCACTATTACGCAAAGGAACAACACCCATGAAACCATTCAACGCGATCACCATCAGCGGCCTGGCGCTGTTGCTGGTGTGCATCCTCTCGTTTGTTGCGGTGGCCGATGACAAGAAAGACGCGGCTGCCAAACCTGCCAAGGTAGTCGAAAGCATCGGCTTCGATGCGACGCAGACCAATGATTACCGGCGGCTGGTGCTGATTGCCAGCAACCGCAAGCTGGCGGTCAGTAACTTAGAACTCCAAGTCGAAATGGCGATCAAGGACTTGGCGCACGGCTGGGCGCAGACCCGAATGATTGAGGGCAGCGCGCGCGAATTCCTGTCTGACCAGGCGCTGGCGGCGCTGAGCAAGGCGCGCGAAGACTCGCTGAAGGCCGACAACGACGCCAAGGCCTTCGTGGTGGACTTGGCCAAATCGAAGGGCGTGGATGAAGCCGCGCTGGCGGATTACGACCTCAAAGAAATTGAAGGCAAGTTCGTGCTGAAGCGGCGGCCACCGCCCGCGCAGCCCGGCAAGTAGCCTTCATCCTTCATCCTTCGACTTTCATCCTTCATTCAACGGAGTCTTATGGAAAACCTCACCTATAACGGGAACGATTTACCGGACCCGCCCAAGCTGCCCAAGGGCCTCTTGGGCGAAATCATCAATCAGGCGGTCAGCGCGGGCGTGCGCCATTTGCTCACAGCCGTGGGCGGCATGCTAATCAGTTTGGGTTGGGTAGCCCCGGATGTCTTCCGCGGTTGGCAGACGGCGCACTTGGCTGAAGCGGTCGGGCTGGTCTTTGTGCTGGCCGCCTATGCTTGGTCCTGGCTGCACAAACAAGAAGTTGTGCGCCAAGTGGCCACGGCGCTCAAACTCAAACCGTACCGCGCGGATGGTTCGCCGACGACCGTGGCCGATGTGCGGCGCATCGCGCGCACGAACGGCCCGCGCGTGAATGTGCTTTCCTTGTTGCTGATTGTTGCGCTGGTGCTGCCGCTGGCCGCGTGCGGCGAAAAGGACTACGACCAGGCCACCCACAGCTTTGCGCTCTGGACCTCGCGGATGGCTGGATATTGTCAAACTGGCCTGGCCGTGACAGAAACCGTTTACGATGATCATTTGATCAGCAAGGAAACGGGCGCGGCCATCGTTACGCAAATCCGCAATCTGAACACAGCCAACGAACGCTTGATCAGCGAGGCGTTGAAGTACGTGCAAACCGATCCGGCCACCGGAGTCGAAGTGCTGGTGTTGACCGAAGAGGGCAAGCTACGGCTGCAAGACCTGGTGCTGAGCCTGCAAGGCGTGGCGAACGGTCTGTTTCAAAATCCGAATTTTTTGAATTTGACCAACGAGGCGCGCAACCGCATTGGCCGCGTGCTCGAAGCCATCCAGGTGGCTACCCAGCAAATCTTCAGCGTTGTGGCCCAGGTCAAAACGCTGACCCCGCGCACGCTTAAACTGTCAGCGGATGTCACGATCAGCTTGCGTCAGTCTGCCGTGCGCCGGTTGAGTGAAAGGAGGGCCGACGTATGGGCCTCAGTACAATAGTGCTGCTCGCGCTGAAGCTGGCCAGCCTGGCCAGCGGGTTGATCATCCCTGGCGCCAAGGGAACCAAAATCAGCCAGCTAATCAACGAGCTTGGCACGGCGGCAATGGCCGAAGTGCAACGCGAAGCCGAACGGCAGGGCAAGACCACGATGCAGCTTTTGCGCGAAGCTCAGGATCAAAGCTTGCTGAATGAAAAGGAAGCCGTGCGGATTCTCGACAAGTTCGGCGTTACCTCACAGCAAATCTAACAACGGTCTCAGGTGCCAGAATGGAAGACGACGGGATGACAGTCGAAAAGCTTGTAACAGATAGCGGGTTGGTGGCCGTTCCGGCGGCCATCGGTGGTTGGGTAGGCGGGCTGGCGGCGATGCCGGGCGCGGGTGTCATCACCGGCGCATTCCTTGGCTTTTGTGGTGTGCTGGCGCGGATTGGCTTCGAGTACTGGAAGATCAAACACGCCGAAAAGCAAAAGGGTTACCGGCGCAAGTTGCTCAACGCCGGCATTGAACCGGACACCAACCCTTAAAGCTTCAACCGTGCGAATGGGGATGCCGTGCGGTTGTCGAAGCCCGGCAAGGCTCATGACCTTGCCGGGCTTGTTCTTTTTAGATGCCAGTGGCTAAACAAGCGCGTCTTGCAGTAAAAAGCGAACTCTTCAGCGGTACGCGTGCCTTTTCGAGCGCAGCAAGATTTACAACTTGCGGCCACGTTGCTGGCCGTATTGTTCCCGCCACGCGAAAGCGGTGTTTTATGACTGGCCTGCAATCTCTCGCGCCCCACGTTGCTGCGACAATAAGAACAATGCCCGCTGGCCGCATCCAAGATCATCAGCCAATCAGCAAGCAGAAAGTCATCAATCAAGGGCTTGTACTTGCGTGCGCCCATCGCGCCATTTGGATGTTTGCGTGAAGATGGATTCATAGTGGTTGAAAGGGCAGCACAGAACTGCGTCTGAAAAAAAGAAAAATTATCACACTGGGGTCTGCTAAGAACGGTTATGTGGTTGTGGCCAGTTTTCTTCGCCCAGGTCTTGCAACTCCATTGCGACCATACTGAATGCGATAGCACCTAGCGGAAAGCCAAGGGCAAAGATTTGCTGACGAATTTGATCAACTGCGGCGTTGACACGTTGCTGTTCAGCATCGTCAATCATCTCGCCAATTTCCGTTAGCATTTGTTCAAGTGCTTGTCTGTTTTCAGGTTCAATCATTTCCATTGGCTCAACTCCAATACAAAGTCAGAATAATCCTTGGCCCCTTGCCATCGTCCCAAAACTTCGCCATCACGCCTTGGGCCACGCCTGAATCATCGGCGAAGAGCGCATCCAGCAAACCTTTGTCTATGTTGTCGCGGTCGGGCCGTTGGCGATGCGGCTGGCCGGCGACTTCGGCGCGCCGTTTGGCCGTCCAGCTTTTGGGGATTGGCAGGTACACAACCCAATCCACGCGCAAAGGCGCTGTTTGGGATTTGCCGGAAAGGCCAGCGGCGGCCCGCACGCGCGCGGCGTAGGCCCAATACTTGGCCGTCGCCGCGCGGGCGAACCATTTGTCACGCTGGGTCATACGTGGTTTGCCGATGGGCACTGTGTGGATGGTGATGGTTTGCTTTTTCATTTTGGCCATTGATGTGCGACAGACCAAGCTTTTGCTATGGTTCGGCCAGTCTCTACGTCGGGGGTGAGTTCATAGGAACTAACCGCCAGATGCAGCAAGTCAGTCAGCCATTGCGAAGGGTACGGATTGCCAGCGTTGTCCACGCAATCGCAGAGGCCGAAGCGATCACCGCGCGCGCGGGCAACTGCATCGGCGTTCAAAAGTGCCTGGGCGAATTGGCGGGCTTCCTG
>ERZ724505.1152-NODE-1152-length-14904-cov-4.808472_pt1 | contig 14904 bp, 15 predicted proteins | sample MGYA00376038_ERZ724505 | MGnify/ENA primary metagenome ERZ724505 (study PRJEB28724, sample SAMN07190884) | wastewater metagenome | isolation source: effluent of sewage treatment plant in Hong Hong | place: Hong Kong | collected 2016-03-17 ... | reverse complement strand
GGCCCAAGACTTCCTTGCGAAGCGCAGCCATAAGCTCTGCCCTCCGGTTTGATCTAGGCTTCTCGTTTCGATGTTCACGCCGCGTGGGAGCGGCAGAACCGAGAAATGTCTACGATGAGAAAGCCGAAGCGCGGTCGTTGGTGGAAAATCTCATCACCGAACAACAAGAATAACGATCAGGAGCCGTAGTGCTCGATCACGCGGATGTAGCCGGTCCCGCCGATCCCTCCCCCACCTGATCCGGCGCTGCCTCCAGCGCCGACCGCATAGGTGTAGCTAGAGGCCGGAGAGCCGATCACGACATAGCAGGTGGCACCAGCCCCACCCCCTTGATAGCCGGCGCTTGCCGCAGAACCGCCACCGGCACCGCTTCCCGTATTGGCTTTTCCATCCTTGCCGGTATTGGATCCACCGGCCGCACCTCCGGTGCCACCGCCTGCAAGGGAAGAGCTGCCGCCCGTGGCGCCGGCGACGGCAACGCCTGCCGAGCCGCCGCCGTCACCGCCGGCCGCGCTCGTCGTGCAGGAAGAGGAACCGGCTACGGTCCCGCCAAGACCGCCTACACCTGATCCAGCTGATCCCTTGCCGCCGCCAGCGCTGTAGACCGGCGTCGTACAGGCTGCACCGCTCGTGTTCCAGCAGGTATCACCGCCATTGCCGCCATTGCCCCCGCTGCCTGATCCGCCCCCACCACCGCCGACCAGCAGAACTTCGATCCAAAGAACATTGGCCGGCTTCGTATAGGTTCCGCTCGAGGACGTGAACGTCTGCACGGTCGGCAGCGTGCGACGCGCTGCCGTGAGCTGGACGTTGGAGCCCGACACATCGATGCCGTTTGCAACACCCACCGCACCGGTGAGACCGCCGACAGAGGAGACGCCCGTGGTTCCCGTTGCGCCGATTGCCTGGGCGGTCCATTTCGAAGATCCATCGGACCAGAGAATGACCGCGCCATTGCCGACGGAAATCGTGACACTGGTACTGCCATTGATCGTGTCGGCTCCGGATCGAGCGATGACCAGTGTGTTCGATCCGGTGACCGTTCCGAAGAAGTCGGCAACAAGGACGGACTGCCCTGCGTTTACGGCGTTTGCGGCCGGCAATGTCCAGGTGCGCGACGCCGTGAAGGCCGCGTTGGTGCCGACGACACGATCCGTCGCAGCGATCGAATAGTCGGAATCGCCGTGGCCGGTGAAGCTGTCGACGTTGAGTTGAGACGATGTGCGAGCCGCGGCCGCAGATGCGGAATTTATCAGGCTACGGCCGAACGACGAGCAATCAAAGGTGGCCGACGTTCCCGTTCCTGTGAAATAGAAGCACTTATTGTTGGCCGATGTCAGGCCGGCGATGGATGCAAGCTCGGCATCCTGCGCCTGGACGTCGATTCCAATGACGAGGCCAAGCGTAGTGCGCGCTACAGAAGCCGAAGCCGCATTCATCAGCGAGCGGCCAAAGCTCGGACAATCTGTCAGCGCGGCCGTCCCCACCCCCGTGAAATAGGCGCACTTGTCAGCCGCACTGGTCAACCCAGCGATCGCGGCCAGCTCGGCATCGCCGACATTGAGCGTTCCGCCGGAGAACGAGAGCAAACCGCCGATCGTCACCGGCGACCAGGTAGCTGCACCAGACCGGCGATAGATCGTATCCGTCCCCGAAAGCGCGGCCAGCGCGTCGAGGTCGGCATCCCAGGCTTGCACGGCCGCACCAATAGCAAGACCCAGGGCGCTTCGCGCCGCCGAGGCCGAGGCCGCACCAGTGCCGCCTTTGACGATCGACAGCGGAGATGAACCCTGGCCGGTCTGAGCGGCCACTGGCGATGCCGACAAAGCGAGCACTATCGCGCCCGCAATTAATCTGCTGAGCTTCGTCATCTGATTTCCGTGGATCGGTGTTAGAATCCGCCGCTGCCATCCGCGAGCGGGGTCAGCGTAACCTGACCTCCGTCGCCGTCGATGACCACCACATAGTCGACCGTCCCGTATTGAGTCTGCCCCGCAGCCGGAACGATGCTGATGTTGTGGGTCGCCGCATCAGGCTTCCCGTCGACGATCGTCAACGGCTTCGTCTGCAGCGACCAATCGACGTTGACGATTGTCGCAGCGCCGACCGCTTTCTTGATAATTACGATCTCGTCCGTCGGACCGATGGTGACCGGACCTGCGACCGTCACGATCCGCTGCGTTCTCGATGTCGAGGGAATGACGCGCTTAAACCGGTATCCATCAAAGCTGATGATGCAGTCGACCCCATCGTCAGCAGTTGTCATGTCTGCGACATCGATATCGTAGCTTGAGGAAAGTGAACGCACGTTCAAGCCGCCATACTGGCCGACTAGAACAGTGTTACGAACCTCATTCGCATCAGCCATAACCTTGCGAACATATACTTTCTCATATGCCCTCAGATCAGCCTTGCTAACGTCGACCCCGTCGACGATGACAACATCGATCGGATTTGCGGTCATCTAGGCGCGCTCCATGACGGTGAACCGGCGGCGACCGATATCTTGGGCCGATGTGTTGGCATTGACGTCCAGAATACCGATGGAGTAGGTGTGCGACGCGGTATCGTTGGCTGGTATTTCGAACCTGCAATTCACGAACTTCGATTCCGTGACAGAACCGGTCTGCACATATTCCGCCACAGAGATCCAATCGAGCGCCGTGGTTTCGGCATCTCGGAAAAGCGCGATGGTGATGTCCTTGATGCCGGCCGCCGTTGTGTTCGAGATGTTGTATCGAGCCTGGTATTCGAAGACCAGATTTCGGTCACCGACACCACCAGCTCGCTTGGCCGCGTAGGTCAGCGTCAGGGTATCGTAATTTCCCGAAATCTTTGTCGGCGCGACGGAGTTCGAATAGGTATAGAACGTCGAGATCGAACGATTGACGACGGGCGTACTCGATTCAACCGACTTGTACCCAACGAAGGCACCTGCGCTGGAAATCCATGCGCTGCCGTCGAAATGGAAACTGTTTCCTCGCGCCTTGTCGTATGCTTCCCACCCATTTCCAGGAGTATAGATTGTGAAAGATCCTGCTACCTCGCAGATTGCTATCTTGGCATCATGACCCGCCCAGGCGCCGGTTGCGGATGGCCCGATGATATAGGCCGTGCCGACCGTCGGTGAGACTGGCGGAGCCGTCGTCGTCTGGTTCTCGACGATCAGCTGCTTGCCGAAATTGATGGCGGCGGACAGAGTAACAGAATTCGACGAGAGCGTCTGTGCGCCAAGGCCCGCCAGCCAGTTGCCGCCGGAATCCTTGTGGAAGTAGCTATCGATATCCTCGACATAGATCAGCCTTCCGATGCCGAAATCGACGAATTCCCAACCCCGGATCGTATAGACCGCAACGTCACCGGAATGTCCGGCCCAAGCTCCCGTCGCGCCGGCCGCGACCAGATAAGCATCACCCTGCGACGGGGATAGCGGTGGCGTCGAAAGGTCCATGTCGAGCACTGAGTAGGCCACGACATCGGTTCCCGGCGCCAGCTTGTAGCGGCGGCCGTCGTTGGTGACGAGGCACGTCGTTCCGTCATGCGCCGTCGTCGTATCCGTTGGATCATAGTGAAAGACTCGGCCGAGATAGAGAATGTCGAGGATCGCAGCACCAGTGTCCGGGTCGACGGCCACGAGATCGGTGACGACGTCGGCATCGGCCAGGACATAGGCTACGCGCTTGGTCAGGAGATTGCGCAGCAGCGTCTTTTCCGTCATCGCCGCAGTCGGGAGGGCTGCAACGGCGTCGTGATTGGTGCTCATCAGGAAAGATCCAGCGGCGCAAGCTCAAACGCCTGCTCATCGGTGGCGGCGACGAAGTCGGTTTCGATCGTGGCGCCGTACTCCACGAGCGTCAGCAAAACAGAAGCAAAATTGTCGGCAAAGGACCAGTCGAGGCAGAGATAGGTTCCGTTTGCCTGCGAGAACAGCCCGCTATCGAAGACGACTGCCGATCCGACAAGATCGTCTGCACAATCTGCCAGCAGCGCGATGTCGCAAGTGACCGACAATTGCCGGCCGAGCCTCGCGTTGTCGAGAAACGCCTTCTGCAGACGTTGCGCACGCGGCACCCCGCCGGTGTCCATCGTGAACGGCAGATCGAGCGTCGCCTCCAGCAATTCGCCGTCGGAAGCAATGAGATCGGCCCGCGAAAGAACCGGTCCGTCAACCTCCTGATATTCACGATCCGCCGCGACGAAGCGGAGCTTGACGCGATTGACGAGGTCTGCCTTCGGCTTTGAGGCCCGGTATTCGACTGGACCCGTCAGCAATCCGTCGTGGATCGTCACGATGGGCGCCCGCGGGAATGATGATGAAGGCCACACCCTACCGGCGTTCTGCAAGATCAGGCCGCGATTTGCAGATATCATCCCCGTCATAACCGTGGCTGGTGATTGCCGCAGCGTCACCACACCGTCGATCGTGTGGCGCTTGCGGTAGGTTCCGTCGACGCTCGCAATCAGACCGTCGTCCCAGTCCGCGGATTGTTCGGTCTTGGCCCAGTCCAGCCGCGAGGGTCGAATGCGCCCGCCATAGCGCTGCGTCAGGTAATGCGCTTGCACCAGGGCGGCATTATTGGAGAACGACCAAGTCGCACGCGCTGCCTCGAGCGAGGCCGGATCGTCCGGATCCCAATCCAGGATATGCGCGGGATTCCGCGGGTCCGGAATTGCGATCCCGTCGACCAGGAAAAGCGGATTGGGGCGAGCCCCCTGTCCCCACAGCGCAGTATATTCGTCGAAGTCCGCGCCATAGTCGAACCGCAGGACGGCTGTGGCGATACCCCGCTGACGAAATTCCGCATCGAGATTGGAGAAGTCCGCCGCCAGCAAAGGATCGATGGCTTGATCGGTCGCGCCGAGACGAAAGGATACCCTCAGGCGGGTGGGATAGTCAGGCTGACTGGTTACCGCGATCGGCGTCAGGATCGTATTCGGCACGATGGCCGAAAAGGCGATCTCCTGAGTGCCAATCCAGAGCTTGCGAAATGCGGTGATCTTTTCGGAACATACCAAAAAGCCCATGTAGAGATAGGGCGGCCGAACCTGTTCGAAGAACAGGGCCCCGCCGACCTGCGCCGTTCCATAAATAATTCGCTTGGCCGGCACCGCCTGGCGCTCGTTCAGTTTGATCGCCGGAGCGTTCAGTAGCGCCTCGCCTCCTGCATTGCTGTCGAGCGTCGACGATCCACGCGATTTCTGGGTCAGTGCCGAAACAGCATAATTCACCGCTATCGAGGCGCCGATCAGAATGGCGCCGCCGACGATACCGGCGACCGCCGTCGACACTCCGGTGATGCCGATCAGAGCCAGCACGGCCGTTCCCAGCGAAATCGGCTCGGCTCTGAGAACGCGCTTTGAATTACCCTTGCGCTGCGTTTCGCGCCGCACGCGCACAACATGAGCCGCAACCTGCATCGCAAGCTGCGGGTCGCTGTTCACGCGATCGAGCGCCCAACGCGCGATGACGGGATCGATCATGCGACCGACCAGATCGGCTTAACCAGGCGAGACGGAATTGCCACCCAGCCCCCTTCGCTTCGTCCGATGAACCATCCCGGCGCGCGACAGATCACGGTCGAAACCACCTCCGTAGTCCGCATCAGCCCGATATCCCCGACGCATTCCTTTCCAGGAGCGACCCGCCGCCAGTTATGTTGCCGGGCCGCATTGCGGATCGCATGAGGCAGGCCGCCATCGCCGAGCACGCGCTGCGCTTCGTCGGCAGTCCCGTAGCGCCCGCGGAAGGATTGCGCTGCGTCGTATCCCAACGCCGCATGAAGGATATTGGCGCACCACAAGGCGCAGTCGTCGACACCCCACTGCATCGGTGCGTCAGTCCCCATCGCCCTGAGCAATTCCTGCCGTAATCGTTCCCGCTTCAGGTGCGCGTCCATTGCAGTTCCTGATTTTGCAGCGATGAGATCAGATCGAGTCCGGAGTCGGTCGGATAGAACACGTGCTGCTCTTCGCTCGTCCAGGACTCGTCGAGTGCGCGCACGAGCGTGTAAAATCCGGACCGCGCAGTGATCGATATGCCGACCTTTCCGTCGGAATCGGCTGTGAACGACTGGTAGTCGAGCTCTGAGTCCACGATCTGGAGCGGATCGATGACGTCCTTATTCGGACCGATGCAGGTGAGCCAAACCTTGCCCGAGCGATTGCGAACATTGTCAGCGATCGTTGCCACAATGGCGGGATCGACCGCGGCCAGCGAAAAGACGATTTCCTGAATTGCAAGCGTTGTTGTCTGCTTGATGGGCGTCACACGCCCGAGCACGCCTGACCCGGTCCACGAATACCCACCCCAATCAAGCATACCTACCCCGGTCCAGAATCGCGCTGTACCGTCAGGGTGCTCAATTTCGGCAAGCAGCGCCAATGGCAAGCGTTTCTTCAAAGCGGCCGCCAGCCGCGCCGTCAGCATTCGCACCATCAGGCGTTCTCAATAGCTTCGATCAACGAAAAGCCGTGATTGGCGAGATACGGCGCATCGATCTCGATCTCGCCCTGGCTGTCATCGATCAGATGAAACACCGATGTCGGATAGGAAAGAACGACCATGTCGCCAGCGGCGACTGCACGTCGCAGTCTTGGTCTGATTTCCACGCCGGATGAGCCGGCCGAATTCGTCGATCCATCAACCATGACCTGATAGAGATGAGGCACTGCTGTTGCGATGCCATTCGGTCGGATTTCGAGGAGATCACCGCGGCGCAACGCCCGCGATGTCGACGCCAGGAGCCCACCGATCTGAATCGCATTGCTACCGCGATCAGCCGACGCAATAAGATGCGCCGTCGGCGGCAGGAGGCCAGAGACGAAGCCTGTTCCGTCGGAAAACCGTTCGCCGTCGCTGAAGGTTTCCGCCGTAGCAATCTGCTCGATATTGTACTGCGGTGCCACACGCGACGGATCGGAGACCCGCAGCAATCCGGCCTGCCCCCCAAGCCGCGAAAAGAAGGCATCGCGCGCCTGCCAGCCGTCACCGACGATCTGCGAGGCCGTCAGCTTCGGCATCCAGAGCTGCACATGTGGCCCGTAGATCGAGTTGCCGCCCGCCCATGGTCGCGGCGAGACCTGCGAGGCGCTGCGCAGCTGAAAGGACAGTTTGAGGAACTGGTACCACTCTCGCGGGAATTCGTAGATCTCGGTCATCACCAGCCCGGATTGTTGCGGCGCTGTTCGGCCATCACAGCCTTGACGTTGCGCTCGAAGTTCTTCCGATCGTCGGCAATGACGCCGGCAAGTCTTGCGACTGCGGTTGCATCTGCTCCGCGGGCGTCGATGACAGGTGCATAGGTGACGTTGACCTGCTGACCACCACCACCAAGGGCCTTCATCTGCCCTTCCGTGAATACACCTTCGCCCTTGCGGGCAATGATCGGGACTTCGTCGCCGGCGATGCCACCACCATGAAAGCGCGGCGCATTGTCGAAATGAGAAGGATTGACATAGCGCTCGAACGTAGGCTCGGACCCGACGATGCCACCGGAATGAAATCCGACAGTCGGGAACATCTGGCTGCCGATCTGCATCGTCCCGATGCCACCGCCGGACGATCCTCCTCCGAAAATGCCGGATAGCAGTCCTCCGAGTCCACCGCCGCCTGACGATCCGCCGAAGGCCGAACTCCACAATTGATCAGCCGCCATCTGCGCGAGCTTGTCAGCGATCCGACCCAGCGCATTCAGTCCAGCCTTCTGAAAGGCTTCCCATGCACTCATGCCATTACGGAGGTTCTGCCCGAACTCGACGAACATGCTTCGGTTGACTTCCTGACCGAGACTGATCAGCTCGCGCATCTGCATGTTGAAGCGCATGGCGGCCGCTTCCGAGCTCGAAAGCGCCGCCGGAATATCGTTGCCATAGATCGACCGCAGCTGCTGGGCGATCTGCACATCTTCAGGCGAGAGAAACAGGGTCTTCCGTTCAAATGCGATCTGCGAACTGACCCTCGCCTTTGCGAGCGCCTCTCCGGCAGCACCCGCAGCTTTCGCCAAACGATCGATCTCGGCAGCAACCTCTCCCACCACCGGAATCTTTGCCTGCAAGGCAGCGGTCGTCAGCTGGGCTCGCGCACGGAATTCCTCGAGCGCGCCGGCACCAAGTCCCACCGACTGGCGGTCGGCGTCCATTCGCGATGTATGTTTCTCGATCGCATCCTTGGCTCGATCATATTGATCGCGGGCTTCCGCCGTCCGCCTGGCAGCATCTTCGATATTCTTCGAGGTGTCTTTCCATACCGCCGCCTGCACCGCGTTGGTTTGCGCCACCGCCTGCTGGACCGCGTTGACGTTCTTCAGACCGGCCGCGAGTCGGTTGACGGCATCGCCATAGGCATTGGTTTCCTGCACCGGTTGATCGGAGGTCGACCGGGCGACGAGCGAAGCGCCAGCCCCGATCGCCGTGCCGACGGGACCCAGCGTCGGCGCCACTGCGGCAACGCCTCGCGAGGCGACGTTAGCACCGGTCCTGACGTAATCCCAGAAGGTCTGCGGGATCTCGCTGATCTTCATCACCAGCTTGGTCGCCCAATCGACGCCGTTGGCGATGGCTTCGACGATGCCGACCCATGCCGCGCGAAGCTCGATGCCGCCCTTGGTCAGGAGGTCCTGGATGGGATGCCAGCGCTGTTCGAGGATCTTGACCGCATCGTCGTAGCGCCGCTGCAGCTCCAGCGCGCGGCCGATGCTCTCATCCGAAACCAGTTCGGTCTTGCTAAGCTTGTCGGCGGATTCGAGCATCCGCCGCAGATATTCGGCGTCGGCCGCAAGCGCGGCCTGTGCCGCCGGCGACAGGAATTTGGACGTCAGGTCGAGCGCCGCCAGCCGCTCGCCCTTGGCCATGGCCTGATCGACCAGCGAGACGATCGCGCGGAACTTCTCTTCCTGGGTGTTGGCCTGCGCCAGCTGACCGACGCCGGTATTGCCCTGGAAGTTGCCGGCGCCTGTCAATTGATCGAGCCGCTTCTGCAGGTCGCTGCCGCCGAGCTTGTCGGCGCTGACCGTGGCGAGGTTACTCAGCGACTTCGTCAACTCGTCGACCGGCAGCTTGGCGTCAGCTGCCGCCTCGCTGATCTTCTGGAAGAATTCGGTCGAAACACCGGAGGCTGCGGCCTTCTCGGCGATCTTCCGCCATTTCTCCAGTTCCTTGCCAGATAGCTCCCACGCCTCGTCGACAAGGTCGATAGCAGCCTTCAGCGCCTTGTAGGCAAAGATAATCGGCCCGATGACCGCAAGCAGCGATCCGAAGATCAACACGCCAGCGCCAATGGCTCCGGCCGTGGCAAGCCATGAGGCCGCATGATCGACCGCCGTCTTGGTGGCAACGCGGAGCACATCACTGACCAAAGACGAGGACCGGGCATAGTTATCGTTGGCCGCAGCCATCGCATTGGTGGAATCGATCGTGCGCGTGAAGATCGCCTGATAGGCCTGCTGCTGCTTCATCAGCTCGGCATAGCGGCTCTGCAGCAGCGCCGTGCGCGCCTCATTGATATAGCTGGCCGCAGCACCTTCCCTCAGCGCCGTCGTCACGCCCTTCTGGGCCGTCTGGACCTGGCCGATGCGCCGCACCGCGTCGTCGGAATCGACCTTGTAGGAAAGGCGGCGGACCGCCTCCGATGCGGTGGACATCAGGCAACCCTCACAATGATGGCCGGCACGGTCACTTCACTGCCCCTTCTGCGGTCCGAGCGGATTCGGCTTGAAACACGCCGCCGACCACCGACGAACGATCGTGTCGGCCGGTCGCGCTGCAACGAATAGGCATTCGGCGGAACGACGAATTCCGAGGTGATCCGCGCGATATTGCCAAAGCGCGCGGCGGCGTCCTTGCCCGTGCGCTCATAGATGCGCGGCTGCACCTGAATGACGAAGTCCCGCCCCGTCTTGGTCTTTCCGATCTCGATGCGGCGGCTATAGGGCGTGGTGTTGAAAAAGATGTATTCCTTGGCCTGCGGGATTTCGCCGGCGACATCGAATTCGACGCCATCGGCCACCACGCGATGCTCGCGCTGGTATTCGCCGGACGCCCGCGGCGAGCGCTCGTCGAGCGTCTTGGCAATCCACACCAGCACGAGCGGGATCATGTTCTCCCACTCGACCTCGATCTCGCCGCCATCCGGCTTGACTGTATAGAGCGCCACGTCGCGGCGGCCATCGACCCGGATCGACTTCGCCAGAGCAAAGCCCATGCGGATCGTGATCTCGGCATCGACCGCCGCGATCTCGCGCGCCACGAATTCGGCGACGGCCCGCCCTATCGAAACCGGCGAGCGCTGGTCGGTGATCACCGACAGCTCTGTTCCCGTCGAGGTCGGCGGATCGTCGAATTCGATTTTCACGCGGAAGGCTTCCCTTGCGTTTTCTGCTGCTCTTCGCCGTGGATCAGCGCCCGCTTGTATCCGAGCGTCACGAGCACACGGGCTTCCCATGGCTCCAGACGGATCACTGCGAATTCAGACCACGCCTTCAGCGCTTCCCAGGTCAGGATCGCCGGACCGAATCCGTTCGACGAAAGTCCGATCGAAATCTCGTCGAACCAGTTCCAGAGGTAGACAAGGGCCTGCGGGCAGCGCGGAGCCTCGTCGATCGCCGCGATCTTCACTTTCCTTCCGAGCGCCGCAAACTGCCTTGCGGCTGACTCGGCGTGGTCACCCGCCGTTGCTCCGTCGTCTAGTCGTTGTGCGTTTCGGAATTGGTGCTCGGCGAAGAGGTAGAGGTCTTCGACGAGCTCCGAATAAAATTTGCGGCGTCATTGAGCGCTACCCAGGGCTGGATGAAGAGCCAATGCATTCCCGGCGCGGAATAAAGCTCGATCGCGTTCGAACGGGTGCATGGTACGTCAATCTGCTCGCGCGTCACGGGATCGACCAGATACCATCCCTTCGTAAGCGCCGCGCATTTGGCGACGTTTTCCTCGAGCTGATCGACATCCGGGATGCCGCCGCGGGTACGCACGGCTTTCTTGCGGTAAACCTGCTGGCGATCCCGATCGAAGGCGCGGCCTTCGATGCTGTCGGCCGCGAGCACGTCGATGTAACAGGCCTTGCCATCCTTGTCGCGCAACACCTCGTCGGTTGCTGCATCGATGATTTCGACCCGGAACACTTCGGACGCGTTCGCGGCGAGGTTGCCGAACTTGCTCATGCTTCATTTCCTTTGGCGGAAGGGTGACCGGAGAGGCCCGCCAGCCTCTCCGATCGGTGCCCGGTCAGGGCGCATCACTGCGGCCCGCCGTGCGGCTTTCCCCGTAGCGGCGGGGATCGATGGAGACGCGCTGTTACGCGGCCTCGGTGTCACACATCTGGAAGGTGGTCGCCGGAATCCCGGTGGTGGCCTCCACCGAGGTGCTCTTCAGCGCCTGGAACGGCAGCGTGATGATCTGGGCGCCCTCGCCCTGCACGGGAGGCGTACCGTCGCCGAACTTGACCCTCGGCAGGAAGATGGTCACTGCTGGCGAGTTCACGTCGGTCGAGGTCGTGAGGTAAGCCAGGATCGAAACCTCGTTCTCGTTGATGAAGTTGCCGATCAGCGTATCGTCCTGGAACATCGCCGTGACCTGACCGGTGATGTTGGCCCTGCCGAGGAAGATTTCCGGCACGAAGTTCTGCCCCACGACGGGATCCGAACTCGGCGACATATCCATCTGCATCGACAGACCGGTGACGACGCCGACCGTCGTGCCACCAACCTGCAGGAGCCCGTTGACGGCAGCGAGCACGCCGGTGGTGCCGGCCGCGGTCGGGGACGTGAAGAACGGCGCCGCACTCGTGGCGTAGCGCTCCATATTGCGGCCCATGACCGGGAATTCGACGGTGGACATTCCCGTCGGCGGCAACTGGATATTGAAGCCGCCGATCCGGCATTCGGTGAAGAGATGGGCGATGTCGAGATCGCTGAAGTAATGTTCGAAGCCGAACTTTCGCGAAACAAAGCCGGAAGACGGGACGATGATCGACTTGCCGGTGGAAGCGACATTGAAGGCGGTATCGGCGCTCATCGTGTCGGGCGCCGGATAGACCGTGACGTCGCGATTCTGCGTTCCGCCGAAGCTCAGGATCACGAAGTTCTTCGAGTTGTTGTCGGTGTCCGACATGCCGGTGAAGCGCAGCACGTTGCCGACCCGGAATCCCTTGGTGACGGGATTGCCGGAGGCAAAGGTGAACTTCGACGTGGCATTGTCGGCCGCGACCGAGGTGAAATCCGCCTCGCTTGCGGTGACGGCGGCCGCCCGCGTTCCGCGGCACGCCGCCTCGAAAAAGTCCATGTAGGTGCCAGGCGAGAACTCACCCGAAACCGCTCCGGTGACGCGCTTGACGCCGTGCCTGAAGTCGGCGATCTGCCGGTCAGCGCGAATTTCGGCCGACTGATAAGTGTCCTTGGCGAGCTTGAGCGACGAAGCGACACGGCGGAGCACCTGCGCGCTGGATGCCCCCGGATCGGAAGACGAGGTTGCCAGTGCATTGGCGGTGATCACGCCGCTCGAATAGGCCTTGTAAGCAACCTGTGCCTGTACGCCTTCAGCGATAGACATTCGCGTTCTCCATCAAGTGGGATGCCGCGTCTTCAAGACGCTGCGGGGTTAACCGATCTGGTCGAAGTGGAAGGCGCACTCGGCAACGGCGCACTGGTAGTTGTTGACAGGTGATGGCGACAGGCCTGGAACGGAAATCGTGGAACCGTTGCCGACATAGATCACGTCCGCCGACGCGAACGAGACATCCGACGTCCGCCAGCTTCGCAGCAGCGCAGCGACGACTTCCGCGCGCTGCATGACCTTGTCCGATCCCTGCTCCGAACCGATCGGCGAGAAGACATAGGCCTCGATCAGGCCCTGGTTGCGATAGAGGTTCCGGCCCGCTCCGCCGCCGAACGCAGCAGGACCACGTCCCGAGCCCTCGTTGCTGAAAACGATGAACGCGAACGGCGCAGGATCGTCCGGCAAGGTGGGTGGATCGTCCCCCTGCCAATAGACCGGAATACCGGCCGCAAGACTCGTAACCCGAGCCTTGATCGCGGCCAGCGCCTGGTCGGCCGTCACGCTCATCCGCGCACCTGTAGTTCATAAGCGCAGAGCGTTCCACCCACGCGCCTGGTGTTGGCGTCGATCGAGACGATCTGCAATTCCCTGCCGCGAACCACGACCTTGTCGCTGATGAGAAGAGGAAGCGTGACGGCACCAGTCTCCAAATCTTCCGCGAGCAGGATCACTTTCTGATCGCCCTGCACGATGCTTCCGATCAACTGATCCACGGCATAGGCGTTGACACGCGCGAGGGCAGCTTTCTCGTACTTCGCTCTCGGCGATCCCGAGCCGTAATAGCGGCGGATCGTAACCGTCTCGCCGACACGACCCACCTCGGTCCGGTATCGTGCGCGAATGCGCTCGGCCAGCGACATCAGTAGACCATGGCCCGGTTGACATACCCGCCATCGATCAGCCGCTGCATGATATCCGCCGGCATCTGCGAATCTGCACCAGCATCGACCCAGCGTTCGATATCGATCACGCCCGGGATCGACAGCTTCTTTTCCATGGGATCGGCTCCATCGTCCGCCCAGTAGCCGCCGGCGAGCTGGGCGGCGATGGCCTTCAAATCCTCCGGCACCGGATCGAGGCCCGCGTCATATTCGACCACGGTCTTGCAGGCCGCCCAGCAGGTTTCGGAATCACCGCTCAGGCGGATCAGCTTGCCGGAGGCGATATCGACTTCGTAGTCGACATCCTGCACCAGCAGAGATCCGCCCGCTGTCACCGACACCATCTGATAGACGGGCTTGCGCGACAGTTGCAGGAAGGACTGGCTGCATTTCAGCCGGAACGTGTCGCGGCAGCCTTCCAGCAACAAAGTAGGCGGACTGGAGCCGTCCCTGACGACGAGGCATGCCGCGGAAATCATCGACGAGACCCGCTTTCCAAGCGTCTCCAGTCGAGCATCCTGCGCATCGTCGTCGGAAGCTAGCCCGACCGCAACGCGCAATTCCTCGATCGTGAGCAGGTTGAGATCGCCGGCCGGCGCCGTCACTTCGAACATGGTCAGCCCTGCAGCTTGGACAGCAACGGATAGAGATCGAGCTCGACGGTCGAGCCATCGGCGTTCGCGAGCGTCAGCACCCCATCATCCGAAATGGACATGGACTTCACCGTGGGCCCGGGCGGGCCCGGATCACCCTTGACGCGACTGTCTTCACCGGGTTTGCCGGGCTTGCCGCGGGTGGCAAGCAATTGCCAGCCATCGCCGGGACATGGACCCGGATTGTCCCTGACCGCCACGAACGAGCCGCCGTTGAGCGCCACGACACTGAGGCGTCGGTAATCGACGCGCTGCGGATCGAACGTGCCCTCGATCGAGAACGAGAGACCGTCCACTCCGTCCCGGCCGGCGCGAGCAAGGCACGTCCAGTCCTCGTGCGGCGGGGCCCTGCCCGTGTCCCTAGACGCCTGCCAGGTACCCCCGTCATGGGCCACGACCTCGCCCTCGTAGTAAACGCGATCGTCCCATGCCTTGACGGCCGGCAACTGGCCGGGCGCTCCGGGATCACCTTTCGGAATCTCGATCGCATCGACCATCTCCCGCAGCAGCGGAAGCACATCCTCCACCGTCACGCTGGTGCCATCCTTGGGCACGCGGATATCAGCCACGCGAGCCTTGACCTCTTCCGCCACCCGCGCCTCGATCAGCGGCGTCACGTCTTCCAGCGTCACGCTGGCGCCGTCCTGCGGCCTCTCGATCGCGTCGACCATCTGCTGGAGCATCGGCCGGACGTCTTCCACGGTGACGCTCGTGCCATCCTGCGGCACGCGGATTTCCGCAACGCGAGATGCGACCTGCGCCTCGATCAGCGGCGCGACGTCGTCGATCGTCACGCTCGTGCCATCCTGCGGCACGCGGATTTC
>ERZ724505.1151-NODE-1151-length-14911-cov-12.561053_pt1 | contig 14911 bp, 23 predicted proteins | sample MGYA00376038_ERZ724505 | MGnify/ENA primary metagenome ERZ724505 (study PRJEB28724, sample SAMN07190884) | wastewater metagenome | isolation source: effluent of sewage treatment plant in Hong Hong | place: Hong Kong | collected 2016-03-17 ... | reverse complement strand
GAAGAAGCTTTTATTAAAAAATATACTCAAAATGCTGATGAATATATTCCTTGAATTGAAGCAAAATATACTTCTATGTGAACAAAAGAAATAAAACAACTAAAACCAAATGAATATTCGTCTTTTGATCAAGTTAAGCGAAGTAAAAGTTCAGAAGAATATATATGAAGACTTGTTTCTTTTTTGAAAAAAAATCCTCAAAAAAATCTAGAGCCAGTATTGATTGAAGGCTGACATGTATTAGATGGACATCATAGAGTACAAGCTTATATAGAAGCTGGAAGATCCGAGATTCCTTATATGCTCTCTGAAAGAGACTTATCGATGCTTTATAAAGAAATAAAAAAACAAGTCATTCCAAAAAAAATGCCTACAGCTGAAGAAATGAGGAAAGCAGCTTTCCCTGAAAAATATTCACAAACAGATCTTTCTAAAGAAGCTCAAACTTTATCAAAAGAATCTTTTATTGCAAAATATAGAGCAGAGCCTTCTTGAAAAGAGTTGCGCGAACTTTCTGATAAACAACTTGATTGATTAAAGCTTTTTGAAGATAAACATTGAATAGCAAATATCAAGGATCTTAATCCATCTGAATACGATAACTTTGCTGATATAGCTACTAAGGAAGGTTGAACAAGTATTTGGAAAGAATCGCGTCAAAAAATAGATCAGATGGCAAAATTTCTAAAAGAAAATCCAACTAAAGATCTTCCTCCTGTATTTATAGACGCAAGTCCAATAACACACTTGCCAAATGTTATAGATTGACATCATAGAACTCAAGCTTATATTGAAGCTTGACGATCAAAAATTCCATATCAAATAGATACAAGATGACTTGAGCTTTTTTGGGAAAAATTTAATAAAAAAGGTTCTTGAAAAAAATAAATCATTCCGAAAAAGAAGTAGCCTTTTTCAAGAAAAGTGATATGCTGGCCTTATCGCTTTTTTTGTATAAGCATTCTATTTATGGAGGTAGTATATTTCTATTTGGCTCAGATTTTCTCTATGAAAGCTATCAAAGCTTGATTTTCGCTCATAGTAGCCACCTTCTCTTATTTAATCTGAGGAATAGACGTAGCAGTCAAAGCATGTATCATGCTAGTATTTCTTGATTTTCTTCTAGGATTCACTATAGCTTGCTACAAGGGTCAGTTTTCTTGAAAAAGAATGATGCAATGACTTATAAAATTCATTTTATATTGAATTGCAATGATTGTTGGTAATCAAATAGATCTTCTTATATTTCATGACTCAGTAGATTTTTGAGTAAAGAATCTCATCGTTCTATATATAGGAATCAATGACTGAATTTCTGTACTTAAACATTTATGAAGAACAGGACTCAAGCTTCCACAAAAACTTATTGAGCGTCTTCAATGAATACAAGACAATCTCGATATAGATATCAATAAACGACCATAATATGACATCTTCATTAGTCATCATTCTCGGGAAGCATCACACTCAGCTTACTCAAGAAGAGTGGCTTTTTTTAGAAAATGTTGGAGTAGTGAATTGATGTTGAGGTAAGTGACAATGGTTACTTGTTTGGATTTTAAAAAAGCTTTCTCCTTATTGGATACAAGCTTCATGTAAAATTCATGATTTTTGATATGCAAAGTGAGGAACAGAAAAGCGTCGTCAATATTGTGATCAGAGATTTCTTCAAAAAATGCTAGAAGATGGATATGAGAAAATTGATAGTAAAATGCATTATTTATACTATTGTCTTCTTGCAGTAATTGCGTATTATCTTATACGAATCTATTGAAAAAAATTCTTTAATTATTATTCAAAATAATATGGAACGCCATGAATACGAGGATGATACTATTCCTCAACATGTTGCTCATCATTTGAGACAAGTTGCTCAAGATAAAGCTATCAAGGCTCTTGAACGAAAAGAAAAGCCTCATATGGATAATGATGAAATGAATGAAATAGAAAGATGACAACAATTTATTTGATATAATTTTCTTCGATAATATGAAAATCGTACACTTGGAAGGATCTGTTGATGAAAGTATGAGAGATATAGTTACAAATGCTTTGAATGAAGAATGAGAAGTGACATTTTATCTTAATTCTCATGGAGGAAAGTCTCAATTTGCTTATCAAATCATAGATATAATCAATAAAAATAAAGATCGTGTGACTCTTATTGCAGTTCTACAAATTGCAAGTGCTGCATTTAGAATCTTCTTTGAAGTAGAATGTAAAAGAGAGATTCTATGAGAAACAGAATGACTTGCTCATATGGCAAGAATGGATGTAAGAATGGATGGCAATAAAGATATTGGATCCACAGATAAATGGAGAGTTCAACAAATGAAAAAACAAGAGGAAAAAAAAGAAAAAAAATTAAAACTCTTATGAATGTCAAAGAAAAATAGAAAGCTTTTTCTTAAAGGATATGATATCTATATCAATACTAAAAAACTTCACTCAATGCTCAAAAAGCATGAGAAATATCTTAACTCATAATTTATGTACAACATTGCTCTTGCTATAGGACACAACTATACAAAAAAGACTCCAAATGGATCGCCTGATCGAGGAGCATCAGCTTCATATACTACAGAAGCAGATACTATCAAAGCTATTGTAGATGAGATCGTAAAAAAAGGTATTCCTGGATTCACGATCGAAAAAGTTCCTGAAGGACTTGATATTAAAGGACGCAATAAATGGGTGAATGATAGATCTAAAAATCTTCATGCATATTTTGAGTTTCATCTTGATGCAGCTCAACAAAGTGCTACAGGATGTCGTACTTACTTTGTTTCAGATAATAATTGGGCAGAATGAGAAGCAAAACAATTTCAAATGGAATATACTCGTATTACATGACTAAAATGACGAGGAGTTGCGTGAGATAAAACAAATCGCTGGGGACGTCTTGGAGCGATTCGTGATATCAAAATATTTGGACTTCTCATGGAGCTTGGATTCATAACAAATCCTCGAGATCTTGAAATCGTAAAAAAGAAATGAGTTGAATGAATAATTTCATGAATACAAAAGATGTTTGCTTCATAGAAATATATCATCAAACTTCCTCCAGGTAAGGTTTTTCTATCAAAAATGATAGAATATACCTAAACGCATACTCTTTTCAAAATAAAAGAGCACAAAATCACTTAAAAAGATTTGCTAAAAGCAGAAAAATCGGTAAGATGATCTTGATAGAAATATCAAGAAGGCAAAGAATCTCTCCAGAAATGGAGGGATTTTTTGTAGATAAAATTCAGATCAAGAAAAGAAAAGAGAAAAAAGATGAAAAAAAATTTGACTTTTGAAAGAAAAAGAAGATACTATTTTTGTTGATCAAATACCTTCTAACTTTCTATTTTATGTCTCAATTTGAAATAAATTACAAATCTCTTCTTAGAGAAGGATGGTCAGAAAATGAGGCAGCATGTGCTGCAATGTATCCTCAAAATTATTGAATAACATGTTAAATTACGATCCACAACTTCCAGCAGACTTCGATCCGATCGCAATGTGAGTCGAAGATCTGCCGGAAACTCAGGAGGATTCCTGAGATCTTGATGACGACTCAGATGACTTCACAGACGAAATCGAATCAGCTACTTGTCTTGAAGATCAAATGACTCTTTGTTTGAATAATTCTTAATTTTTACTTCTATGAATGATTTAGATTGGCTTATTGAAGAAGAAAGAAAGCATTATGAATCACTTCCTCTTCATGATAAATTTCTTATTTCTTTCTGAGAACATCAATGACATGATTGAGATTATTGAGAAATAGATTGTGGATTTGAATGGAAAGAAGAAGAAATAAATATTCATGATATTGCAGAATGGATTGAAAATGAAACAAAATGGATCTCATGTAAAGATTCTTTACCTAAAGAACCTTGAAAATATCTTGTATTCATTTCTACGATGAGAGATGTTTGTATTTCAAAATTTGTTTTAGGAGATAAAACAAAAAGTAGTGAATCAGATTACTATTATGATCGCTTCACATTGAAAAATGTTTCACATTGGAAGCCTTTATGTAAATTACCAATATAATCTTATGAAACCAACTCCTCACGACGACCATCTCGAATGATGGAAAGCTCAGCAACGCGAGCTTGCAAGACAAGAGATCTTGCGAAAAATTCAAAAAGATCACGAAAAGAGAGTTATTGAAGCTCTCGAACGACTCAAACATCTAATCAAATAAATATGATTCCAGATTCAGTATTACATTCCAATGAAAAACGAACACATCATTGATGATTTCGAATAGGCGATAAAGTTCGCATCAAAACTCTCAATAAATCAGCTCTCGTAATAGGATTCAATTATTGGTCATCGAACTGAATCTATGTTGAATCTATAAAATGACGTCTAGTCTGTACTACAGACAATCTTGAAATGATAACTCGAATCGAGGATCAAGAACACGCAAATCATATTCTTCATGCAATAAAATTTAACTCTTAGTTATATGTCAGATAAAATCAAAAACCTCAAGGAAAAAGTTTACAAGATGCTCGAAAAAAGCGAGAAAGCTCGCAATGATGACATTCATCTTCAATTTATGCTTATTCATCACTATTATCCAGATGGTATAAAACAAGATGAAAATGGAGTTTGGTGGATCTCTCGAAGAGCTGCTACTGTTTTTCAAGAACGCTATGTAGCACGCCTCAGAGGCGTGATTCAAAACGAAGAAGGTCTTTTTCTTCCTACTGATCCAGCTGTTATGAGAAGGCGTAAAATTAACGAAGAAACCTGGCACTACGCTATGCTTCAAAAAGATCAGTGAAGTCATTTATAAAAATTTGACTTCTCTGAGAGAAAATATATATTCGTGAAGCGATATGCTTCACCATTGTAATTAACAATCCTGTAAGTTCTCTCAGTGCATATCGCAAATACGGGCTGGGAGTTCTTACAGGATTTTTATGTCTATGTCTAAGCTAATTATACATTCTCGTTTTTGAGTTATTCCAAACTCACTTCTCAATGATCCTAATATTTCATTCAAAGCAAAATGAATATATGCTTACATTCAATCAAAGCCTGATGATTGGAATTTTTCTACTGAAAGAATTGCAAATGATGCTACTGAATGAAGAGATGCTGTACGAACTTGAATACAAGAACTTGAAAAGGCTGGATATCTAAGGCGATCTCAAATAAAAGATGAACGATGACTTTTTGAGATGCAGTATGAATTATTTGATGAACCAATAGATCTGTCGGCCGATGAACCATCGGAAGATGAACCATCGGAGGATAATTCACCGACGGATAACCCGGCCAGTAATAAAGAAAGAGATACAAAAAAAGAAATACAAATAAAGAGAGATAATATATTCTCTTTTTGGAACGAACAAAAAATAAAAGAGCATAAAAAAATAGATTCTTTTATCAAACATATTAACAAGAGACTCAAACAGTTCTCAGAAGAAGAAATAAAAAAAGCAATAGAAAGTTATTCAAAAATACTACACAATCCAAAATGTTATTTCAATCACAAATGGACTCTCTGAGAATTTATGCAAAGAGAAAATGGAATGCCTGTCTTTCTTTATAAAACTGAAGCAGATTATCTCTCAAATAATAGATCTCCCGAAAAACAAAAACCAGTCACCATGACTGAAAAAGGACGCGACAATTTTGATTTCTTTTGAGAATAACTTATGGAACAATTTTCTTTCGAAACATACGACTTCAAGCGAAGTCTCATACTTGTAGGACCTCCTGGAGTATGAAAATCATATCAAGCAATGGAATTATATAAACGCTTTCCTACTGAAAAGCAGTTTGATAAATATTGGATCACTGACTGAATGTTCAAACAAAAAACACAAAGTCAAGATCTCAATCTTCGAAAAGCTATTGATTGGCAGCTATCATATGAGTTTTTCCCAATGGAAATTATGATTAGATGTGCACTTCTTGTATATGATGATCTTGGAGTATCTGACGATACAAAGGCATATATGAAGAATCTCACTTTCCTTTTAGATGAAAGGATCCGACGAGGACTTCCTACAATCTTTACTACGAATCTCACGAACAAAGAGATTGCAGATAAGCTTGATGAACGAATTGCAAGTCGAGTACTTCTCAATACTGATGTAGTTCAAATGACTGGCGATGATCTTCGAAAGAAGTCAGCTCGAGCATTTGAATACAAAGTAAAAAAAGAAGAAAAATAATTTGACTTTTGAAGAAAGAAGAGTAAAATGTTTTTGCTTTAATAATAACCTTCATTTGTATGGCACCAAAAGAGCAGACAATCATTGTTCTTGAAGAAAATGAGAAAGTCATGAAAACATACGAACATATCGCTCAGAATTACTGAGTAGAGATTCGTGATGTGATTGCAATGAAAAATGTTGCATTTCCTGACATAGATGCTCAACACTTCATGGTAGCAATGAGTATTGCGAAAAAGTATGACCTTGATCCTAGCGTCAAAGAGATATATGGTTGGGAGAAAGGAGGACGAGTTACAGTTGTTGCATCAAATGCATGATTTCTCAAGATTGCTCGTCAGCAACCATGATATATCAAAGTTATTTCAAATGCAGTATTTCCTGAAGATGAATTCGAAATGGATATGCTGAATGATGAAATTAAAAAACATATTATTCATCCAGAAAAACGAAGTAAGGAATCAGTACCTCTTGGAGCATATGCAATTCTTAAAATGAAGGATCAGCCTGATCAAGTAAAGTGGGTTGATTGGAACGAATATGTACAAGTATGAGATTATACTCCATGGAAAAAACAGAAGTCAGCAATGATTTCAAAATGTGCTACTTCAGTTTTATGTCGTGAAGCATTTGGTCTCTCAGGTCTCTATGGTGAAGAAGAAATGGAACAAGAAACTTTTGATGATAAAAAGAAAAAGGCTGCAGCAGTCATGAAGTCTCTCAAGGAAGCAGAAAAAACTACTTCTCAAGAACAATGAGGTCCTGAAGATGGCGTAGTTCCTAAAGCAGAAATTCTTTCAGAAACTCCAAAAGAAGATACTCCATATAAAGATAAGATGATTTCTTATTTTATGCAATGTGTTGCAGATGGCGTCGATCCTCTTGTTCCAGCTCCTACTAATCTTGAAAGCTATACTGAAAAGCAAGCTAAAAAAGATTCTTTACTTCTTGATCAACTTATATAATATGGCTACCAACAAAGAACCTGTACTTCTCTATAATGGAGAAGTTGAAATTACATTTTTCCCTGATTCACATCGCTACAAGCTTGATGGACAATATATCAAGTCTGTAACAAAAGTTCTCTCTGTTATCAATAAGCCTCAACTTCTAAAGTGGGCTACAGATCTTGCAAGAGCATATCTCAAAGCTCAACTCATTGATGGAAACATTATCACGACACAACTCATTGATGAGGCGTGTTCTATGTATACAGCAACAAAAGATGAAGCTGCAGATACTGGAAAAATTATCCATGCATGGATTGAAGAATTTGCAAAAGCAAAGATTTCTGGAGAAAAGAAAGTTATTCCTCTTCCAGAACAAGATCAAGCAGCAAATGGAGTTCTTGGTTTCATGGAATGGTACAAAAATCATCAAATTGAGTTTACTTTTTCTGAAAAGCTAGTATTCTCTCGCAAGAACAATTATGTTGGAACTTCAGATGTCTGAATTAAAATAAAGGACATTGAAGTTGGCTGAGTAAAGTATGAGTCTCTCAAGCTTCTCTCAGACGTAAAATCTTCAAAAGCAATCTATGCAGACTATATTCTTCAAGAAATAGCATACCTAGAAGCTGATGAAGAAGAAAACGGTGTTCAATATGATGGTGTTGCGACTCTTCGATTTGAAAAAGGAACAGGTGAAGAAGGAGAAATTATCGAAAAACCTTTTGATATTTTTATTCTTCTCAAAACAGATCCTCTCTATCAAGCATGTTATCAAGCATTTCTTGGAGCTTTACATCTTCAAAAAACTCTTGAAGAGGCTGAAAAACTTCTCAAAGATCGTAACTAAAATCATATGTCTCTCAAATTCGAAGAAATTCCATATAAAATGGAGCAAGTAGGATCTCAGCTTGCAGAAGCAAGAGCAGAGTACGAATTTCTTTCAGAAATGAGAAAAGTAGTACTCGCTCAAGAAGCTTCAAAGCAACATGGATCTGAAATTGCAAAAGATCGTATCGCTCGAACAACTGAAGCCTATATAACTCATCTTCATTGAATAAAAGAAGCTCAGTTCAAGTACTTGAAACTTCAAACAATGTACGAAGCTCTTCAATCAAGATTTGAGTGGTTTAGATCTCAAAACGCTAATCGAAGAATAGAAATGCAACTTCAATAATCCTTCTTGTAATTCTATCATAATATTTCTTTATGATAAAATTATGCATAAAATTCCCGTAGATTTCAAGAAAATCGAAGACATTCGTATAAGTCTTTGATATTCAAATGCTGGCAAATTTGCAAAGGATTGTACAGTTACACATCCAACTTATCTTGCAGTCAAAAAGACTCATACAAGTGGACTTAAATTTCTTCTTTGAATAGATTCTCTTCTTGTTTCAAAATGACGAGATCCTGTTTGAATAGATTATTTCAAAGCAAATGCTATTTCCTAAAAAATACAAATCTCCTGAACCAGGCTGGAAGAATAAAATCTGACAGCCTATTTTAGTTGATAATCGAGAAAAAGTAGAGCGTCCTAAAAAAGCTCCTAAACCACTCAAAAAAACTCCTCTTCCTCCTCCTACAAAGCCAATCAATCAGATTTGAAAAAGAAAAACTGAACGAGCTAAGCTAGGATCACAAGCAGAGTGTTTTTCAAAGGTTTGGAAATATCGAGATCATAAGTGTGAGGCGTGTGGAAATCTAATTCCTGAACCTCTCTCATTTTGCTTTGCTCATCGCTTATGAAAATGAAGATATCCAGAATTCATATTTGAGCCTCGAAATATATCTCTTGTATGTTCAGAAAAATGTCATCATGATCTTGATATAGTTCTTGCTCATCATGATCAAGAGATCGTTGATTTTATTCTCAAGAAGACTCCAGCAATCTTCAAGATTCTTCTTGATAGATGTAAGAAACTAAAAAATTATTTGACTTCTGAAGAGAAATAAGTAAGCTGTTCTTACTTTACTTCTAACCTATTTTCTATCTATGTTGATTACTAAAGAGATCGAGATTGATATGGCTCATCGTGTATGTTTTCACAAGAGCAAATGTCGCAACCTTCATGGTCACCGCTACAAAATTGAAGTTTGAGTCGATGATAAAATCATCGATACTCACTGAGCTTCAGATTATGGAATGGTGATCGATTTTTCTGATCTCAAGCAAATCATGATTGAGGTGCTTGATGAACAGCATGATCATTGAGCAATTTTCTATAATGAAGATCCTTATAGAGAACTTCTCAAAGAAATGATTGCTTTATGAGATCAAAATCCAAATAAATTGCATTTTGTATGATTTGTTCCTACAGCAGAAAATCTTGCCATGTATTGGTTTGCTCAATTACATGTAAGATTGCATGAAAAAGGAATCAAGCTTGCACATGTCAAGGTATATGAAACGCCAACATCTACAGCAACTTGTACAGCAAACGAAAACTTTACTCTTAAACTTTCATAAATATGTCAGAAATGATAACAGCTGCTGCTGAAAAAATTACAGAACTCTTCAAGACTCTTGAACTTGATCTTCAAGATCCAAACCTCAAAGATACTCCAAATCGTATTGCAAAAATGTTCGTAAATGAAACTCTTTCAGGACTCTATACAAATCCTCCTAAGATAACAGTGTTTCCAAATGAAGGAGAACACGAATACAAAGGAATGGTAGTCGTAAAAGATATCGAAGTACATTCTCTTTGTTCACATCACTGGCAGAATTTTGATGGTCTCTGTACTATTGCTTATGTTCCAGGCAAGAATGTAGTTGGTCTCTCTAAGTTTTCTCGCATAGTTGATTACTGGTCTCGTCGACCTCAACTTCAAGAGCGTCTTATGAAACAGATCTTCAATCATCTTTCTGAACTTCTTGATACAGATAATATAGCAATCACAATGAATTGCAAACATAACTGTATGTGTGTTCGAGGAGTCAAAGAACATCAAGCCTCTACTTCCACTGCTCTTATGTGAGGACTCTTTCTTCATTCTGAGGCTACTAGGAACGAATTTTTATTTCACTGCAAAGCATAAATATGTATCATAAACTTAAAATAAAATCAACATATTTTCTTGCAATCTTAGAATGAAGAAAAACACATGAACTTAGATATAATGATCGAGATTTTCAAACTTGAGATAAGATAATGTTTTTAGATGCAGATCATTCTTGATTTCCAGAACTTCCATGAGAATGGGAAATTACTCATGTTCTTCATTACTTTGAATGACTCAAAGAGTGATGGGTAATTTTATCTCTTAAAAAACATAAATAATGAAAGACATTCTTCTCTCTGCAGGTACTGGACTCCTCATTTGAATCTCGTTTACGATCCTCAAGCTTCCTATTCCTGCTCCAACAGCATTTGCTTGAATAGCTGGAATCCTCTGAGTCTACTGTTGATATCTTCTAACTTCATACCTTCTATGAATTATCCAATAAGCGAAATCTTCTACTCTCTTCAAGGAGAGGGGCCTCTCACTGGAAATCCGTCAATCTTCTTTCGATTCTGGTGATGCAATCTCAAGTGTCATTGGTGTGATTCAAAATATTCTTGGCTTCATACTGAATTCAAGAAAACTCATACTCTTGAAGAAATTCTTGAGCAAATCAAGCAATGGCCTCAGTGTACTCATATTGTATTCACAGGAGGTGAGCCTTCTATGTTTCAAAAACAAATCCAAAAACTTCGAGATCATCTTCCTCTCTATACATTCGAAATCGAAACCAATGGATCTCGAGCTTTGGATCCAAATCTCTTTGATCAAGTCAATGTAAGTTACAAACTCAAGAGTAGCGGAAATGATACATATGAAATGAAACCAACTCCAGAATGGGCACTCATGAATGATGTTGCAATTGATTACAAGTTTGTTTGTGGATGACAAGAAGATCTTGATGAAATTCTTGCTCTCATCAATCAATATAATATTGACGAAAAACTTGTCTATCTAATGCCTCTTGGAACAACAAGAGAAAGTCAACTTACAGATCCAAATACAAAATTCTGTACAGATGCTTGTATGAAGTACTGATTCAAGCTTTGCCTTCGTACACACATTCTTCTCTGGTGAGATCGTATGTGAGTATAAAAAGAGAAAAAAAATTTGACTTTCCAAAAGAAAAGAGTAAAATGATTTTGTCAGTAGGAGAAATCCTCTACAATCTTCTTCTTATTTCTTATCTTTATTCTTATGGAAAAATGAATCATGTTCCCTATTGAGGGATTCCCGAATTATTACTTCTCTCCTCAGCACGAAACTGTGTTCAGTGAGAATCGTAAAGGCACCAAAGAGCTCAAGTGGTATGAGTATCAGTCAGGAATCAAGAGAATTACTCTCTATCTTGCAAAGCAACCATACTATGTATTCCTCAATCAATTTACTTTTGATGACTCATCAAAAACAGTAAAAATTGTAGAAGGAAGAAAGCGTCCTCGTCAAGTAAAAGTTGTAGAAAAAGTTTCTGAGGATCCAGTTTCTGAAGAAATGAATCAAGTCATTGAATTCTTTCATCAGAGAGAAAATCGTCCAGTCAGAAAAGATGGATTTATAGCAAAATTCTCAAAAGAAATTCTTGAGCGTCAAAAAGAAATTCTCAAAGAAGAAAAAACAGAAAAAGGTACATTCTATTCTCTTATCAAGCGCTTCTATGCTTAAAGTTATTTATATCAATACTTCTTTTGTAGGATTCCATCGTTGGGATAATGCTCCAGAAGAAGTTAGTTTTCTTCGAGATCTTCATCGTCACCTTTTTAATGTAAAGGTGACGATTGAGGTTTCTCATAATGATCGTGATGTTGAATTCTTTCTTCTCAAGAAAGATGTAGACTTCTGTATTGATCGATTCGATTATGCTTCATGGCTCAACGGAAAGCTTGTCTGAAGTTGTGAAATGGTAGCAGAACGACTTATTCGAGATCTCAGTCTTCTTGAATATAAAGTTGTATCAGTTGAAGTGAATGAGGACTGAGAAAATGGTTCCATTATTTTTAATACTAACGAATAATTTCTATGTCATCACATGACGCATCACATCCATCAACAGGAACAATGATCAATGACTTCTATCGAAGACAGGCTGAAGAGCTTTCTATAGTTGCAGAGCGCGATATGGAAAGAGCTCAAGATTCTATGAATGAGTGTCTCAAGCTTATGAGAGCTCGTAATGCAAAGTACTGAAATTCATGGAAATGTCTTACGATCCAATCAATAGCAAATCTCATTGAGATGAAAATGAATCGTATTGCAAAGATGTCTGCAGATCAAATTCTCAGTCCTAAAATTGAAGACGAATTCATGGATGTTATCAATTATGGAGTATTTGGAATGATGAAAATTGCAGAAATGACAGGAAAGATTCCGACAGCCGAAGAACATATCTAATTCATAACTTATGAATAAAACTGATCCAAAAAAAATAGCAGCTTCCAGAGCTTGGCAACTACGCAATCCAGAAAAAGTAAAAGAAATGAGACGAAAATATATTGAAAGCTGAAAGGCAAAGGCATTATATGAAAAGAATAAAGAAAAACTTGGAGAAAAAGCATACTGATATGTTCAAAAAAAGAGAATGATGGTTATAGATCATTATACAAAAGGAGAACGAAAATGTCAGCAATGCTGATTTGATAAAGTTGAATGTCTTGCAGTTGATCATATCAAAAATAATTGATCAAAACATCGAAAACAAGGCTATCGACAATATTCTTTATATAAAAGTATAGTTGACAATAATTATCCTGAAGAATATCAAATATTATGTTGCAATTGTAATTGGCTCAAAAATATACTAAATCTCAGATCTAAAAGATACTGACAAAAACGTTCCTAATTTTTAATTTTCTCTTATATGATTCTACATTCATTTATTTGTCCTACAGCGTTTATTAACGATCCATATATTGGAGGACGATCAGATTTTCTCTTAGCTCTTTCTCATCTTATTGATGATGAAGCTACGAACGAATACGCACAAGCCGTCAAACAATTCAAAGCAACTTGAAAGCAAGTCATTCTTGATAATGGACTTTTTGAGAATCATTCTCCAGAAGGATCTGAGTCACTTGTTCGAAAAGCTATGAAAATTGGTGCAGATATCGTTTTTGCTCCAGACTTTCTCTATCAAAGAGAAGCAACAGTGAAAGCTTTCGATGAATTCTTCGAAATATCGACGAAATTGGGCGCTCAATTCAAATTTGGATATGTTGTGCAGGCAGACAATCGAAAAGATTATCTTGAAGCATTTGAGCAAGCAAATCTCGATCCTAGAATCGATCTTATTGGTCTCTCAATTCTCTCAGTACCAAAATCATTCGAAGAAGTAACAAAAACTTCAGACATTACTGTGAATCGTATCGAGTGTATCAAGCAAATAGATGAATTTGTAATCGATCCAATCAAACCATGTCATATGCTTGGTCTTGGAGAATCTCTTCTTGATCTTGCTGAAGCAAAAAACTATCCATGGATCTATTCAAATGATTCTTCAAGTGCATTTCAAACAGGAAAACACTTCAAGACTTACGAACATCTCAATGTTCCAGGAGGGAAAGTTCATGAAAAAGTAGTCTTTGAACAGACTTCAATAACTGCAGAGCAAGCAGAATGTATTATCAATAACATCGAAACAATCAAGCATCTTCTTGCAGATAAAGAAGAAAATCTCTTTAATTCTGAAGACACAGTTCTTCGCTAATCTTTTTTCTCTATGATAATCTCACCAAAACGTATTGTTCAGGAAGGCATCGTAACTGATATCGAAAATCCTACAGAACAAATTCAACAAAATGGAATAGATCTTACTCTTCGTACTCTTGAAATTATTGATCATCATGAAATCTATCTATGGAAAGATTGATGACGAAAGATTCAGAGTCGAAAAACATATGAACCTGATGAAGATGGAAAAATCTTTCTTCTTGAAGGAGTCTATGATATTACATTCAATGAATATGTCAAGATTCCTAATGGAATGTGTGCTCAGATTGTTCAGCGATCAACTCTCAATCGTACATGAAATTTCATTACTGCAGGAGTATATGATGCAGGATTCGAAAATCGTGTAGGAGCTATCCTTCATGTCACTCGTCCTATTGAACTTCAGATCTGAGCTCGCCTTGCACAAATTGTATTCTTCCAAGCTGAAGAAGGTGATCTCTATAACTGAATTTATAAAGTATGAAGCCCCTCTTAGATCGAATTGCTATTGATAGCAAAAAATTCAACAATCTTCTCAAGAAACTCGATATCAAATCGACTCCCTTATTCAATTCTCTCTACTGATCCAACAATTGACATTATCTTATGAAGCAATTTCAAAGCTGAGAAGAAGTTGTGTCTGTGAATAAGTATAAAGAATTTCAAGGAAAAATATATTGAGTGTATGGATTTATTCCAGATCTTATCAAGACAAAAAAGAAACTAGCCGTAAAAAGCTAGTTTTTCTCGTTTTGGAGTATGAAAAGTCAAAAAAGATGAAAAAAAATTTGACTTTTGAAAGAAAAAGAAGATCATCATATTCATGAAGTTAAGACAAGCACGACTCCAAGAGTCACAGAAAAAGTCTTCCTTCTGATCTTCTATCTATCATACACATATCCTATGTACACTCATCCTCTTCTTCGCATCGTTAGAATAATCAACTTGATTATGATGCTTCTCATTCTCGTTTCTGTCTATGGTACATACCAAGCAATGTAAGAAACAAATGAAAATATGAAGATGTATGTTTGCGACGGATATGCATATGATATCTCTTCTGCTCCT
>ERZ724505.1150-NODE-1150-length-14919-cov-5.075552_pt1 | contig 14919 bp, 14 predicted proteins | sample MGYA00376038_ERZ724505 | MGnify/ENA primary metagenome ERZ724505 (study PRJEB28724, sample SAMN07190884) | wastewater metagenome | isolation source: effluent of sewage treatment plant in Hong Hong | place: Hong Kong | collected 2016-03-17 ... | reverse complement strand
ATCGTCACGCTCGTGCCATCCTGCGGCACGCGGATTTCCGCAACACGAGCTGCGACCTGCGCCTCGATCAGCGGCGCGACGTCGTCGATCGTCACGCTTGCGCCTGGCTCACCGTCCTTGACCGAGGTCAGCCGCTCTTCAAGCCGCCGCTCCAGGAGAACGACACGAAGCTCCCGCTCCGCATCGCGGCGCGCGAAATCGGCGAGTACCGCTTCGACGCGGAGCCTGACTTCGCGCTCGATCGCTCCGGCAACCGCGCCAAGCTCGTCTGCAAGCGCCTCAAGGGCCGACTGCTGCACGGGCACGTCCCTTCCTGAAGATGGATACGATGGACACAGCTTTCTGCGCGTTGTCATCGGCATTGCCGTCGGGACTACCGTCCCCGCCGCCGTCGGCAGGATCGGGCGGCGGCGCATGATCGTTCGCGGCCGCCGCTGGCTTTGCGGCCCCCTGTCCTGCCATGCTGATCGGAACGTCCTGCATCTGGACGAGAATTTCGTTGCCGCCCTTAACCTTGGGCAACTGCAGGAATCCGCGCGCCTCGTCGATCGTCATCACGCGCTGCGTGCCCTTTGACAGGGCCTCGATCATTTCCTTGAAGGAAGAGCGCAGCAGCGCATTGGTATCGAATTCCAGATACTCGTCCGGATAGCCCTTCAGGCGGAACAGGAGCCCGAAAGACTCCTCGATATGGTTGAGGCAGAAGCCGAGTCCCATCGCCTTCCACGCAGACATCAGCGCTTCGGTCGATGCAAACGGCGTCCCGCCGATGCCGAGGATCTGCAGCGGCACGCGGAAGGCGAGAGCCACAGCCTGGTCGGAGAGCTTCAGCATGTCCGCAAGCTGGCCGTCGCCAGCGCGGAACTGGATTTCCTTGGCCTTCAGTCCCCAGCTCAGGATAGGCGTTCCGCCAGCCTGGTCGCCCCGGGTCTGGGCATCCCAGCGCTCCCTGAGATCGTCGGCCTCCGTCTTGGTCAGCTTCTGGTCGGTCTCCAGCATGACCGACGGTCGCGCGCCGTTGACGTAGAACGCCACCTGCTGGGACATCGCAGCGCCCGACAGCGCCAGATCGATCGCAGCCGCAAGGATCGGGCTTGCCCCTTTCAGCGGGTGCAGCGGCGTGTGAAGCCGGATATGCAGGACGTCACGCGCCGGGATCGGCAGACTCAAGTCGAACCGTCGCTCGACGATCTCATTGCCCTGCAGCCAGTAGAAGATCGAGCCATCCTCCCCGACCAGGGGATACCCGTCCCGCATCCAGTGCAGCTCGGCGATTTCATTGCGATCATTGCGCACCGCGAGCGCGAACGCATCGCCCTTGTCATAGAGGCGCCGCGTCAAATTCAGCAGCAGGTCCGACATCGACTGATAGTCGTTCGGCTTGCGGATAATCCGCGACAGCGCCGAGGTCGTGACCCGGTCGCGGCCGCCGTCCGCGTTGCCGAGCCAGTGATCCCCCGGACACATCGCAACGGTCTGCGAATAGGCCGATACGCACGCCTCCACCATGGCGTTCGATCCGCCATAGGACTGCAACGAATAGCCGAGCTGCCACCAGTTCATGAACTTGCCGGCCGTCGACGACAGCCAGCCGCCCTCGATCAGGTACGGCCCGGGACGATACTGTCCTTCGGAGGCAGACTTCAGCCGCAGGCCGGTCAGGATCCTGTCCAGGAGTTTCAAGGGATCAGTCCGGCTTGGCTTCGCGGGTCTTGTAGCCGCCGGCCTGATCGTCAGACTTCATGGCCTTGGCTTCGCCATCTCCCTTGCGCTTGCCGGTCTTTCCCTCTCCGTCCGCCTTGGCCCTGGACTTCTCGGCAGCGGCACCGAGATCGGACACCCTGGCCCGCTCCATTTCCGGATCCACACCGCGGCTCCGCGGCACGCCGGGACTGCGCATCGCCACCGGAACGCCGCTGACATGGACGAGCACCCCGGATTCATCGGTGGAGACCTCGTTCGGGTCGACCGTCCGGCCGTCCTCGAGCACGTACCAGGTATCCTGCATCGTTTGGCTTCCTTCTCGAAATTGAGGGACCCTTACCCCCCAGAAACGAAAAAGCCGCCCCGAGGGCGGCTGTGGGAACTTGCGAAGGCTGGAACAGGCACACCTTCGCCGGATTGATTGCCATGGAGGGTGATTTTTCCCCGCTATTCAATTAGCCGTTGAACCTTTCCCCCGCTGTCAAGACCTATGATTGAGGGGCAACGTGGGGTAGCTTTTTTTCTGGATGTCACCGAAAAAGCACGCCTACATTGCCGAGCTTGAGGGGTGGAGAGGCGCGGCCATCCTGTTTCTTCTGCTCGGGCATTGCCACCGACCTGCCGAACATCGTCCGCGCCGTGCTAGCCTCACGATTCATGAAGGTAGCGGGAGTGCTGTCGTTTTCGATCTATCTCTGGCAACAACCTGGGGCTGGAAAGGAAATGTTGGTTTTACTCTATCTCTTGGCGGCAATTTCGGCCGGAGCCGCAAGCTATTTTCTTATTGAGCGGCCCGCAAGGAAATGGATCAACAGACGATTTTCGCGCCAATCGTCAAGCGTTGAAGGCAGCGATGCCAGCCCACTGCGGGGGGTTCCCTGATACATAGATGTTTTCCAGCACCGACCACACGTTACTTGATGTGGGGGCCCCTCCCATCTGGAAGCAGGACGGAAATTCGCCGCCAGTTATCGACGTCAGGGAGCCGTAATTACTAGCTAGGCTTGATTGCAGGTTTGGGGCGGATTTTCCAGCTAACCGCAGAGCATTAAGCGCGGTGGACATTGGAATATTCCCAGCCGCATCGGCGACGAACGTCGCCGTACCAGTTCCCGAGAATGTCTTGCCCGTCGTATCTAGGTTGATGGTGACAAGCCTTCCGTCGGCACCGTTCACCGAGACTACCTGCACAGTAGTATTGTTATAGGCTGCGAAATCGCCGGTAAATTCCGACAATTTAAGGTACTGCCCCGCTGATGCCGCAGGATTTGTGGTGTTCTGTTGCGCGGCTGGACTGCGGATGCTCTGCACGGTTGTGGTCGGTATCGTGAGAACACACTGCGACGCTATTGACGCCGCTGTAATTGTCGCGGTGACGCCGGAGGTGCTGTAGTCCGGTGAATATCCACCCTCATAGAACGTGATTTTGTTAACGCCGTTTGCCGCCCCAAGGGCAGCACAATTTGTCGCGTAGGTCATCACAGCTTCAAGCGTGAATTGCCCGGTTATACAATAAGCAATGCCAGTCGGCGTTCCGCTGATGTTTACTGCGGTCGCACTACCGTTATACAGGTCCGTTGAGGACAGCGTGAACGTGTCGCCGGTCGCATTTACCCAATAATTTCCAGTGTTGATTCCTGTAGGAAGATTTCCAGTCGAGACGAACGATACGACCTGCCCAGAAAACAGGTTGTTTCCGGTCAGGGTCACCGAACCAGGCGATCCGTTGTTGAAGGTACAAACACCGCCGCCGCTATCGGTCGCCTCATATGTCGCCGCGTTGGCGGCCTGAGCGGTCGGGTTGCCGGCATTCGTCACATAATAGGAGTTCGCCAACACCACTTCCTGATTGCGACCGTAATAGCCGGGAGCAAAATAATTGGCGCAGCATACGTGTGTAACCCAACCAGAAGCCGCCTCGGCAAGATAGCCGGACTGCGGAGATTGAAGAACGTATTTAGTAGACGTCAGGCGTGCCCCGTTGCTGTTCGTTGCTGCTGTCGGGGTAGCGCACGATGACGTTTGCATCGCGCAAATGACTTGATACTTCGTTTGCGTTTTGACGTTGACCTTGGCGATACCGTAAGCCGCCGCCCACGCCTGTCCGATTGTAGAGGCTGCCTTGCCGTACCAATTGGCAAGATCAGCCCCCCAACCATAGAACTGACTTATCGCGTTGGCATATCCTGTTGCGTAGAACGCGGTGTTCCACAATTCGTTCGGGGGTTCGATCCGGGGGATCATCCATGGAGCGTTCGACGCGGTGTAATCACGACACAGAGCCGCTACCTGCGAATGCCAGTCCGACATCGGCGTGCAGGTCATCATAGGAGAAGTGAACCACGGGTGAGCGCCTATTCTCTTTGCCAACTTCAGGCATACCGAAAGCGGTACCATGTTCTGAATACCAGCGGCACCGATAGCGCCACCAAAGGACATCCACGCATCCATGGCCGCGTCATACACGAGCGTGGCAAGGCTGTTGACGCTTCCGCCTATTGGGAACCCGTTGCCGCTCGCCGTCAAATTATTGGCAAACGAACTGAGTAGCGGAATTTTCGCAGTGCTACCCACGTTCAGCGTCACGTTGGTGCGCCCCGTGATCGTCCCGCTTCCCGTCGTGCTGCAATTGATGACCGATCCCCCTTCGGTCACAGCAACATTGATCGTGTTTATGTCAATGACTGTGACAAAATAAGACGTTATCGGGAATGTACCAAGCACGCTTGCCGTTATTTCCGGCGGTACGGTGCCTCCAGTGAAATAAACCTGATTATTGTTAGAGAGGCCGTGAGAGGTCCAAGTGATGTTCGGCGAACCTCCACCAGCAAAAGAGACTGTCCCCGATGTCGGCGACGATGCATTCCAGACGACATGCACCATGGATTTGTCGGCGGGTTTCCCCCCAGATGTGACCCATGCCGACGGCGCCGAGACGGAATAGTCCGCCCCTGAGTTTGACGTGATTCCAGACCCAGCCAGATTGCAAAGTAAATCTGAGCGCCATTGTGAGCTGTTATATTGGTAGTAGCTCTCCGGGCGCTGCCCGTTATCCCAAGCTGAGACGTTACTGATGTTCTGGTTCTGCCAGTTCAAAAATCTCAAAACGCCAATATTGGCCTGTTGCAGCCGCTGAAGAAACTTGGTTCCGAATATCTCTCCCAAACTTTGCGCGGCGGCGTCGTTAGCGTTGTACAGGCGCATGTTGGTGACGCGCGGCGATCCTATCGCCGTAATCGAAACCTTTAATTGGGTCGCTCCCGTCAAACTAAACCGCCACGGAGAGCTTGTTGGGCCGCCGCTGACCGTCGTTACGCTACCCGTTCCCTGGTTAACGGCGCAGGCGACGGTCCCGCTTCCTGACCAATCGAGGATATAATCACCAGCATATTCTGATTGACTAGGAATGTAGACGAGCGTGAAGACACCAGAATGAACGATGCTCGTGGGATAGCCATCCGTGTCAAACAAGTCAGGCGTCAGAGCCTGCGTTCCGTTGTTGTCTACCCACGACCACGCAGGCGCGGTCTTTAATAGGTTGATGAACGGGAACTCTCCGCCTCCGTTCAGAAAGTTGAAATTGACCTGAGACCGGCCGTTATTGAATGCCCCCAAGGAATTTCCCCGAACCGGCCACGCCCCAACTAGGCTGGGGACGGTGGCCAAAAGAGCGCCCATGGCGGTGGCCTGCAAGAACTTCCTACGATGGAGCATCGCTGATCCTTATTGCGTGGCAAAAACAGAACTTGTCTTGAACAAAGTTATAGCGGCTGGTGTGCTCGCTGGCGTTTCTTTCCAGTTCAGAATATCCCCGACCGTTGCGGAATAACTATGCGACGTATCGCTGCAAGACGTGATTGCGCTGGTAATCGTGCAGGTGATCGTTCCGTTAGATTGCGTCCCAGTGCCGACCCGGTTCACCCACGCGCGGGATGCACTGCCGCCCGGAGCAACATCGATCGCGGCGTACATCTTTTTCCATGTGAGAGCCACGGGAACATACGAGAAAACAGCCTGCGATGTTTCACCTGCGACAACGATTGGAGAGACTGCGCTGAAGAACCGCGCGCTTCCAGTTGAGAGCGCTTGCACCCCTACCGTTGAGTAGAATGCCTCTCCAGCTATGGTTGGAACCCATCTAAAGGAGGCTCCAATGAATGCTGCTGTCGGCGTTCCGGATGGCGCGCTTTTTAGCGAGATGGTATCTCCAGCGGCTACGGTAACCGCATGTCCTCCGGTAGTGTCGTTGCAAGTCGTGACACCCGCGCCAGACCCCGTTCCTGTGAGAGAACAAGTCAGTGATGTATCGGAGCCATTTTTAACAACGGTGAATGCATAGGATTTGGCTGCACCTGGAGCTGCTGACGATTGAATGTAGAGATTATCTATCGTCCCTGCCGTTGGGACAATGCCGGAAATATTAGCTTCTGTGGTCTGCCATGTCGTGGAGGTATCAGGCGACCCAAAAAATGTATAATTCGTAGCCGAATTGCTGGGATTATTTCCGTTTGTGCCCGTGATGTTGAAACCCTCACCAATATTCGTGCTGGTGAAAGTTGCAGAAATAAGGATCGCGTCTGTCTGCGCAGTAGGCGTTCCGGCCGTACAAGACCCGGCGACACCAGAGTGTGTGCCCGGGCATGATTGCCATATAACAACGTCGCCGGCCGCAACAGTTACTGTCGAAGTGTCGGTGCAAGTCGTCGCCGACGACGTAATCGTGCAGGCGAGTGCCGTTGCTGCCCCATTCACATACAGAGTGAACACATATTGCCCTGAAGCAACCGCGACGGTCAGCTTAACGCGAAGATTGGAAAATACCCCCGCAATCGGCATTGGTGCCGTGCGGCTGGTGTATGCACTCCAAGTAGAGCCGATCAGTCCGGTATAATTGGCTGCCGTCGCGCTTGGATTGAGGTTTTGCGTGTTGAAGATGGGCGTAACCATCTGGACGCCGGATGACGGCGTCCCCTTCCCCGCCCCCGTCATCGGCACCTGCGCCCATGCAGGTGCAGTCCACAGGCTCAGCAGTAGAGCGATGAGTACACGCATGGGACTGCCTCAGAGCTGGACGTAGGTGATGCCGCCGGCAAGTCGGTTTGACCCGCTCTGCTGCAAGCACAGGTCATCCTGGTTGACCGTGGTTGCCGCCAGAGACGCAAGTCCGCTGCCGAACGTCAGACCGCCATTTGCCGCAAGACTGAGACCGTTGGCTGCCGTGGTCGAGCCCATCACGGCAACCGTGTTGGTGCCGCAGGTCGAGCCAGTTCCGGCCGTCAGGTTGAAGATTTCAGCCGCGCCTGCAATGATCGAGATGGAGCAGACATAGGTTTTCTTGCTCGCCGCACCCGTGACGAGGACAGCGGTAGCAGTCTGCGAGAATGCCTTGTAGCTTTTGGCAACCACCTGGCACGGATCGAACACTCTCGCATTCGTGCCGTCAGTCGGTCGTGTGAACGACGGATTCGTTGCCGACAGAACAGCATTGCCCTGGAGCTGGTTGAAGTACGCGCCGTTAGTGGTGGAGAGCGCCGTTCCGCCCTGCCGCAGGTTGACGTCGCCGATCAGGTTGGTGCCGGCGGGGATGGCTGCCGAGACGTTGCTGTTGAGCGTCGTAACCGACTGCAGCAGCCGCTTGATCAGCGCAAGCTGCGAGCAGGTTCCGGTATCTGATCCGCAGGCACTGTCCGCCTTGGCACCGACCGTTGCATCCCATCCATCGGCAAAAGCCGACGCTGGTGCACCGACCTGGAATGGCGCGGACGTGGTCCCTGCCTCGGTCCCATCGCTCTTGATGATGACCGTCGAGCTGCAGAGCTTCGTGGTCTCGCAGACGAAGTTCTTCAGCGTCTTGGAGGCGCCAAGCCCGTCCAGGATCGTCATATCGGCAAGAGAGACGGCCGAGACCAGCGAGAAGAAGATCGCCGTCGACCAGAACACGAGTTTGCGCAGCATGGTGATGCTCCAGTCCTTATAGCAGGGGGATATTCTGGCTGTTGGAAGCCTTGGAGAAGTCGAACGATGGCGGGCTCGAGCCGACGCTGCTTGCTGCAGAAACGTCGATCTGAGTCAGCTCATCCTTCACCTGCCGCACCACATGTGTGGTGACCGGCTGCACGACCGGGCGCATTAGGTTAAGCACTGAAGACCCCACACGATGCGCCGGCTACCCGCACGAAGCGATAGGTGCCTGCCCCGACGATGACGATGCTCGGCCTTCCGCCGGTCAGCGTTGCGACCGTGAAGTACTCTCCGGCATCATCCTTCAATTGGATCTCGACCTTGGCGGCATTGTCGATCGTTGGGCCCGATCCATCCTTGAGGCAGACGGTCAGCGTCGAACCGGCCGAAATCGTCACGTCTCCCGACGTCGACCCCGACGTGCCGACCGACATAATTTGCGTGGCCATCGTTTACATCCTGCGCTCGGAGGAATGGCGAACAGCCTGGGTGACCTCCATGGCCACGCAGGCTGTGCGGTTCAAGACAGCCTTACTTGGCGTCGTCGACCACGATGTGGAACGCGCCGCTCTTGGCGTTGCCGCCCTGGGCGATCACGATCTTGACGCGGTCGCGACCGAGCGCTATGCGGTCGTTGACCGCGGTGCCGCCCGAGGCATACAGCGAGGCAACACCGGCAGTGGAATGGGTGGCCTGGCGCGGAGCCTTAACGGCAGCCGCGTTGACGTCGGACTGGGTCCAGATCGTCTCACCGGTCGCTTCCGCTGTGATGGTGAAGTCGACGCCGTCGGCGAAGTCCGTCTTGATGTAGTGGATCTCGTGGACGTAGCCCGAGAGATAGGGCGAATAGGCGGTTGCGCTGCCGTCAGCGGCAGTGGTGACCGGAACGACGTGTCTGCGAAGAGCCATGGCTTTCAGCCTTTCTTGATCAGTGCCGAGGAAGAGCCCTCTACCCCTTGAAACGAAAAAGCCCGACGCATCGCTGCGCCGGGCCCCTTCGGATCGTCAGTGATTTTCCGCTGGCGAACTACCAGCTCGTGCCGTTGATCCACTGCACCATGCCGGTGCGGCGCATCACCCAGCTCACGTCCATCATCATGCGCACGCCGATGGAGTTGGTCTGCCACAGCGACCGGACCGGGTCCGCCGTGGTCGGGCCCGTACCGGACACGATCTCCAGCGGAGTGGTGTCCTCCATGTGGATCGTGGCCTGCTCGGAGACGTCGAACTCCGGATCGCCGCCGGCGCCGACGAAGTCCGATGCCCGGAGCGCAATCAGTCGGCCCGCGGTCGCGTTCGTGGATTCGATGAACGTGACACGTTCCTTGATGCGCTCCAGCCAGTTCGGATCGCCCACAGGCCCTTCCATCAGGGAGAGATTGAGCCCCTGGGTCGGGTTCATGATGATGACGATGTTGTCGACGCCGTCGGCGGTGACGAACGGCGCCATCAGCGCCTTGATGTCTTCGCGGACCGCCTGGTAGTCGCCGCCGGCAAAACCGGTGGCAGCGGCCGACACGCCGTTGAGCAGACCGGCGGGACGCGCCGAGCTGACCGCGGTGGCATCGAGCAGGATCGGATCGAGGACCTTGGCGGTGTCCTCAAGGATCGCCTGCCGCACGATGCCCTCGATCGTCGGCGTCGACCGCTTCGCCAGTTCCTTGGTGAAGGGAACGATGACGCCCATGTTCTTCGGCACGAGGTCCGCCGAAAACGTGGTGAGCTTGCCGACGCGGATGGGCGAACCTTCCGCCCGGAAGCCGCCGCCAGCGGTGCCTGCGGTTCGGCCGGGAAGTTTCAGCGTGCCCCACTGGTCGAACTTCAGGGACAGGCCCTTGGCCAGCAGCGCCGGGAAAACACTGTACGGAATGAGCGCCTGCAGGAAGCCGAAATAGGCGGTCTGCACCAGGTCGTCGGCCCAGTGCGAGCCGGTCGTGCTGCCGATGATCTGGTCGGCCTTGGCGACGATACCGACGGCCTGGTGGCCGGGATAGCGCGCCTCGAGCGCCTTCTCGATCGACATGCCGCCGAAGTGCGACACGCCGCGCACAACCAGCGCCTTGACCAGCAGGTCCATGCCGTCCTTGTCCTGATGACCGAGCGGCTTGCGCGGCGTGGCCGGGACGGTGCGGTTGAGGTTGGTACTGCCGGCATCGGCGCCGATCTTGGCCTCGGAAGCCTTCAGCACGCTGACGGTGCGCTCGGCGGTGTCAACCAGTTTGGTCTGCGCCTCGATGGCATCGAGATCGAGTTCATCGGCGGCATTGAGCTCGGCGAGCCGGTCGCGCTTGGCGACCAGGTCGTTCTGCGCATCATCGATGCGCTGGGAGAGAGTCTTCATGGTCGGGTGCTCTTTCGGTGAAGACGGCCTTCGGTCCTCGCGGGACGCGGCTCGGTCCGTCGTGATCGTTTCGGCTTGCTCGCCGGTGGCAGACACGTCCCTGCGCCTCATTTCGGCATGCTCGCCAAAGGCAAGGGACATGGTTTCGGGTGAAATCTTCAGCGACTTCGCCAGCGCGAGCGCTGCGGGATTTGCGGGAACGGAGACCAGCGAGGTCTCGACCAGTTCCTGCCTGGTGTATTTCTGCGGGCCATAGGGCCGGTCCGGATTGATCGGCTCCGACTTGATCGGGATGAAACCGACCGAGACGGCACGCAGGATACCCTGCTCCACCAGGCTGATCAGTTCGTCGATCCGAGCGCTGGTGCCGCGAGCGGCGAGTTTCAGCGTGCCCACCAGCCTGTTGGATTCGACACGCAGGTTCGACCAAGAGCCGATCGGAAATCCGTTCGAATGTCCGAACAGGGCGATCGGGTTTTTCTTGAAATTGGTGAGAACCCAGCCCTTGGCGTCGATGACGTCGCCATAGCGATCCACGGTATCGTCCGAAAGGACGAAGTCGAGACCTCCGTCGCTGGCGACGGTCTTGAAGATCATGTCCATGGAAAGAAACCTTTTTGATTCAGGTCTCGCGCATCACCCGTGGCTGCGGGCGTTATTTACAAAGGTCGACTATCAAGCTGTTCAACGACGCTCCACGCGCTTTCGCTTTTTTCGAAAGGCTTTCATGTACATCGCTCGGCAAGCGAAGCTTTAATTGCCTTATGATATTTGACTTCGGCACATTCGGTACCGCCATCTCAAGTCTCCGTACCGCCTCCTCCGATATCGTCACGCCGCGAAGATCCGCAAGCGCCTTCAATTCATCGAAAACTGGCTGCGGAACACGAAGATTAAGTAGCGGCTTACGGCCTTTAGGGCGACCGACGCCTGCGATCTTAGGCATGATCACCGTGCCTTTCTCTGCAGTGTTTCAGCGGACTTCCGTCGACCACGATCGTTCACTAAGGCATCTTCAATGATCCTTGCAGCTTGCTCCGAAATTGATCTCCCATCCCTCTCTGCCTCCCGTATCAAAGCGAGGTAGACGGGTCGACGTACTCGAAACTGAAGGACTGGCTTCTGGTCAACAGGTAAGACGGAGCGAACTGGAACGGGTCGATGTTCCATGATCCATTTCTTCAATGACCGAATTGATTTTTCTCCAAAATTTTGAGTCCGAAGCATCTCCGGATCAAAATTGGCCAGTTCAACTGACGAAACTCTGTCGCAGTTGAAATGTCGAAGCACCTCACGCCGGACACGGATGGAAAGGCTATTTGGTGCGTGTTCGGTTATATATTCTTTCATGGTGTAATCTCCATCGTCGCCCGGACAGCCACGCCCGGCGCGAATTAGCGCTGGACCGACTTCGACCCCTCTGCCAGGACACTGCGGATCGAGCGCGCCATCGAGGAGACGAAGGCGCACGGCCGCGTCGTCAAGTCCCCAAAAACGAAGCGCGGTATCCGCACCATCCGATCGCGACATCACCAGGCCCTCCCGATGAAGGTGATGCGATAGGGCCCGGACTGCCTTATGATATTTGACTTCGGCACATTCGGTACCGCCATCTCAAGTCTCCGTACCGCCTCCTCCGATATCGTCACGCCGCGAAGATCCGCAAGCGCCTTCAATTCATCGAAAACTGGCTGCGGAACACGAAGATTAAGTAGCGGCTTACGGCCTTTAGGGCGACCGACGCCTGCGATCTTAGGCATGATCACCGTGCCTTTCTCTGCAGTGTTTCAGCGGACTTCCGTCGACCACGATCGTTCACTAAGGCATCTTCAATGATCCTTGCAGCTTGCTCCGAAATTGATCTCCCATCCCTCTCTGCCTCCCGTATCAAAGCGAGGTAGACGGGTCGACGTACTCGAAACTGAAGGACTGGCTTCTGGTCAACAGGTAAGACGGAGCGAACTGGAACGGGTCGATGTTCCATGATCCATTTCTTCAATGACCGAATTGATTTTTCTCCAAAATTTTGAGTCCGAAGCATCTCCGGATCAAAATTGGCCAGTTCAACTGACGAAACTCTGTCGCAGTTGAAATGTCGAAGCACCTCACGCCGGACACGGATGGAAAGGCTATTTGGTGCGTGTTCGGTTATATATTCTTTCATGGTGTAATCTCCATCGTCGCCCGGACAGCCACGCCCGGCGCGAATTAGCAGGGGGTTCTTTCGAACCTCCGGGGACGATGAAGCCTTAATCTTCATCGCGCTACATTCCCCGTGGCTGCGGGGAGTTGAGTATTCTCTATCTAACTTTTCCATAGGAGTGAGAGTTGCTCGACTGCTCAGTGCGCGAAGAGCAACGACCTCCAGGATAACCGTTCCAACGTCGTGAACTATTTGGCGCTCTTGCGTCATCAATCATCTCGGTCAGGCGACCATCGCCGCGACATCAAGCTTCGGCTCGACTTGAGGATTCAGGCACATCAGGTGTGCCGCATTGAACAGCGCCATCACAGGATCGACCTTTCCGAACCCCGCCTCGTCGCGGCCAACCCGCATGGCGGTTGCGGTCGGCACGATCACGAGATTGCCCACACACCAGCCCAACAATTCCTGCGCGCCATGCCGGAAGCTTCCGTCGGCGAGTTTGCGCTCGATCGTCTTGATCGCGCCCATCATCGCGATGCCTTGCCTGACGGCATCGAGCGTTTCGGCATCCTGCGTGACGCCGATCTTGGCGAGCGCATCGACGATCGAACCGATACCGGCGGCGTCGACGCCAACTTGCGCCAGTATCCCCAGGCTCTTGATCCGCAAGACGAGATCGACGACGTAGCGAATATCCGGCGGCAACGCGTTCGGATCCGGGTCTGAAGGCGCAACATCTGCCAGCAGATCGACCATGACAGGGTCGTCATCGATCATTTCCTCGGCGGCATGACCGAACCGGAAAACCGTGAGGTCTCCAGCCTTCTTGAACCGGAGATAATCTTCCGCGTTCTTCTTTCGCTGCCAAGCGCCGACCGTAGAGATCAGACCGTGCGCCCAGCCGAGCCATCGATCCGTGCCGCGCTCGCGGCCGATGATCGCGATCCCGAGCAAGTCATCGAGCCCGCCGCCGTCGACGCCGACCGTGACCACTTCGCAGCGCTTGAGGATTTCCTCGAGCCATTGCTGCGAGGTCATCCCCGGTGAGGCGCCACGCTTCCAGACGACCGAGCCCGCCCAGCCGTCCGCTCTCAGCGATTGTCCAATCTGGACGTTGAGGTGCTTGGCCAGAAATCCCACGACCTCCGCGCGGCCGGCGCGCTGCGCCGTCGCGAGCTGGTCGGCGAGATATCTTTCGTCGACTGATGCGCCGAGATTCGGATTCGTGACGCGCCAGTTTTCCGGCTTCAGGTACTGCTCATCCTTGAGCAGCTTCTTCGGGAACTCATAGAGCACCGGCAGCTTGTGCGGCGCGATGACCTTGCCGTCTCTGATATCGCGGAACTCGTCGAGCGTCTGCTTGAAGACGCCTTGCGGCGGCGCATCCGATTGCGTCGACAGGTCGATCACGAAGCCTTCGGGGCGGGACGCCAAGCCACCCATCGCCTCGAGCAGCATGTTTGAAGCGCCGGTGCGCTTTCCGAACAGCCACTTCTCGTCGACCAGCAGGCCAATCGTTTTCTTGCCGGAGACTGTTTCGTTGTCCGCCGCCACGACCTTCAGAATCGCACCCGTGTTGCGATGCTCGATCACGCGGCCGGCGCTCGGTTTCAAGATCGCCTTCAGGTCGGGATCGGCCAGAACCATGTCGCTGGCAGGAACATAGGAGTTGTCCGCGATCTCTTTCGTCGGTGCCAGGATGTAGAACTCGCCGGACTCACGCCAGTTGCGGACGAGGGCGGTCACCATGATTCCAGCAGCAAGAGTAGATTTCGAATTCTTCTTGCTGATGAGCAGGAAGAAATACTGGATCAGGCGCCGTCCGGTCTCCGCGTCATACGCGCCGAAGATAGACGCAACGAAATCGAATACCCACTGCCGGCAGGCCTCGCCCATCGTGGGCGAGCCAGGTGCATCGACGATCCTCAACCGTTTGAAGATCGCGAGCGCCGCTTCCGCTTCGGGCGGGAACAGCGGGTCGAACGGAATCAGGGATTGCCCCTTGACGATCCGCTCTTCCCAGTCCGGACATGCGGTCGACCAGACCGGATGCGTCACTGGACAGTCTCAGTCCGCCGTGGAGGCGCCGGCGTGGCGAACACGCCGGTGGCCGCAGCCTCAGCAGCTCGCGCCGCCTCTTCCTTCTTGCCGAGCGGACGGTCCCGTTGCTCGTCCGGCATGCGAGCCTTGCCCACAGTACCGAGCCCGCGGTCGAGCAGCGCTTTCGATGCGCCGGCGCGCGCCGTCTCGCTCTGCCCGTCCTGGGCGATCTTGCGGAGCACGGCGACCGCGACGGCGGCATATTTGCGCGCCTGGGTGCGGACTGCCGCCGACGTCGTCGGCGCCGGCGCCGGCGCCTGCATGAACGGAAGCATCAACGGGGCTGCGTCGCCGCCGATTTCAACGGCCGGCTTGCCGTAGCCGCGATCGAGGATTTCCTTCGCTGCCGTGATCTTGGCCGACTCGCTCGCCCCATAGACCAGAAGGCGAGACAGCGTCTCGATCGCGAGGCTGGAATGCTTCTGGGCCAGGCCGTCGATTTCGTCGGGCGCCGGCTCGGCCAGTAGCGCTTTCAGTTCCAACTCGCTCAGCGACGTCGGTTGAGAAAGCCCCTTTTTCTTCCGGCCGGCACCAGGACGGGCGCCGCCGCGGCGGCTGCCGTCTTTTGCCTGGCTTGCGGCTGCGTTCTCGCTCACGTTTGATTTCCTTTGAAATACACGATGGTTTTCAAAGGTCCCGCTACGCAAAAAAATTTTTTGCGCATGGG
>ERZ724505.1148-NODE-1148-length-14944-cov-27.949157_pt1 | contig 14944 bp, 27 predicted proteins | sample MGYA00376038_ERZ724505 | MGnify/ENA primary metagenome ERZ724505 (study PRJEB28724, sample SAMN07190884) | wastewater metagenome | isolation source: effluent of sewage treatment plant in Hong Hong | place: Hong Kong | collected 2016-03-17 ... | reverse complement strand
ACGGCGACGCTCTACGAGTCCTCGACGGCGACGCTCTACGGCTCCTCGACGGCGATTCGCTTCTCGCGTCGCGTCGGGGTTGAGCTAATCGACCTCGCCATATTGATCGACCGCAGTGAGTACGGCGTGGTCAAAATCTACAAGGCTGGCGATTCGATCCCTGTCGAGAAGTGATTCCTCACCAAATGGCTCCACGAAGGGAAGGCAAGCAAGTGACCAAGCAACAAGCCCAAGCAATCCGCCTCGCCGAACGTGAGAGGCTCAATGACATCCTCGCGGAAGCGGAGATCGTCGGCGACAGCACGACGGCAGAGCGAGAAGAGATGTACCGCGATGCCTACCGCTACGACACCGGCCACTACGAAGAGAAGACCGGCCGCGTGCGGATCGAAGTCGGCGGCAAGCTGCACTTCTCCGCAGCGTTGCCCGATGGCGTCTGGACGATCGAACAGCTTGAGTCTGCAGCCGAGGACGTGTGCGACGACCTTGTGCGTGCCGAACTCCGCGAACGCTACAGCGACGGCGAGATCGACGACGGGGCGGGCGGGCGCTGCACGGGCGTCAACAGCATCAGCACGCTCCGCGACAAGGCCCGCTTTGTCTTTACCGTTGCCGTGAATGCGACGGTGTGGCTCGACGCTCAACCTGCCTGACCTCTCCTCCCTCCGCAGCCCCGTCACTCCGAAAGGCGTGGCGGGAGCTTTACGCGGGCAACGGCCCGCAACGAGCAACTCTATTGAGGATCGACATGTGCCAGTTTTTTTCTGCAATCTGGACTCGCGACAAGCGGCTGCTGTGGCACTGGGCTACCGATCATCACTCGGACCTGATCGCCTTGCACGGCCTGAGCGAATCGCGTGAGCAGCACTTTGTTCGGTGTGAGTTCACACCCCCCGAGACGCGAGATGAATTGACGCTGGATGTAGCAAACTGGGTTTTCCGGCTCGATGAGCAGCGACGGCCCGGATGGTTTGATGAAGAGACGGAAGGCGAGTGCGTCGCCCAACTTCGCCGAACCATTCAGTCGCGCATCCTGAATGCTCCGCGTGCTGTGGTTGACGAGTTTGTGTGCGTCTTAGGCCCGAAGGCCAAAGCGGACAAGCTGCTAGCCGGACGCATCCAACTAATCATCGGCGACGCGACGATCGCCGACGCGGGCCACGCGAAGATCGCCTACGCGGGCTACGCGACGATCGCCTACGCGGGCCACGCGACGATCGACTACGCGGGCCACGCGACGATCGACAACGCGGGCTACGCGACGATCGCCAACGCGGGCCGCGCGACGATCGACAACGCGGGCTACGCGACGATCGCCGACGCGGGCGACGCGACGATCGCCTACGCGGGCTACGCGAAGATCGCCAACGCGGGCGACGCGACGATCGCCGACGCGGGCCACGCGAAGATCGCCTACGCGGGCTACGCGACGATCGCCTACGCGGGCCACGCGACGATCGACTACGCGGGCCACGCGACGATCGACAACGCGGGCTACGCGACGATCGCCAACGCGGGCCGCGCGACGATCGACAACGCGGGCTACGCGACGATCGCCGACGCGGGCGACGCGACGATCGCCTACGCGGGCTACGCGAAGATCGCCAACGCGGGCGACGCGACGATCGCCAACGCGGGCTACGCGACGATCGCCGACGCGGGCGACGCGACGATCGACGGTATCGAGCACTACAAGGGAAAAGCCAAGAACGCGAAATGACCCTTCCCTCCCACCGCCCCGGCGTGGCGAACGTCGGCGCGGTGTTACGCAGCGGCAGTTGTGGAACTGCTCGGAGCATTGCCAGACCTACCAAGTAAAGGCCACGAAACACGTGAAACTAGGCGTGGTCGTCACCTTGGTCTGCGGGACGTGAAACCGGGTTCGTTGCTAGTCCCGAGTCCGGGAGTCGTGCAACGCATCACTGGCAAAGGACAACCGATAGGCCGTTCGACTCGGCCCCGCTGCTTTACCCCAACGGAAGGAACCCATGCACGCACAGTTAAGCATGTTCCAAGCGGAATCAGACATCACGGCCAGCGTTCGGAGGATCAAAGTGGACAAGCTGCTCAAGAAGTACACGCCGGGCAATCTCGACACGGCCATCGGTCGGGCGATGCAGCACGCCCACAACAGCCCCGAAGAGACGCAGCAGCGGAACAAGCGCACGCGGCTCGGCTGGGCTCACTACAACGCCGCTCTGCGTGGCGTTCGGTTGCCGCTCACCGGCTTGGCTGGCGAGTGTCTGGCCGAGGCGGTCGAGTGCCGCGACGCAGGGTTGAAGGTGTACGAGGCGAAGTATGGGGCCGAACACGACGCGAACCGGGACGCCTGACCATGCCCGCCTACTACTCCGAAAACGACCCGAAAATCGCCGCCTGGCTGCGTGAGCGGCGGGCAACGCGATCGTCCCCCAAGTCGCGGCGGCGTTCATCGAAGCGTATTGCGACGTGATGCAAGAAGCGTCGGCCTAGTTGGGACCGACGCCAACCAGGCCTGCGTTTTCCGGGCCGAGCGGCTTGGCGCGGGCTTCGAGAGTGCTGCGGACTGACCATCCAAACCCTCGGCCCGGTGTGTGCCGGGCGTACATCCACCGGCGGCGTGCCTTCCCTCACGTCATCGGCTTCGCCCTCGCTCATTCATTCCCGTGCGTTACCCCGGAGGCACGCGAGCGAGGGCACTACACAACCAGGCGGGCTGGAAGGTTCGCCGCGCTGCTCGTCGTGGTGCGTAGCCATGACAGCGGCATTGAAGCGATCGAAACCAACGAGACGCACGCCGCTGCGTTCCCAACGACCCGGCCAACGTGCTGCATCTATGCCGGGCATGTCACGAGCAAATTCACCGGCGACCCGCGTGGGCGCTGGCACAAGGTTATCTAGCGAGGTGAAGCATGTCAGCGATTCATAAGGCAATGGTAGAGGTGATGAAACGCACCGGCCCCATTGCGAAGGACCGGAAGAACCAGCAACAGGGCTACAACTTCCGAGGCGTTGACGACGTGTATCAGGCATTGCAATCGGTTCTGGCCGAGTGCGGCGTTTACACCACGTCGGACATCCTCGACGAGCGGACGGAAGATCGGACGACGGCCAAAGGCAACGCACTGATCTACCGCGTCCTGAAGGTCAAGTTTACTTTCCACGCTGCCGAGGATGGATCGTCCGTCGACTCTGTTGTCATCGGCGAAGGCATGGACAGCGGCGACAAGGCCAGCAACAAGGCCATGAGCGTTGCCCACAAGTATGCACTGTTGCAGGCGTTCGCGATCCCGACCGAGGACGCGAAAGACCCTGAGAACCAGAGCCACGAACTGAAGCCCAACGCGATTGCCCCGCAAGAGCCGCGCGAGGCCGCGATCCTTCGCGCGTGCGTGACCATCGAAGAGCTTCAGAAGGCGTGGGCGGTGCTGCCGTTGCAGACGAAAAACCGCCTGACCTTCGTGAAGGAAGAGATGAAGGCCAAGCTGAACGGATCGGCGGTGACGCTTGGCTAAGATCATCGCCCCCAACACCCCGGAATGGTTTGCGGCCCGGCGTGGGTTGCTCACCGCTTCCCGCATGGCCGACGCGATGGCCGTCTCGAAAAAGGACGGCAAGCCGCTGAAGGGCCGAACCGACCTGATTGTGAAGTTGGCGGCGGAACGTCTCACCGGAACCGCAGAGGACAACTACGTCAACGCCGCGATGCAATGGGGCATCGACAACGAAGCTGGCGCGGCCGATGCCTATGAAGTCGTGACGGGGCGGCTCGTGTCCGAAGCTGGCCTTGTCATGCACCCGACCATCAGCGGCTTCGGCGCGACGCCGGACCGCTTCGTCGGCACCGATGGGCAACTCGAAATCAAGTGCCCGAACAGCACCACGCACATGCTGTACCTGATGAACGGCGTGCTGCCCGACGAGTACGCCCCGCAGGTCTACACGCAATTGGCCTGCACGGGCCGGGCGTGGTGCGACTTCGTGAGCTACGACCCCCGATTCCAAGACGAAGAACTACGGCTGCTCGTGGTCCGCGTGGATCGCGACGAGGCCAAGATCAAAGAGGTTGAAGACGCGGCGCGGGCGGTCCTCGCCGAAGTCGTCGCCCTTCACAACAAGCTGCTTACTAGAAAGGCTGCATAGAAATGGCTGATTTGAACAAGGTTATGCTCATCGGGCGGCTCACCCGCGATCCCCAATTGAAGTTCCTGCCGAGTCAATCGCAGGTGTGTGACTTCGGGATGGCAGTGGGGCGGAAGTACAAGACGCAGGCGGGCGAAGAACGCGAGGAAACCACCTTTGTCGACTGCACGCTGTTCGGCAAGGGCGCGGAAATCTTCAACCAGTACACCGCCAAGGGGAAGCAAGTCTACATCGAAGGGCGGTTGAAGCTCGACGAGTGGGACGACAAGACGACCGGCCAAAAGCGATCCCGCCTGACCGTCATCGTCGAGAACTTCATCTTCCTTGGGTCGAAGGATGGCGACGCCAAAAGCAAGCAGACTGCTGGCGGCAATCGTGGCGGCTTTTCCGGGGGTGACGATTCATTCTGAACGCTAACCGCTGTGGACGCTGGCGAGGCGTCCACGGCGATTCTCGGCGGCAATGGAGTGCTGCGCCGCCTGAAAGGTCAATGGAATGGCAATGGATTGGATCAAGGTCAGGACGAACCTCCACACCGACCCGGCGGTGATTGCGATGTCGGCAGCCCTCAATCTGGACGAGGACACCATCGTTGGGAAGTTGGTTCGCCTGTGGGGCTGGGCCGATGCGAACCTCACAGACGGTTACGCAAAATGTGTAACAGAGTCGTGGGTGGACAAGTATGTAGGTGTTGCGCAGTTCGCGCACCACATGTGCGCAGCGGGCTGGCTGGGGTTCGATGGTAGTGGTTTGGTGTTCCCCAACTTTGATCGTCATATGGGAGAATCAGCCAAAAAACGGGCAGAATCGCAAAATCGCATGCGCAAAATGCGTTACGCAAAAAGCGTAACAACTGCGCAACCAGAGAAGAGAAGAGAAGAAGATAATACCCCTATAGTCCCCAAAGGGGACGGTGTGCCGGTCGAGCTGACTGCGCAGCCGCAGCCGGGGTTTGATCGTTTCTGGAAGGCTTACCCCAGGGGCAGCCGAAAGGTTGACAAGACGGGATGCCTTCGTCGGTGGCGTCGCAAAGGTTTGGAGAACATCGCCGAACAGGTGATTGCCGGTCTTGAACGCTGGAAAGTGTCCGAGGACTGGACCAAGCAGGGCGGCGCGTTCGTTTGCATGCCTTCCGTGTTCCTGAATCAACGGCGCTGGGAAGCGTCGCCCGCGTCGGCTGAAACGCCGAGCGGGGATGTCGACACGTACAACCGCGAGGTTGACGAGTTGGCGGCGGAACTCTGGCCGGAAACCTACCGAAAGGCAGGTGCGGCATGAACCGCGAAGTATTCAGGGCCGACAAGGCGTTGCTCGTGCAGGCGTTGAAGAACGCCGGGGCAAAGTTCCGAGGCGATTCGTGCTCGTGCGCTTTTCACGACGACGGCGAGCCGAGTGCGGGCGTGTACTTCGCGGATGGCGCATGGCACTTCAAGTGCCACGCAGCAAGCTGCGGGAAGAACGGCGACGTGTTCGACGTGATCTATTGGCACACCGGGAAGTCGGTTGCCGAGCAGCTTCGCGAACTGTCCGAGCCGAAAGAGCCGGAAGTCCGAACGTGGGCGACGGTGGAAGCTTGGCACGCATCGCACCAGCCCGGCGTCGTGGATAGGTACGAGTACGTCAACCCCGACACGCGACGGCCCGACCTGCTCAAATTGCGGATCGAAGGCGGCGGCAAGAAGCGATTCGTTCAGGCTCACATCGGGCCGGACGGTCGAGTGATCGGCAAGGCACCCGGCAAGCCGTATCCGATCTTTAATCGCAGCGAGATTCGGACCGCCGAGCAAGTCATCGTCGTGGAAGGCGAGAAGTGCGTCAAAGCGATCCGGGGAACCGGGTTTGTGGCGACGTGCGCCCCGACCGGCGGAAGGAAGGGCGGGGCGTCCGAATGCGATTGGACCCCCCTCGCCGGGAAGGTTGTCATCTTATGGCCCGACCAAGACGCGCCAGACGCATCAGGAACGCGCGGCGGGCATCGGCATATGCTTGAGGTGGCCGAGCAACTGAAGGGCTTAAATTGCGTCCTATGGTGGCTAGACCCCGAACGTCTCGGGCTGGGCGAAAAGCAGGACGCGCACGACTACCTCGCCAAGTTTGATCCGAGCGCCAGAGCCGACGCGATGTCAGACGCGGTTGACCTTGCCGTCCCGATGGATGGGCTGGGCGGCGTTGAGAAGCATCTGGAAGAGATCATCGCCGGGAAGTGGTCGAACGAATCGCTGCCCGACTTCCTGACGCTATCCCGTGCGGCGCGTCCGCTGCTGCCCGGTTGCGTGTGGGTCATCATTGGCGATCCCGGCTCTACGAAGTCGATGCTCGGCGTGCAGGTGCTCCGCAATCTCGTGCTGGGCAACGGCACTAGTGCGGCGGCGTACATGCTGGAAGACGATGTCAACTTCCACCTGCTGCGGGCGCTCGCGCAGTTGGCGAACAACAGCAACCTGACCGACGACGAATGGATTCGGGAACACCCTGAAGAGACGCGGGCGGCGTTCGCGAAGCATCGCGGGGCGTTGGCAAAGTTGGAATCGTCCATCAGCGTCGCGCCCGACTCCCTGCTGACCTACGACGACCTGCTCAAGTGGTCCGAAGCGAAGATGAAGGGCGGGGCGAGGGTGGTCTACATCGACCCGATCAGCGGCGTGAATGCCGGTGACAAGCAATGGGAAACCGACAAAGACCTTATGGCGCGGCTGAAGTCGCAGCTTCGGAAGTACGGCGCGTCGGCGATCATCGTCACGCACCCGAAGAACGGGACGAACAAGCGCAGCATGTTTGACGCCGCCGGGTCGCAGGCGTTCGGGCGGTTTGCGCACTGCATCACATGGCTGTCGGCCTACGCGGACGCCAAGCAGGTGACGCTAAAGACGCCGCACGGCGAAGAACAGCGATGCATCGACCGCGAGTTGATCGTGAACAAGTGCAGGAATGGCCGAGCGAACGGCAAGACGATCGGCATGAACTTCTCGCCGCGTTCGCTGACATTCCACGAACTCGGGTTCGTGACAAAGGCAAAGCAGAAGATGGAAGACGGGGGTGTCGAATGACACGAGTGATTCCAACAATCGAGCTCCCTACGCCAGCCGGATCAATCCGCGTCCCTTCGTGGATGGAGCCTTGCCTGCCGCCAACCGACGACGATCTAGCAGCCCTGCGAAAGCACATGCTGATTGTGGGATGCAAAGAGGTTTGGCCGGAATGGTCTGAGCGGCTTGGCGTGGCGAAGGTGCACGACGTGCGAACGCTCAGCACGTTTTTTCACCTGTGGCTGTTGGTATGCAAGCGCGCGGCGGAAGTTGGGTGCGACATCATGCCAATGGATGAAATGGGCTATATGGTTTTCGAGCAGAAATTCGGCGAGTTCTCTACGAAATAACTGGCATTCGCGGGCCATCCGTGCTATAAAGCAGCACCTTCCGGCCCGCCGATGCAAATCGACGCCGTGGCCTCACGCCCGGCGGAAAGGGACGGTGCGAAGTGAGCGATGTACTCAGCATGCTCGTCGGTGCGGCGTTTGCAGCTTCGATCCTCGGTCCGTTTTGGTTCGTCGAGCGGTCAAACGCGAAGGCGTACAAGCAAGTTTACGAAACCGCGTCAAGGCAACGGGAGCAGCTTTCTAGTCTGTGCCGCATTCAGGCCGACGAACTTGATCGGGTGCGTGGCCGCGCGACTCGGACGGATCGGCGTGGGATTCGACCTGCGCCCGGCAATGGCACAACTCGGCGCGCGACGGTTCGCGACGCCCTACGCAAAGAAGACGAAGGCACGGAAAACCGCGAAGGGGCAGATTGCTCTATTCGCACTCACGGAGGCCGCATGAACTACGAACTCAGCACCGACAACGGCAAGACAATCGACCTGACGAAGCCGATCGAACTCGTCCGAGGCGACGGCAAAACGCACGAAGCAATCGCGGTGCAACTGCCCGACGACACGCTCATTCGCCGCAAGACGGCAGCGACGCCGTTCTACTGGCGGTGGACGGGCAGCGAGCTTCGCTTGCTCGACGGCAGGCCGCAGAACGTCTGGACGATCCGCCCCCTCTCCCCGCGCCCGTCGATCGGCGCCGACTACGTGAAGGCGGAACGGGAGAAGCGGAAGCCCGCTGCCCCGGCGGTGGATTGGAAGGCGAGAGCCGAATATTTCCGCAAGATGCAAGGATCATGCGGCGGCGACGTGGAGTCGGCTTTGTGCGACATCGCGGAAAAGATTTGTGAGGAAATTGCAAAAGGAGCACGCAAATGAACATCACATCAAAGCGAGACATCGATGAATCGTGGCCCAGCCTGCACGATTCGACTCGATCCGTTCTAGCAATCGTTGCAAACGAGTGCGAGAAGGCTCGCAAGAAAGGCTACGGCACCGAACACGATGACGAGCATGATGATGGTTCGATCGGGCTAGCGGCCTTCCTCGTATTGCAGGACATGTACGGTAACGCTGCCGACGCATATCGCAGCCGCGGTGTTACGTGGCCGTTTGAGCGTGCGGAGAAGTGGCACAAAGAGAACCCCGTGACGCGACTCGCAATCGCTGGCCAGCTGCTCGTTGCGGAGGCTGCACGGATCATGCGTCACAACGAGTGGTGGATTGATCGACCAAACAAGATTGCAGACAAGGCGATCACGATCAAAGACCACGGGGATGGGTGGGCGGTCTACTTCAACGGATGTTCTATTGCGGCCGGAACAAAGGACGAGGTTGCGGCAATCCGGGAAACGCTACGCCGAGAACTGGCAAGAGAGATCGCGAACGAGCGCGGGCGAAACTACTAAAACGCTTGCACGGAGATTCAAATGGCATTCCAACCACGAGTGGCATCTACGCCTAGAACGAAAGTTCGCTATGCGTCATGGGACAAGATGAACGAACGGTACTTTGTCCGCAATCGTGGCGCGCCGTATTGGTATTGGCGCGGACCGCACTGCTGGGTTGACGGAACGGGCAAGCCGATCGGCTCTCCCGAATTTCACGAGACGGAAATTCGTGACCCCGACGAGCGAGTCATTAAGCCCGCCGACCATCACGCAGCTTTCTGGGCGAAGCAATCGATTGGAGGCCGCAATGGACGTTGACCTAGAAAGACTGCGATCGATCGGCGAGGCAATTCAGGATGGCGTAGATGTTCTCAATGCTGTCAGCGTTATCGAGCGATACGAGAAGGCAATGGTAAGCCTCGCCGAGATGATCGAAGAATACGAATACCTCGCCGACATATCCCGCGACGAGCAATTGCAGGTCGCGTGTAAATGCAAGGCAGACGGAATACGTATCGCGATCGACGTTATCGATAGAACGCTCAAGGAAAAAGCCCTCGCCGCCCTCTGCGACGCGATGGCCGGAAAGGACGGTGGGAAGTGATGTTGGTTCCATCAAAGATGACAGACCCGTACACCGCTGCCATCGCGTCGCGGATAGCCTTATTCACCTTGAGATCGCGACGTGCAACGTTCTCGTTCTCTCCTCCCCCGCCAAGGAAGGCAAGAATGACCCTGACCCTCCCATACCCGCCAAGCGTCAACAGCATGTACGCCACGTTTCGCGGGCGTCGCATCCTGTCGCGTGAGGGGCGGGCGTTCAAGAAACAAGTTGCCACGATCGCGGGGAACATCACGCCCGTGTCTGACCCGTTCGCGGTGGACGTGAAAATCTATCGGCCCCGCAAGTCGGGCGACCTCGACAACACGTTGAAGGCGCTGCTCGATTCGTTGACCGGCGTGGTGTGGGTGGACGATTCGCAGATCGTCGAGATCCACGCGACACGGCACGAGGACAAGGGCAACCCACGGGCGGAGATCACAATCAGCAAGGTGGCAGCATGACCGACATCATCGACGGCATCACAGCCCTGGAAGAGCGACTGACCGGCCCATACGAGGACATCGCGGCGATTATGGTCCTCCTTTGCGAACTGCACTACTACCGCGAAGCCAGGTGCGAACTCATCCGCGAGATCGAGAAGGCGTCCAATGAAGTCGCCGTCGACTTCACCAGCGGCGTCGAGTCGGGCCTGTCGCGGGCGTTACTCATCTTGTGTCCTCCCGCCCCACCCGAAAGCGAGGCGACGAAGTGAGCGAACATAAGGACATCGACGAAGCATTGGACCGCATCGACTCGGCAACCCGCGCCGAACTGTCTGAACGCGAAGCAGCGGAACTGTCTGCCCTCCTCCGCGAACTGCGCGAGCGGCGGGAGGCGGAGAAGTGGAAGACGATCGACGAGACGCCCGCGAAGGCTTCGCACTACGTGTTGTGTTGGGACCATCTCTACCGAGTGCAGTACGTCGGGCGATGGAACAACCACAAGGCGACGCAAGGCAAATACTGGCGTCCGCTCCCCACCCCACCCGGAAAGCGAGTCCGCGAATGGCAAGTGACGACCTGAAACTCTCTCGCGCCGACGCCGTCGTCGACCAGGAAGTGGAAGCGGCGAAGGAGCTGCTCGCAAACATGATCCGCTCGGCCGACGGCACAGAGAGCGTGAAGAAGTTGCAGCGGATGCTTAACGACCCAACGAACCGCCTGTGGCGCGAGCCTGTTGCACGCGAAATCGTCGCAGTGTTTGCGATCGCGGGACTTGGCATCGCGATGGGCCGAACGCTGGAAAGGAGCGTGTGACGTGGGAAGTAAAGCCCCGACCCCGCCGCCAGCAGGAGTGAACCCATACGGCGGATCGACGCCTGCGCCGCCTCCCAAAAAAGGCCGGCCGGCAATGGCAAGTGACGGACTGACGAGAGAGCAGGTGAGGTTGATTCTCGACCGAATCGAACAAGAGGAGTATCGGTGCGACCGACTAGGACAGCATCATCAATCGCAGGGTCTGCGCATCGCGGCCCTAATCATCAAAGCCAACTGGCGGATTCGCGAAGTGCCAGCACAAGCGAGCGTCGAAGCCAACAACGACAAGCCGAGTACGCGCGAAGGTGCATCGCGATCCTGATGAATATGTACCGGCACGACCCGCCGACAACACTCGACCAAGTGCTGAAAGCCGCGTGGATGTGGGGCTACGAGCAGGCGCTGCGGAAGTGCAAGAGAAGCGATGTGTTATTGCCGATGGCGAACCCCCCACCCCACCCCAGGAGCGTGCATTGTGAGCGACGAAGATAACAAAGATCACCAGACCTACGGACTGAAAGAACCTTTCGACATCGACGCGGGCGAACTCGACGGCGTGTCGCCAGTGCAGGCGTTCACACTCGGCGTCGAGTGGCAGATGGTGTCGGAAGGGCTTGGGTCTGGCGAGTCGATCGAGCGACCGATTCACGACGAGAACGTGTCGCGCATCAAGCGCATGTGTATCCGTCGTGGTCGCAAGTTCCGCGTGAAAGACAACGGACCGGAATGGAAGTGGCTGAGCGTCGCCAATGAAGGCGGGCACTTCCGCGACGAGGTGCTGGCATGACCCCCGAACAGATCAACGCGGCGGTGGCCATGCCACCTCGAACCCGTAACAGTGACGAGGAACCAGTTTCCGGCCTTGTCTCGCACCTGAAGTACGCCAGCACGCTCAGCCAAATGAGCAACCGCGAACTGGTCAGAACATGCCTTCAGCACGTCGACGACCTCGCCGCGTATGACGTGATCGTCGAGATGATGAACCGCCTCGATCCACAGTGGGCGGATGAGATGCGAATCGCGGAGGACGAATGAGCTACTACTGCCACGGCTGCGACCGGATCATCGAAGAGGACGACAAGACGCTGTGCGCGACTTGCGAAAGGACGCCCATGCCTGACCAACCCGACAACGACCCGATGAAGTGCCGCTGCGCGACGTGGGGCAGCGACAACATGATGCATTCCCTGCTCGGCAACGGCCATCACGAGCGATGCGAGAAGCATGTGCCGCTCATTGGCGCAATCGCCCTGATTACCTCGCTCGTGCGAGGGATGGAAGAGTGGGCGAGCGACGAGGACGGCGTGCATCCCGGCGCGTGGGGATCGTACGTGCGCGCGAAGCAGCTGCTCGGCGAGCGCTTGGAGGACTCCCATGCCTGAGAACACCCCCGACATCGCCGCGAGTCGCAAGGTAACGATGCGTTGCCCATCGTGCGGCAAAACAAAGCGTGTTCCCCTCGACGACGGCGACCCGCCTGGAACAGTCACCATCGAAACCGACTGTCCCAAGTGCGTCGATGGCGGGTTCAGCGTCGTTCGCTACTACGCCGCCAACGGCGAGGAGTTGTTTCAATGAGCGACGCCGAACACCTCCGCGCCCACATCGCCATGCTGACGGCAGAGAACGCCGCACTCAAGGCGAATGCCGCAAAGCTCTCGATTGATATCGCGTGCCCTTACCACGGCTGCGACGGCGAGATCATGTTTGCGGACAACGGCGAGGTATACGACGGCGAGGAGGGGAACTGTGACACATGCGGTCGATTGGCCGTTGCCGTCGCCTACGTCGGTGGAACGATGGGATGCCAAACACGAGAGGAACCCAATGAAGACGATTGAACAACGAGTCCGGGATTGGCAAGAGGTGGTCGCGAAGATCGACGACGCGCCGGACCAGCGTTATCACGCCGGGAGACTCGCCGGAATCTCTGAGAGCCTGTCGATCGCACAGCGGTACACGAGGGAGCTTGAAGAGCTTCACGGCGTGGACGGATGCTCAACCGGAGACTGCCCGCACGACAACGTCAACGACTGTGTGAAGTCGCAGGCCGAAGACATCGCGCAGCAGGCCAAGCACATCGCCACGCTGACGGCAAGGCTGGCGGAAGCGGAGAGGGAGCGGGACAGGCTGCGATCCGTTATTCGGCTTGCCATCGACGAGCTTCGCAGGGGCGTGACGCCACACGCGGCAATCGCCAACGACCTGCAATCGTGCCCTGCCCTCGCATCACCGGTGAAGACCGAAACCCAAGCAAAGGAAACAACCCTATGAACATCACGATCAATCGTTCCATCCTTGCCGATGCCTTGGCATCGGTTGCCGCCGTCATCCCCACGCGAAGCCCGAAGCCGGTCTTGTCGTGTGTGAAGATCGAAGCGGCGAAAGACGCCATTACCCTCACCTGCACCGACCTCGAACTGACTATCGCCCGCACGGTCCCAGCTGACGAAGCGGAAGGCGATGCGATCCTAGTTGACGCCGCCAAGCTGCTGAGCATCGCCACGACCGAGACGTGTGAACGGCTCACGCTTCGCACGTCCGGCAGTGAGCTTCGCGTGGACGGCGATACCGGCACCTATAAGCTGTTCACGCAGCCCGCGAGCGAGTTCCCGCCGACGCCGAACACGCTGAACGGCGTCGCAATCAACTTCGACGCGGGCGAGCTTCACCGCCTCGCCAGTGCGACTAGCTACGCCGTGGCGCAAGAGGGAACGCGGTATGCATTCAACGGCGTCAAGGTGGAGACGGACGGCAAGGCGGTGTCATTCGTCGCGACGGACGGGCGACGGTTGGCCGTGGTCAACGTGCCGAAGAAATCCGCGAAGGGTTCGGCGATCATCCCGCCGCGCGTGTTCAACGTGGCCACGAAGGTGGGCAGCGGTTCGCCGTGGACGCTGACGATCGGCGACAACCAGGCCGAACTGACGACGGACGGCGCGACGATCCGCACGAACATCCTCGAAGGCACGTTCCCCGCGTGGCGTGAAGTCGTGCCAAGCAACGAAGCAATCACGATCACAATCAAGGCCGACGCGGAAGAATTGGCGTCTGCGGTCCGGCGTGCGTCCCTCCTGACGAGCGACGACAGCAAGGGTGTCCGCTTCGACGTGGGCAATGGCATCGCGATGAGCAGCCGCAACCCGGAAAGCGGCGAGGCGAAGGTCGACCTCGCGTGCCAGGTGGACGGCGGCACGTTGGCGATCGGCATCAATCCAAAGTTCGTGCTGGATGCGTTGAAGCCAGTTGACGGCGAACTGAGCTTCCGCATGTCGACGGCGAACCGCCCGGTGCTGATCGAGAGCGGCGACTATCGGGCGGTGATTATGCCGGTCAATTTGCAGTGAGGTGCCACATGACCCAATTCGGCGACTTCAACGACGGGCACGATTGCGAGCGCGGCGACTGCTGCACGATCGGGAGAAAAGTGACACGACCCAAGAAACTGGACACGTTCGGCAGGGCATTCGGGCATCAAATCCAACTCGCCCGCGTGCGGCTGGACCTCACGCAAAAGCAGGCGGCAGACCGGGCGGGCATCCCGTATCAGACGCTCGGCTACTACGAGCGCGGCGAGAAGATACCGCTCGTGACGACTGCGGCGCGCGTGTGCCGTGCGTTGGGCATCGACCCGGCGGAACTGATGCGGTTGATTGACTAGGAGCATCGGCATGGCGAACGGACTGGCAACGAAAACGAAATCATGGGCACAGCACGAGCAGCAGGCGAAAGACGCCAAGCTGATCCCGCAGCAACGCAAGGCCGCAAAGGTCAAGGCGAAGCTACAGGCGACGTGCTGCTCGGCACCGTGGATGGATCACCACTACAACCACGGCGGCTACCCGTCGATGAAGCACCCGACGCCGGGGATGGTGCTGTGCGTCGCGCTTGTCCGCTTCGGCCTGAGCGGGCCAAAGGGGCGACGGTGGACGCCGCGTGAGTGTGCCGACATGGAGGACACGCTAGACCAGTTGCGGCGTCCCGAGCGGTACATCTACCCGTCTTCGTGCGGGTCTGTGGTGGATTCCAAGGCGTTGCGGGCGGGATACGTGCAACCATTGCCGGAGGACTGATGTACACGAAACAGGAACTTATGGCGGAACTGGCTGAGGCTGCGCGCCAAAGGGCCGAGTTGCGGAAATGTACGACCGACGTATCCAAACCGAGGCCGAAGGCGGGAATCTACAAGATTACGCACCAGCCGA
>ERZ724505.1147-NODE-1147-length-14954-cov-5.176186_pt1 | contig 14954 bp, 13 predicted proteins | sample MGYA00376038_ERZ724505 | MGnify/ENA primary metagenome ERZ724505 (study PRJEB28724, sample SAMN07190884) | wastewater metagenome | isolation source: effluent of sewage treatment plant in Hong Hong | place: Hong Kong | collected 2016-03-17 ... | reverse complement strand
AGCCTCGGACTTCTTGTCGCCCCGCATGAGGCTCATATAGCGCTCCACACCGAGTGCCGGCGCCACCACGGGGAGGCCTGTGCGCTCCAGCAAGCCGCGCATGCGGCCAACGAAGTCTGCGGGCATGCGCCCCGTGCGGACGCTGAGATCCGACGCGAGCAACATGCCGCAGCCGACTGCCTCCCCATGCAGCCACGCCCCGTAGCCCAGGCCCGTTTCGATGGCATGGCCGAAGGTGTGCCCAAAGTTGAGGATGGCGCGCAGCCCCGACTCGCGTTCGTCCTGCTGCACCACCCAAGCTTTGATCTCGCAGCTGCGGCGCACCGCATGCGCCAGTGCGGCCTTGTCACGCGCCAGCAATGCGTCCAGATTGGCTTCGATCCAGGTCAGGAATTCGGCGTCGGCAATGGGGCCGTACTTGATGACCTCGGCCAGGCCAGCGCGCAGTTCGCGGTCAGGCAAGGTGTCTAGCGAATCCAGGTCTGCGATGACCCGAGCAGGCTGGTAGAACGTGCCAATCATGTTCTTGCCCAGCGGATGGTTAATGGCCGTCTTGCCCCCCACCGACGAATCGACCTGAGCCAGCAGTGTGGTGGGTACCTGCACAAAGGGCACGCCGCGCATGTAGATGGATGCGGCGAAGCCGGTCAGGTCACCGATCACGCCGCCGCCAAGGGCGTAGAGCACGGTCTTGCGGTCAGCCTGACGTTCCAGAAGAGCGTCGATCACCGTCTGAAGCGATGTCCAGCTCTTGTGCTCCTCACCGTCGGGAAGCACGACCACTTCGACCTGAGCGTGATGCACTCGCAATGCGGCACGCACACGCTCCAGGTAGAGCGGCGCGACACGGTCGTTGGTGACGACGAGTGCCAGGGCAGCGCGCGGCAGCGAGGTCCAACTGGCCGGGTCCAGCAGCAGCTGAGCCCCGATGCGGATGTCGTAAGCGCGCCCGTCCGGCAGCGCGATTGGAACGTTGTGAACAGTCATGCCGCGAAGTGTAGGAGGCCGGGCGATGTGCGCCCGCCGCGGGCGTGCTCAGAGCGGCTCGGCACCCACCGTCGCAGCCACCCGGCCCGGGTCAATCAAGCCAGCCAGCTCCAGCTGCATCAGCGCCATGTTGACCAAGCCATGCACGCTGGGCCTCGCGCTCTCAAGCACATAGTGTGCGGTCTTGCGGTAGAGCGGGTCGCGTTGCTGATACAGCTCACGCAACTTGGCCAGCGGGTCTGCCACCTGCAAGAGCGGGCGGGTGGTGTCATTGCGCAGGCGGCGGTAGATGTCCTCAGGCGTCGATCGGAGGTACAGGACCGTCGAACGGTCATGCAGCTGCTGCCGATTGACTTCCCGCAGCACCGCACCGCCGCCTGTGGCCAGCACTTGCTCGCCGTCTGTGGCGAGCAGCTCGCCAATCACGTCCGCCTCGATCTGCCGAAAGGCGTCCTCGCCTTCACGGTCAAAGAAGGTGCGGATCGACTCGCCCAGTCGGGCTTCTATCCGCGCGTCCGAATCAACAAACGGGATCGCCAGATGCCGGGCCAGATGCTTGCCGACGGTGGACTTGCCACCGCCGGGCATGCCGACCAAGGAAATCGTGCCAAAGGGCATGACCCTTACTGGGTGTCGAGGCAGGAATTCGACTGGCCGTACTTGCTGTTCACAAATGCTGGTGGCGGGACTTTTGACTTCAGGTCTCCAGCAAGCACCGGCAGATAGTCTGTCCAGATCGCCGGCGGGCTGAGCACGCCGGCTGCGGACACGCTGATCTTGAAGTGCACCCAGCTTCCCAAGTTCTTCGGATATTCGATCTGCACGATCGCCGTACCCGACGCATTGGTCTTGGTCGAGCCGATCATGCTGATCGAGACATCCGATTTGCGCGGATCCAATTCACCACTGCCATTGCGGTCCTCGCCGGCTTCCATCAGCCCATTGCGATTGGTGTCTTCAGCGGCGCAGGTCACCGTGAAGGTCTGCTCCCATACCTGATCCACGGCATTCCAGGTGTAGAAGCCCTTGGCAAACCGATCAAGATCCAGTGATGGTGTGAGCTGAACATCGGACTTGGGCTGCCCCGCTGAATCCACCACGAGCAGGATGTACTTCTTGGTGTAGGTGAGCTTGTCCGCACCCTCGCTGGCCGTGTTGTCAGTACCAATGGTGATTGAGAGCGGATCGGCCACCACGGTCAACGTCGCCAAGACCTGGTTCGGGCAACTGCCCTGCGAGAAGTCCGCGTAGTCCCAGCAGGCTCGCACCGTCAGGCCATTGGTCGGGCTGGAGCGCTCACCGGGGCTGTAATTGGTAATCGCAACGCCTTGGGCGTCGGAGTAGACGATGTTGCTGCCCGCTGCCAACGTGCCGCCGATGCTGTTGGCATCGCCATTGAGATCGAAGCGCACCCGAACGTTCTTGACGGGGGTGTTGTTGGCCCCTTGGAAGAGCGCCCGAATTTCGGTGCGGTTCGACTTGTCGGTTGCTGTGTTGACGCGCACCACCGACGGCGAAGCCGCTAGCGACGTGGTCGTCACGGTCGGCGAAGCCGTTGGCACCGTCGAAGTGCCGGAAGAAACCGTCACCGTTTGCACACTGGTGCGACCCGCAGCGACGGCAGTGATGTCGAGCGGACCCGGCGTAGACGGGGCCACGTAGGTGAACACATATTCGCCGTTGGCGCCGGTGGTCCCGGTTCCCCCCGTGATACCCGGCCCACTGATCGTGATCGGCACCCCGGCCATCGGGTTCTTATTCACGTCGCTGACCAAATATTCAATCGTGCCGCGGCTGCCTGCGATGGGGAGCGCCGGCAAGGCCGTGCTTTGGATGGTCGCGCCGTTCACGGAGAAAGTCGCCGTGCGAACCAGTGTGTCGCTCTTGGCCGTGACGGTGATCAAGCGGTTGGACTTGTCGGCACCAATCAACACGTCCGCCGTCACCTTGCCCGTGGCGTCGGTCGTCTTGCCCGACGGGCTGACAGTCGCGTTGTTGTCAGCGGAAATCGTCACGGGAATGCCCGTGATGACATTGCGTAGCGCATCGACGGCTGTCACGGTCACTTTGACCACATCCCCGCCCGAATTGCCCACGTTGGTTCGATCCAGCAGCAACGTGATGTCGCTGGCCCGCGGCACTGTCAGCACGGGATCCACCACGGCAAAGCTGACAGTGCGCTGCACGGTACCGCTCTTGGCGGTGACCGAGATCGTGCGGTTGGTTTGGTCACTGGCCAGCTTCACCGTGGCAACCAATTGCCCGGAGCTCGTGCTCGTGGTTGTCACGCCATTGGTGCTCACATAGGCATCGCCGCTGTCCGTTACCTTGAAGCTGACGGGCGAGCCACCCAGCGCACTGCGCGTGGCATCCAGCGTCGTCACGGTGAGCGTGATGACTTGAGAGCCGTCATTGGCGATGCTCGCCTTGTCGAGCACCATCGCGAGGTCGGCCACTTGGCCACCGCTCACGCTGTCCACCACATTGATGGTCTTGGATTTGGTGATGCTGCCCGAGGTCGCCGTCACCGTGATCTTGCGATTCGTCTGGTCTTCGCCCAGACCGATGGTCGCGGTCAAGGTGCCGGCGGTCTTGTCGGTCGCCGTGCCCGACGGCGCGATCACACCGCCGTTATCCACCGAGAACTTCACCGGCACATTGCCAACCACCGTGCCGGACGCATCCACGGACGTGACCGTCAGCGTGACGCTCTCGGTGCCGGTATTCACGACGCTGTCTTTGTCGAGGACCAGCTTCAGGTCGGAAACGGTCGAGGGCGTCACGCCGCCGCCTGTGCCACCACCCACGATAGGCGTGCCCGGCGAACCGCCACCGCCGCCGCATGCGACCAGCACTACCGACGCCGCTGACACGGCCCACCAGGTCGCTGCTCGGCGCAGCGCTTGCATCGTCATCTTCATCTCGCGTAACTCCTGTCCTTGGCAGACCGTTCAGCGCACCTGGGCGCGCTCACTCACCACCTTGGGCGTCAGGAAAATCAGCAACTCGGTCTTGGCCTGAGTGCGTACTTTGTTCTTGAACAGATTGCCAACCACCGGCACATCGCCCAGCAGCGGGACCTTGTTCACGGTTTCGCTTTCGTCTTGCGTGTAGATGCCGCCGATCACCACCGTGCCGCCGTTCTCGACCAAGACCTGCGTCTTCACATGCTTGGTGTTGATGGCGAAGCCTTGCGGTGTCAGGGTGCCACGGCTGTCCTTGTTGACATCGACATCCAGGATCACATTGCCTTCCGGCGTGATCTGCGGCGTCACCTCCAGCTTGAGGTTGGCCTTGCGGAACTGGATCGACGTTGCACCACTCGCGGTCGCCACTTGGTAGGGCAGCTCTTCACCCTGCTCGATCAAGGCTTTGACTTGGTCGGCGGTGATCACTCGTGGACTGGAAACGATCTTGCCTTTGCCATCGGCTTCCAGCGCAGACAGCTCCAGATTCAAGAACCGATTGGCCGCCGCGCTGAAGAGCGACAGCGCAAAGTTGGTGGCGTTGGCGCCGCCGAATGCGTCCGAAGAAACATTGGCCGGCAGATTCACAAACTGCGTGTTGTTGTAGCCGGGGTCTGTGGCGTTCTGCCCCGTTTGCCAACCGACGAGGTTGTAGTTGCTACCGACGGTCACGTAGTTGTTGCCACTGAGGTTGTAGCCCGGGATGCCGCCGGCGCGGCCACGCGCGTCATACCCACCCAACTTCACACCCAATGACCGCCCGAACCGATCATTGGCCTCAACGATGCGGGCCTCGATCAGCACTTGGCGAACCGGCACGTCGATCTTGGCGATCATGGCCGTGATTTCCTCGAGCTTGCTCGGGACGTCGCTGACAAAGAGCTGGTTGGTGCGAGGCTCAGCAATGACGCTGCCGCGCGGCGAGAGAAGGCGTGTGGTTCCGCCACTACCCCCGCCTCCGCCGCCACCACCTTGTCCCTGGCCGGTCAGGCCCTTGGCGATTTCTTCGGCCTTCACGTAATTGAGCTGGAAGGCCTGGCTGCGAACCGGCTCCAACTGTGCAATCGCTGCCTTGGACTCCAGCTCCATCTTTTCCTTAGCGGCCAGCTCATCCTTGGGCGCGATCCACAGCACATTGCCGGACTTCTTCAGCCCCAAGCCTTTGGCCTGCATGATGATGTCAAGGGCCTGGTCCCAAGGCACGTCCTTCAGCCGCAAGGTCACGCTGCCAGTAACGGTGTCCGAGGTCACGACGTTGAAATTCGTGAAGTCCGCAATCACCTGCAGCAGGGCGCGCACTTCGATGTTCTGGAAGTTCAGCGACAGCTTGTCACCCGCATAGCCGGGCCCTTGCGTGAGCTTGTTCGGGTCGACCTTTTGCGGGCGCACTTCCAGCACGAATTGGTTGTCGCTCTGGTAGGCCGAGTGCTCCCAGTTGCCCTTGGGATCAACCACCATGCGAACCTTGTCACCCACCTGGGTGGTCGTGATCAGTTGCACGGGCGTGCCAAAGTCAGTCACATCCAACTTGCGGCGCAGGTTTTCGGGCAAGCGCGACCGCAGGAACTCCACGACGAGGGACTGCCCTTGCTGCTGGATGTCAACACCGACTTGGTTGCTCGGCAGGTTCACCACCACCCGGCCGGCACCATCCGGCCCACGGCGGAAGTCCACGTCGGTCAGCGACTGCGGCGCGTTGTTCATCGGCTGCGCAAAGTGCACCGGCTCCGCTGACGACGCTACCGGAGCAACGGCGCCACCACCTGCATCCAACACCAGCACCAAGGCATTGCCTTGCAGCTCCGCGCGGTAGGCGGAGGCTTGCCGCAGATTCAGCACCAGGCGCGCGCGCTCTTCGGACTGCGCGATCGCGGCGGACCGCAGATTGCCTTGGTTGATCTCGATGAGGTTGCGCCCCATGCCATTGACCACGCCCGGCAGGTCGATAGCGATGCGCGGCGGCGTTTGAACCGTGAAGCCACGCGGCACTGCGGCCAGCGGCTCACTCAACTCGATGCGCACAACTTCAACGCCCGCCTGCTGCGTGCTGTTGATCGAACGAACCTGGTTCTGCGCCCAAACGGCCTGCGCCGCGATGACTGCGACCAAGCCAATAGCCCATCCACGCCAAGCGCCCATCGGCTTGTTCTCCTGATGCATTGCTGCTGTGTTCTTCATCGTCCCTTCTCCTGGAGTTGGAGGGTACTGGTGCGTTCAATCCATTCGCCCGCAGCGTCCTGGACGACTTCTCTCAAGGTGATCGCGGTTTCAGAGATCTTGGTGATGCGACCAAAGTTCTGGCCCAGGTAGTTGCCTACCGAAACCTTGAAGGTCTGGTTGTCCACGCGCAGCAGCGCGTAAGCCTTCTTCTCCTCGGCGCGGAACATCCAGCCGATCATGCTCATGCTGTCGAGAGGGAACTGCTCCAACTCTTCCTTGCGACGGTTGATCTCGGCCGTCAACAACGAGTTGGGCTGCACGGCCTCCTGCTTGATCGCCACGCTCAGCTTCTGCGGGCTGAACGGGTCGACGCCGGCGCCCGCCTCGTAGGGCTGGGGCAGAAACTTCTTGGGCGGCAGCAGCGGCGTGACGGTCGCCTTGACTTCCCGATGCTGTTGCTCCATCCACTGGCGCAATTCATCCACGTCTGCACTGCAACCCGCCAGCAAGGCCAGCACGACGCCCACCAAAGTCCAGGAGCGCTTGATCATTTCTTGGCCCCCGTCTTGGCATCCTTGGCCGCCGCCTTCTTCTGTTCCGCGACTTCTGCGGTGTCAAGGTAGCGATAGGTACGCGCGATGGCTTCCATGGTCAGCGGCGCGTTCGGGTCCTTGGCTGCCGGAGCCAACAGCACGATGTTGTTCAGCGTCACGATGCGCGAGAGGTTGGACACGTCCGCCGCGAAGGACCCGATGTCGTGATAGCGGCCCGACACCTTCACTGCGATGGGCAGCTCGGCGTAATAGTCCTTGACCACGACCTGCCCTGGCCTGAACAGCTCGAACTGCAGGCTGCGCCCGATGCCCGACTGGTTGATGTCGGTCATCAGAGAATCGATCTCAGCCTTGCCCGGGAGCTGCTTCTCCAGTTGGGTGACGTACTCCTCGACCTGACTCTTTTGCTTGCGCAACTCGGGCAGGTTGACGGCTTGGGCCAGCTTGGCCGAGTAGTCCGAGCGCAGTTGCGGCTCCCGGTTCTGCTCGCCTTCCAGCACGGCCTGCTCGTCGGCCAGCACAAGCACATAGCCGACCACAACGGCCACCAACATCACGGCCAACGCCGTCGCCAGCTTGGGCAGCAGCGGCCATTGACCGGGCTCCTTGGGATTCAGCCCCCGGAACTGATCGCCGGCAGACTGCAGCCAAGTCTTCAGATTCTGCGGATTGGAAGACTCTGCCATGTTCAGCTCTTCTTGGGAGAGGCCGCGCCAGACGCACCGGGCGCCGGCTCACGGGCGGGCGCCTTGATGGAGACCCGGAGCGAGAACTCGAACAGCCGCTTCTGGTCGCGGCTGTTGGTCGTCACCGCCGCCACCTTGCTTTCGATCAACTCAGGGCGCTCCAGCCACTCTGAGTTGCGCGAGAGGTTGCGCAGCAGTTCGGACACGCGCTCCATCGTCTGCGCCATGCCACCCACAGTGACGACTTTGTCGGACTGCCGGATGCTGGTCAGGAAAACGCCCTCGGGCGTCAGGCGTGCCAGATCGTTCAGCAGCAGCACCGGTGTGTTGCGATCGGTCTGCAAATCTTCCACTGCGCGCTGGCGCGCCTTCAGTGCCTCGATCTCTGACTTGAGGTTGGCGATGTCCTTGATCTGGGATTCGAGCCGCGAGATCTCGCTGCTGATGTATTGGTTTCGCCGTTGCTGCTCGGTTGTCAGGAAGGTGAGTAGCAGATAGATGGCGACCACGATGCCCGCGCCGATGGCCGCCGCGACACCCAGAGACACAAAGAACGCGGCACGCCGCCGCTTGCGCCGCTCCTCGCGGTACGGAAGCAGGTTGATCAAAATCACTGGTGGAACCTCCGCATCGCCAGGCCACACGCCGTGAGATACGACGGAGCCTCCCGCCGCATGCGTGACTCACGCACCGCCGAACCGACACCCATGTTCTCGAAAGGATTGACCACCATACAGGCAAAGCCCGTGAGGTCCGTGACCCGATCCTTCAGACTGGGCAAGGTCGCCGTTCCGCCCGCCAGCATCACGTAGTGCACCTTGTGGTGCGGTGTGCTGGTGAAGAAATACTGAAGCGCGCGCCCGATCTCCTGGGACAGCGTGCCCACAAAGGGGTTCAGGACCGAGGTCTCGTAGTCCTCCGGCAAATCATTGGCCAGCTTCTTTTGCTCAGCCTCTTCAAACGAGAAACCGTACTGACGAGAAATCAATTGGGTCAGCTGCGAGCCACCAAACGACTGATCACGGTCATAGAGCAGCTCGTCATTGCGCAGCACTTTCAGGCTGGTGGTGTCGCTGCCAATCTCGAACAGCGCCACCAGCGCATCGCGCCCCTCGCTGGGCAGGGTTTCAATCAACCGCCCCATGGCGGTACGCGTCGCGTGCGACTCAACATCCAGCACCACAGGCCTCAGGCCAGCAGCCTCGGCCAAGCCCTGGCGGTCCTGCACTCGGTCTTTGCGGGACGCGGCAATCAGCACCTCCACATCGCCGGCAGAAGTCGGGCTGGGGCCAATGACGCAGAAATCGAGACTGACCTCATCCAGCGAAAACGGGATGTATTGGTTTGCCTCCGCCTCAACCTGCAACTCCAGCTCTTCTTCACGCAGACCAGCGGGAAGCATGATCTTCTTGGTGATCACCGCAGATTGCGGCATTGCCAGAGCGACCTCGCGCGTCCGGGTGCCGCTGCGCGATACCACGCGCCGCACCGCCTCAGCGACCTCGTCGAACTTCTCGATTTGCCCGTCCGCAATCCAGCCCTTTTCAAAGGGTTCACTGGCAAAGCGTTCGAGCACCAATTCCCCATTGCTGGACTGACTCAGTTCGACCAGCTTCACGCTGGACGAGCTGATATCCAGTCCAATCATGGGCGGGTGCTTGCGACCCAGCAGGATGTCGAGGATTCCCATGCCCTTTGTCTCCCGAGGAGAAAATCCCCTCGGACTATTAATAAGTTACTTGAATGCTAGCAGCAAAGCCCTTGATGCCGAACACGAATTCGGCGTTCGAAAGTAACACCACGTTGCGAAACATACACGTCAAGGGCAAGCCCTGATCCCCTGAATACCCCTTGCTGCAACACAGCGAGAGCTTGTTCACGATTTCTATAATCTCCACCACCAACGCGCCCTCCCAACATCGTCTTCTCGACATTGGGTGCAGCCTTGAAGGTTTGGCAGCGACTGACATTTCGGCCCATGACTGCCTCCTCCCCCTCCGGCGCGACGGGCGCCATCCCCTCACACGCGCTGCGAACCGCTGCCAAGCGAGCCCTGGCATGGCTGGGCATGTTGGTGGCGGGCGGCGCCCTGGGAGTCGCCCTGCTGGTGGGATTGGCCCTGGCCTTGGTCTACCCCCGGTTGCCGGACATCGGCGGCTTGACCGACTACCAGCCCAAGCTGCCCATGCGCATCCTCTCGCGCGACGGGCAATTGCTGGGGGAGTTTGGGGAAGAGCGGCGCTCCTACCTACCGATCGACGAGATCCCCAAAGTGATGCAGGAGGCCGTCCTGGCCATCGAGGACGCCAGGTTCTATCAACACGGCGGCGTGGACTACCTGGGCGTGCTGCGTGCAGGGCTGGCCAACATTGGCGAGTCCCGCAGCCAGGGCGCTTCCACCATCACCATGCAGGTGGCGCGGAACTTCTACCTGTCGACCGAGAAAACCTTCACCCGCAAGATCTACGAAATCCTGCTCGCCCTCAAGATCGAATCCGCGCTGCCCAAGGACAGGATCCTTGAGATCTACATGAACCAGATCTTCCTCGGGCACCGCGCCTATGGGTTCGCGGCGGCGGCCGAGGTTTATTTCGGCAAGCCGCTCGACAAGATCTCGCTCGCTGAGGCGGCCATGCTGGCCGGGCTGCCCAAGGCGCCATCCGCCTACAACCCCATCAACAACCCCCGGCGCGCCACCGTGCGCCAGCAGTACATCCTCGACCGGATGTACGACACCGGCTACATCACCGAGGAGCAGCGCGACGCCGCCAAGGCCGAGCGCCTGCGCTACCGGGTGGTGACCGTTGACACGCCTGGGCATGCTGAGTTTGCTGCCGAGACCGCCCGCCAGCTCATCTTCGGCCAGTACGGCGACGAGGCCTACACGCGCGGCATGAATGTCTACCTGACGCTCACCTCGGACGAGCAGACCGCCGCTTACCGTGCGCTGCGCCGCGGGATCATGGACTACGAGCGCCGCCAGGTCTACCGGGGGCCCGAGGCCTACGCCGACCTGCCCGCCGACCCCAAGGCGCTGGATCAGCGCGTCGCCGAACTGCTGGCCGACCACCCGGCCAACGATGAGCTGCTGGCTGCCGTCGTGCTGGAGGCCGACCCCAAGAAAGTCAGCGCCGTGCTGCAGACCGGCGAAACCATCCAGATCGCCGGCGACGGGTTGCGCCCCGCGACCTCGGGCCTCTCAGACCGTGGCAACCCCAAGACCCGCATCCGCCGTGGCGCGGTGATCCGCGTCGTCAAGGACCCCGTCAAGCCGCTTTGGACCATCACGCAGCTGCCGGAAGTTGAAGGCGCCTTCGTGGCCATGGACCCGCAAAGCGGCGAGGTCCATGCCCTGGTCGGTGGCTTTGACTACGCCAAGAACAAGTTCAACCACGTCACCCAGGCCTGGCGCCAGCCGGGCTCCAGCTTCAAGCCGTTCATCTACTCGTCCGCTCTGGAGCGTGGCTTCACGCCCGCCACGATCGTGAATGACGCGCCGCTCTTTTTCGACGCTGGCGCCACCGGCAGCCAGCCTTGGGAGCCCAAGAACTACGACGGCAAATTTGAAGGCCCGATGCCATTGCGCACGGCGCTGGCCAAGTCCAAGAACATGGTCTCGATCCGCGTGCTGCACTCCGTGGGCGTCAAGTACGCGCAGGAGTGGATCACCCGCTTCGGCTTCGAGGCCGAGAAGCATCCGGCCTACCTGACCATGGCACTGGGCGCCGGCTCGGTCACGCCCATGCAGATGGCGCAGGGCTACGCGGTATTCGCCAACGGTGGCTATCGCATCACGCCGCAACTCATTGCCCGCATCACCGACAGCAAGGGTCGCCAGCTCTATGAGGCGCCCCAGGCCGCGCCACCCAGCGAGGACCGCCGCGCCATCGAGCCGCGCAACGCCTTCATCATGTCGCAGCTCTTGCAGGAGGTGACGCGCAGCGGCACCGCCGCCCGCGCCCAGGCCACGCTCAAGCGCAGCGACATCTACGGCAAGACCGGCACCACCAACGACTCCATGGACGCTTGGTTTGCCGGCTACCAGAAGGACCTGGTGGCCGTGGTCTGGATCGGCTACGACCAACCGCGCAAGCTGGGCGACAAGGAAACCGGCGGCGGCCTGTCCCTGCCGGTTTGGATCGAGTTCATGGCCCAGGCGCTGAAGAACAAGCCTCAATCCGAACTGGAGCCGCCGGAGGGCGTGGTCCACATCGGCAACGAGTGGTTCTACGACGAATACTCGGGCAAGGACGGGGTGCGTGAGCTGACCGGCGATGAAGGCATCCCGAGCACCGTCAGCGAGGAAGAGAAGAAGTCGATCCTCGACATCTTCAAGCGCTGAAGCTCAGCGCCTGCCCGGCCTGCTCCGACGCCCGCTCCGACAGCAGCGCAAAGAACTCGACCCCGCTGCGGGTGTCACGCCAGCAGCCGTCGTCCGCCCACTTGAAGTGATAGCCGCCAGCGCGCGCCGCCAGCCAGATTTCATGCAGCGGTGGCTGCGTGTTCAGCACCAGCTTGGAGCCATTGGGCAGGCTGAGTTCCAGCATGCCGCCGGTGCGGCGCGCGTCGATATCAACGACATCGGCCTCCAGCAGCGCATCCGTCACCGCCTCCACACGCGCCAGCACGGCGGAGGCCTTGGCGTGGAAATCGGCATCGCTGAGCTGAGACATACTGGCTGGATGAAGTCAAAGATTCTTGCCAGTGTAGGTCTCGCACTGATGGCCCTGGCCGCACTGACGGCATGCGGCCAGAAGGGCCCGCTGGTGCTGCCCGAGGCGAGCACAGCGGCTTCCGCGCCCAAGCGGTGAATCACTGCTGAGCCAGGCTCGCTCGCTCAAGCGCCCAACCGGCCTTCCTCGACCGCGTGACAGGCCACCCGCCGGCCCGGCGCGGCCTGGCGCAGCACGGGCACTTCCGCACGGCAGCGTGGGCCGGCCAGCGTACAGCGCGGGTGGAAGGCGCAGCCACTGGGTGGCTGGATGGGGTTGGGCACCTCACCTTCGATCGGCTGCCGCGCCTGCGCACGCGGGTGCAGTTTCGGGATCGCGTCCAGCAGCAGCCGCGTGTAAGGGTGCAGGGGCGACTCGAAGAGGCTGGCCTTGTCCGCCCACTCCACCATGCGACCCAGGTACATCACGCCGATCTCGTCCGCCATGTGGCGCACCACGGCCAGGTTGTGGGAGATGAGCAGATAGGTCAAGCCGCGCGCCTGCTGCAGATCGCGCATCAGGTTCAGCACCTGGGCCTGCACCGACACATCCAGCGCCGAGGTGGGCTCGTCGCAAACCAGGAACTCCGGCGATGTGGCCAAGGCCCGCGCGATGGAGATGCGCTGGCGCTGCCCACCCGAGAACTGGTGCGGGAACTTCTGTCCGTCCTGCGCGCGCAGGCCGACCGACCCCAGCAATTCAGCGACCTTGGCGTCAATCGCATCGCGGCCATTGAGAAGTTGGTGCTCCAGCAGGGGTTCTGCCACCGTCTGCGCCACGCGCCAACGAGGGTTCAAGGAGGCGTAGGGGTCTTGGAAGATCATCTGCACGCGCCGCCGCCAGCCCTGCGCTTGCGACCCTGCCCCAAGCGCCGAGATGGCCTGGCCACCGATCTCGACCCGCCCCCGCGTGGGCGCGAGCAAGCCCACCAGCATGCGCGCCGCCGTGCTCTTGCCGCAGCCGGATTCGCCCACCAAGGCCAAGGTGCTGCCGCGCCGGATGCTGAAGTCCACGCCATCCACGGCCCGCACAAAGCGCTGGGGCGCCCCGGTCAGCTGGCGCTCAAGCCAGGGCGCCGACACATCGAAGGTCTTGCTCAGGTTGAGAGCCTGCACCAGCACGGCATCCGAAGGCGTGCTCACAACGGCTCCTCGTGTGCGGTCGAGATCGGATGCCAGCAGGCGCTGCGGGTGTGCGCCCCGTCCACCAACGCTGGGCGCTCCTGATGGCAGCGCTCGCTGGCACGGGGGCAACGTGGATGGAAGGCGCAACCCGCCGGGATGGCATCGAGCCGCGGCATGGCGCCGTCGATCTGGGCGAGGCGCGGCCGGGTCTGGTCGGTGTCGGGGATGGAGGCCATCAGCCCCGCCGTGTAGGGATGGCTGGGGCGGTGGATCACCTCGGCCACTGGGCCCATCTCCACGATGCGCCCGGCGTACATCACGGCCACACGGTCGCAGGTTTCTGCGATCACACCCATGTCGTGGGTGATCAGGAGCACCGCCGCGCCCTGCTCGCGGCACAGGCCTCGTAGCAGCGCCATGATCTGCGCTTGGGTCGACACATCCAGGGCGGTGGTTGGCTCGTCCGCCACCACCAGCTTGGGCCCGGCCGCCAACGCGAGCGCAATCACCACCCGCTGCCGCATGCCGCCCGACAGCTGATGCGGGTACTGGCCCAGCCGAGCCTCGGCGGCCGGAATGCCGGTGGCCTGCAACAGCGACAGTGCGCGAGCGCGCGCGGCCGCAGGGTCCAAGGGCAAATGGGTCCGGATCGTCTCCACCAACTGATCGCCAATCTTGATCAGCGGGTTCAGCGAGGTCAGTGGATCCTGGAACACCGCACCGATCTCGCGGCCACGGACGCGGCGCCACTCGGCCTCGGGCAGGGTGTCGAGCCGACGCCCCAGCCAATGGATCTCGCCTGCGCTGACGCGGCCCGGTGGGTCGAGCAGGCCGATGAGGGCTGCGCCGGTGAGCGACTTGCCCGCCCCGGACTCGCCCACCACGCCCAGAACCTCGCCGGCCTGCACATCAAAGCTCAGCCCATCCAGCGCCCGCAGCGTGCCCCGTCGCGATGCGAAGTCCACGCACAGGCCGCGCACGCTCAGCAAGGGCTGGGGCGCAGCAGCGTCCGGGTTGTGGACTTGATCCGAAGGGTTCATAGCAACTTCGGGTTCAGCGCATCGCGCAGCCAATCGCCCAGCAGGTTCACGCTCAGGGCAATCAGCACGAGCATGAGCCCCGGCCAGATCGTGATCCACCACTCGCCGGAGAACAGAAAGTCGTTGCCCACCCGGATCAGCGTGCCCAGCGACGGGCTGGTGGGCGGCACGCCCACGCCCAGAAAGGACAGCGTCGCTTCGGTGAGGATGGCCGAGGCCACCTGGATGGTGGCCAGCACCAGCACCGGTCCGAGCACATTGGGCAACACGTGGCGCCGCATGATGCGCAGCGGACTGACGCCAATCAGGCGCGCGGCCTGCACATATTCGCGGTCCCGCTCAGCGAGGGTGCTGCCGCGCACCGTGCGCGCGTACTGAGCCCACTCCCTGAGCCCGATGGACAGGATCAAGACCGCAAAGGCCAGGCTGTCATGCCCGCCGCCCTGCGCGGCCAGAAGAGCCCGCCCCAAGCCGTCGATCAGCAAGGCAATCAGGATCGATGGAAAGGACAGCACCACGTCGCACAGCCGCATCAGCACCGCATCCACGCGTCCGCCCACATAGCCCGCCAACAAGCCGGCACTCACACCCACCACCATCGACAACAACACGGCCGCACACCCCACAGCGAGCGAGATGCGGGCGCCGTACATGATGGCCGACAGCAAGTCCCGCCCTTGGTCGTCCGTGCCCAACAGGTATTTCGCGCTGCCACCGTCCAGCCA
>ERZ724505.1145-NODE-1145-length-14960-cov-27.635559_pt1 | contig 14960 bp, 22 predicted proteins | sample MGYA00376038_ERZ724505 | MGnify/ENA primary metagenome ERZ724505 (study PRJEB28724, sample SAMN07190884) | wastewater metagenome | isolation source: effluent of sewage treatment plant in Hong Hong | place: Hong Kong | collected 2016-03-17 ... | reverse complement strand
GAGGTACATGGCGAGTTCGCGCGCCTCAACGTCGTGGACGGTGCCGTATGATCCGCCGCGCGGTACGCCGTAGGACGTGGACGACGCTAGACAACGCCCTGATTGACGATGAAGCGCTGGACTTCGCCGCGCTTGGCGCCCTGGTCTATATCCTGTCCAAGCCGGATGACTGGCAAATCAGGCTGGCGGACATGCGGCGGCGCGGCGGAATCGGCCGGACGGCGCTGGGCGCGATCATGGAAACGCTAAGGCGGGCCGGATATGCTGAGCTAGTCAGGGTCCAGGGGGAAGGGAACCGGCTAGCGGGGACGACCTGGACCGTCTGCGAGGAAAGGCAGACAGCCGGAGACGCCGACGGTCGGGATTCCCGACAGTCAGGTTTTCCGACTGTCGGGGAACCTGACAGCATAGTAAAGACTGAGGTTTTACCAAGGACTAAAAAGGCAGTAAAGACTGAAAAGGCCAGAACGGCCGGGGCGCAACCGGCAAAAGACGAAACGGCCGGGCGGGACGACATGCCCGGCAAGGTGACGGCTCCGCGCGCCCATTCGCCCTGGTCCGACTTTAGGGCTACAATCCTAGGCGACTATGGCCAAGCGCCAACGGGGGCGAATCAGGCGCTAGCGACGCGGGTTATATCGACGGCTGTCCACCACGAACTAAGGCCGGACCAAGCGGCGCGCGCTTGGCGTAGCTGGCGCGAGGATATCCGCGCGCGAGACGTTGCCCGGTTCTGGCCATTCCACCGGGCGGCGGAGGGTTGGGGCGAATGGTTGCAGGAAAAACGGCGGGCGGTTCCGACGATGCCGCCGCCGACCGTAGAACACGAGGAACGCTAACATGGCAGACAGAACAAGGGCGCCGCAAGTGCCAGCCTCCGGACAACTGGCCGACAGCTATATCAAGCTAGGGCCTGACATGGCGGCGGATACGGTAGACCTACTCCGGCGCGTCAAGTCTCCGGATCACGTTATCGTTAGGACGGGGATACCCGTTATTGACGATGATATAACCATCGGCGGAGGTAGTGTTACTGTTGTTGCCGCGCGACCCTCGCACGGTAAGTCTATGTTTCTTAAGTTGCTGGCGCGCTCCGTTATGCGCGACGTTATGGCGCGCGAGACTCCGGCCGGCGCTCCGCGCGATGCCGTTGTCTACGTGACGCTAGAGGAACCAAGCGAAAAGCTATTCGTGGAAATTGGCGGACACTTGCCCTACAGCTACCGCGATATCCACCGGGGCAACGTCCCTGCGGACTTCCAACAGGTTGTAACCGTTGCTAGCGGGGTTAAAGCCCTGGGTAATTTGGTTGTGATTGAACACCCCGGCCTAGTCGGCGGCAGAATCGCGCCACCTATCACGACGGAGACAATCGTCGGCGCGGTTGAACGGTTGGCCGGTTCGTATGACATGCGCCCGCGCGCAATCCTGGTCGATTATCTACAACTGCTGTCGGCTAGCTGGAAGGACAGCAACCGCGCCAACCGCGCGGATATCGTTACCGCTGCCTCGCATGGCGTTTCGGCCTTGGCGCGCGCGTTCAAATGCCCCGTTATCGTTGCCGCTCAGGCGGCGCGCGGTGTTGACGACAGAAAGCTAAAGATTCCGGCAATGGGCGACATGCAACACGCCAGCGCAATCGAGCAAGATGCACACACAATCCTGGGGTTATGGCGCCCGATCATTGACGGAGAATCCAGCGTCACCATCTCTGGCCATGAGATTAGCGTATCGCCTCAAACGATGGTTGTTCGCGTTGCCAAAAGCCGGAACGACGGCGCCGGAGGCAAGATTTACGCGCTAAACTTCGACCCCGTTACGCTTCACGCCTATTGGATTGACCCACGCCTAGAACAATCCATCGGCGGCAAGCCGCTATCCGATCCGCGCCGCGATTGGTGGGATAACTAGATGGACGACCTAGCGGCCCGTGTCGCGGCGGCGCTGCTCCGCCTTGGCGCGAGTCAAAGGCGCGGCGAACTGTGGTTTCTGTGCCCCGCCCATTCTGAGCGCACACCGTCCGCCGCCTATCACCTGGACAAACGGACGTGGTATTGTCAGGGTTGCGGCTCCGGCGGCGGGGTCGTTGACCTTGCCGGGCGGCTTGGCATTGATAGCGCCGGAGCCATTGACCGGGCAACCCTAGAGCGGTTCGCGGCGGATCGGGCGGCGGTTGCCGCCGCAGAGGCGGAGGCGCGACAGCAGGCCGCGCGGAGCCTCGCGGACTATTGGGCGCATTCTCGCGCGGCGGACGCGCTAGCATCCCACGCCGAAACGCTCCGGAGGCTAGAAAGCGAGGGTATATCGCGCGTGGCGGTAGACCATTTCGGATTCGGCTGGACAACCTATGGCGTTGAGGGTGTTGGCATCCCGGCGCTCGCTATCCCTTGGACCGTTCGCGGCGAGACAAGGGCGCTACAATATAGGCTTCTGTCTGACGATGCCCCCGGCGGGCGCTACCGTTGGCATATGGGGAGCCGCCCGACGATTTACAACGCCGATGCCGTTCTGAGTCCGTGCGATGATCGGATAGTGATAGTCGAGGGTGCTAAAAAGGCGGCGGCGCTATGGTCTGCCGGTATCGAATCAGTTTGCGCGATCACGAATAAAGCGGGATGGAACCCGCAACACGCGCGGCACTTTGAACCATTCCGGCGCGTCGTGTTCGCGCTTGACCCCGATGCATGGCCGGAGGCTGTAGAGGCGGCGCGGACCGTCAAGGGCGGGCGCGTGGCCAGGATGCCGGGCAAGCCGGACGACTTGCTGGCCGCCTCCGGCGGTGACGTTGATCTAATCGTTGCCATTATCGACGCGGCGCGCGCGGTTGATTGACGCAAGGCGCGCAATGTGTTAGACTAAGGGGGTAGACTGTGGCATATGCGAAACGACGCGACGCCAACCACGCCGAAATTAGAGACGGACTTAGGCGGATGGGCTGGACCGTCTACGATGCTGGAAGCGTCGGCGGGGACTTCCCCGACCTCGTGGTCGGGGCGGCCGGGCTGACGTTGCTGGTAGAGGTCAAGGCTTCCGGCGGCCGGCTGTCGGAAGGTCAAGCGGCATTCGCCGCAGACTGGCGCGGCGGTCCGGTTATCGTCGCGCGCTCGCTAGACGATGCAATTCTGCAAATCGGGGAATCCATAAGGGGGAACCAATGGCGCAAAACGTGGGCAGATTGATAGGTGAGATGAAGCGACTAAGGGAGGCGGCGGAGGCGGCAGGTTGGCGCGTTGAGCGCTCCGGGGGGAACCACCTTAAATGGATTCCGCCTACGGGCGGCGCCGTGTTTACGTCTGCCACTCCGTCGGACCGGCGTGCCAGCGCGAACATGCGGCGCGACCTTCGGCGCTATGGGCTGGACGTATGACAACGCGAGACAGGCATCAATCGCGGCGGCGGGCAAATGCTGGGCTGTCAGTCTGGCGGGCCGGCGGGACGGCCGTCTATGGCGCGCGGGACATTCCGCCGGAGGTGTCAGGGGTTGGCCGCGAGGTTATATCTATCCTGCTAAAGACTCCGGCGAAGCCTTGGCTATTGGCGCGTCTTTCGGGGTGCGAGACTAGCGAGATTGACGCGGCGCTAGTCCAGCTTACGCCGATTGTTAGCAACCTTTGCGAGTCTGACGATGGGCGGCTAGCGCTGGCCAACCCGCGCAATGATGGTATTATCGGCTCCGGCGCCGTATGGGCGCCGGGGAAGCATGGGCCTTCGCGCCAGCTAGCGCTAACACTGGCCGCCGCCGCGCTTATGCTTCTGGCCGGATGCAATCGCGGGGTGCGTTCGCCGTCGCATCTGTTTGACGTGGCAACGGAAACGCCGGAGGCGCCTAGGCACTCCGCGTTTATCCCGGTTGTTGTTGGCTGGCCTAGGCCGATGGACAAGCGAACGCCAACACCTACGGCGACGCGGACCCCGACGGACCGCGAGACGCTACTAGCGGCAGTCTCAGGCGTCGCCCGCGTTCGCGGGGTTGACGGCGCCGGACTATCCGGCGCATCATGCGTCGTTTCGTCTTTGGATTTTCAAGGGCCTGGAACGCTCCGCGAATGCCTGAGCGCCCCCGGCCGGTGGATCACGTTTAGCGTATCCGGCCGGATCATAGCGCCGCAGGACTTGTCTGTACCGTCAAATACGACGATTGACGCTCGCGGCTCAGGCGTCCAACTATGGGGCGGCGGGCTGATTCTGCGGCGCGTTGAGGACGTGATTGTCGCCGGGCTGTCTATCACGGAGGGTGACGGGGATGCCGTTCGTGTGCATAACCGCTCCGCCGGGATATGGTTGGGCTGGCTTGATTTATCCCATTGTGATGACGGGCTGCTAGACGTTACCGGAGCGTCAACGGACGTTACGCTGGCGCATAGCGTGCTGCACGACCATGCTAAGGGGATGCTATTTGGCGCTAGCCCTAACGACTCCGGCGATTCTGTTATGCGGGTAACGGTGCATGATACGATAATTGCAACGACATACCGACACCCTAAATGCCGGTATGGTTGGGTACACCTTGACCGCGTTACTTTTGGCCCTTGGCAGGGCGAAGCGGTGGACGCCAGCTATAATTGCCGCGTTCTTATAACCCGCTCCGCGTTTGTTCCCGGTGGTCCTGGTAAGACGGCGGTTAGCCTAACGGTATCGGAGCCTCGCGCGCCGGGGGCGGCTCGAATCGTTGACACTGACCTAGCCGGAGCGCTCGCGGAGACTGGCGGCGAAGTCGAAAACCCGCGTTATACGATTAGGCCATAGGGGGAAACAATGGAACAAGCAAGCGGGGCGGAATACCGCGCCGGTTGGGTTGCCGGTTGGGATGCCGCTATGGCCCATGTCCATGCAACAGTTGGGGCGGCCCTAGGGCTTAATGGCCGACGGGCGGCGCCGGTTGATCCGTCTCCGGAATACGGTGCATCATGCGACCTTTGCGGGCATTCCGATTACTGCGACGGTCGTTGTTCGCCGGAGACGGAGGAACTGGGGCATGGGTAAATATCGCGCGGCTATCGTTTTCGGGGCGGCGGTTGCCGCCGCAACGTCACCGCTAACGCTCCGGCTGGCCATGCCAGGGGCGGCGCCTGTCAGGCTTGGCGTGGTATGCGCGACGGCGGAGGCAGGCGGGACAACTTGCGTCGCGCTGCCTCCCGGCGGCAGAGATGGGGATATCGTTTGGGCGGCTCCGCTTGACGCGGCAGAATCGCGCGGCATAGCTAGCGAGTCTCAGCCGGATACGGGGCAAGGTCCGCCGGCCGGGCAAGCTCCGGCGGCTATTCCTGATTGGCTAGGGTCCGGGGTCAAGGAACACGAGGGGGCGATAGTCGCGGCGGCCAGGGAGCTAGACTTAGACCCGTTGGCGCTTGCGATTCTGGTCTCTATCGAATGCCCTAGCGGAAACGCCGAATGCACGTCATACGCCGGAGCGCGCGGTATCGCTCAGGTAATGCCGGAGACGGCGCGGAGTATCCAGGGCCTTACGGGCTACCCCTGCGCTGTATCTCCCCATGATCCGCTAACGTCCATCCGTTGCGGCGGCTGGTATTTCCGCGAAGGACTGCGGCAGGCGTCGGACGTTTGGCGCGCGGGATCGGAGGCGGCAGCGCTGGGCGCGGCGGGGATTGGGTACAATGCGGGGCATGGATACATCCCCGTTGTTCTATCCCATGTCCGCGCGGGCGGCTACGTCTGCGACGCTCCGGTCCCTGCCCAGTCGCGGCAATGGTGCAAACTGTTTTTATCCGCTTGGCGCAAGGCAGGGAGGGAATAATGGGCGGCGGTTTGGGTCCGGGCGATTATCGGCGTTTCGTTCTGGATAGCTGGCGATATGGCGCCGATCCGACCAGCGCGGTAGCGGCATTGCATGCCCTGGCTATGCTGGTTTCGGAGACTCAGGAATATCAGGACAACCCGACGGATGATGAAGCGGGGGACGTTTGTTGGGCCTGCGAGGCGCTAGCGCTCGCGCTCGAATTGCCGCCCCTTGGCGTTGATAGTTGCGAGTCCCCGCCGTCGCGCGGACTGCTGTCGCGTCTTGTCGCGGAGGCGGCGCAGGCGGTCCAGAAAATCGCGCAAGGCGCCGACAAGGCGTCCTGGCTTCCGACCCTCGCGGGCGCGTTGCAGGATATCCGCGACTGCGCGATGGGCGCCGATGCCGCCGCAGTGTTGCGCGGGAACATGGCTAAATTGGTTGCGCGTTATCAGGGGGCGCGCTATAATGGCGCGGTAGATTCCGGCCGGATTAATAGGTGAGCGTGAAGCATGATTACAGTTCCGCTTTGGGCTGTGTGCGTGTTCTGGTATCTAGTGGGATTGGCTACGGCCTTCGGTGCCGTCCTGGCCATTGCCTACCGGCAGTCCGGCGGAGCATCCAAGGGGAAGGGCGGAGCATGAATAGCGAAGCCGCAAGCGTGGCAATCGGTTGGGTTGATGGTGACGGTGGCGAGCCGGAATACGTAACCAAATGGACAGACATTGGCGAAGGGGAGCGCGCGCGCCTCCGTGCAAGCATGGGTGATTATCGGCGCTTCGTTGAACGTATAGGCGTCGTCCTTGGGCTTGTCTATGGCGGCGCGTCGCTGGTCTTTGCGTGTCTGGTTGGCTTTGTGACGGGGTGGTATCCTGTCGATCCTGGTCCGGCTGCCGCGTTGTTTGTTTTCGCGTTTTTATACTCCCTGCCGCTGAGGCGCGAGTCGGTTCCGCCGATCATTGTCGGCCTAGAGATTGAATGCGCGCCGAAGGATGGCGGCGATGAATAGCGCGAGCGCTGAGCCGGACCGGCTGACCTTTGACGCGGCTATCGCCAGTGTCGGCGGAGCTATCCGGCTAAATAGCGGGCGGCAGGGCGGGCGCGTTATATTCGAGGTTCCGGAGACAGACGCGGCGGCGGTTCTTTGGCTTATCGCCGTCTGCCGCGAGCGGCGGCTACGGCTAACCGTTGAGGTTGCGGACGATGAATAGCGCCGACGCGGATGATCCTATGGTCCTAGCGCTGGCGGAGTACCGCGCCGCGATTATCGCGGAATACGACGCGCGCGAGGCTTGGCGGGCTGGCGCGGCGGGCGGTCCAGCATGGCATGCCGCTAGGCTTGTGCGGCGCGAGGCGCTAGCAAAATTGCATGATGCTCTAGGCGTCTCCGATATGCTCAAGGTTCTCTAGGTGCTAGGCTAGCCGGGCTGGCGGAACGGCAGACGCGCGCGGCTTAGAACCGCGTGGGCTTAGCCCGTGTGGGTTCAAATCCCACGCCCGGCACAGTATGGACAGGCAGACGGCGGGGCGGCTTCCCTAGTTGTTGTCCGGGGGGAAGCCGCCCCGCCCTTGCGTCTGCCGTTGAATATCGCGGCGCGTTATGGTAGAATGGTTGCGGGCTTAAGTCGGCGCCCCGCTCCGGATTGTTCTAAACGCTAATGCACGTCCGACAGTTATAACCGTCTCCGCTCCGGCGGAGGTCCATCATTATCGGCAACGTTAGCAATAGCCAAGGATGCCGGAGCGGGGCGCCATTTTGTCGGGGTTGTTTAAGGGGGTGCGTGTTGTCCGATTCTGAATTGGCGGTCCAGTAATGCGCGCGGTCCTGGCTTTGACGTTTGGGATTCTGGCGGGTATCCTGGCGGGCATCGTCGCGCCTCATGTCGGACCCGCTGGATGGGCCGAACTTAGATAGAGGGGGCGCGCGTGGATTATCAGAAGCTAGCCGGGGAGATAAAAGGCCCGGCGTATAGCGGCCTGTCCGTTGATGCAATCGCAGACGCCATTAACGCGCCGACCGTTGAGGTTCCGCGCGGGGTTGTGCCGTCTCACGAGGTCGTGGCCGTTCTGGTCGCTGGTGACAGGGGCAAAATTGACCCCGTTGATTTGCAATGGCTTTTGATTGTCCTGGCGTCAGGCTCCGTTGATGTTGGTAATGATAACGTGCGCGACTTGCTTATATCTACGCTCGCGGCTTCCACCGGCAGCAAAGACGGAATTGTCGCATTGTCTACGGTTCTAATATCTCGCGCTCAGGAGTTGGGCCTAGGCGTGGTGACTGTCTCAGACGTTAAGATGGCCCTAGGCGGTAGGTGGTAATGTCAACGACTCATAAATGGACGGCACAAAGCGCCCAAACGACTGTACTATCGACGGACCTAAACAGTCTATCAAATGCGGCCTATTCTGCCGCGTCGTCTGCGCTTGACAATACGTCAAACCTGCATCAATGGGCGGCTGCCGAATTGGTTTTGGCTAGCCTTACGCCTACGGGGTCACCGTATATTGCTGTATATCTATTGCCTACTCAGTCCAGCGTCTACCCTGACGGCGGAGGTTCTACGGCTCCGAGCGCGGAGAACCTTTGGTGCGTGTTCCAGTTGTCAACGTCAACAAGCGCAAAGAATCGCGTGATTATGGGGCTACCCATCCCGCCGGCAAACATGAAGTTTGTGTTATACAACGGCGCCGGGCTGGCGCTGGCGTCTAGCGGTAACACGCTAAAGATAACAACTTATACGGAACAGGACGCATGATAGGCGCAACCGTCGGGGCGCTTCCTCCGTCTGGCGCTGGGCTGGTTGTCAACAAGTCCAGCCCGCAATCCGTGGGGTTGTGGGCTTGGCTTCCAACCGCCGGGGCGGTTGGCGGGCGCGCGGTGGACCGTTCTGGATATTGGGCGCCTCCGGTAATGTCGGGGGTTACCGCCGCTCCAGACGCGACGGTAGGGACGGCGCTATCGTTTTCGAGCGGGTCAATTGCAATCAATACAACCAAACCGACGGATGCCGGCGCGTTCTCCGTTTGCTTTTGGGCCAAGCCGGCAACGACAACGCCGGTCGGTATGTTTGACCTTGCGCCTAGTCAGGGCAACTATATCAGGAACTTTAGCGCTGGCCACGTAACAATTAACGGTAACCCTGATTGCGATTTGAGCATCCCGGCGGCTGGCGTCTGGTATCATTTCGCTTTCGTTTTTTCCAAGCAATCCGGCGCATGGAATCGCATAGAGTATTATCGTGACGGTGTTCTAATAAGTACAACGAACGGGGTTGGCGTAGTCAATTACAATTTTGGTGGCCCTTCCGTTGTCGGCAACATAAACGGCGGGGGTGCCGGTTATTACTCTGGAAGCATGGCGGATTTTAGAATATACAATCGCGGTCTATCCGCCTCCGAGGTTTTCCAAATGTGGGCGCCGGCGACAAGGTGGGGACTATACGGCCGTAAGCTGGCGCGCTCCGCGCCGTCTGCCGGCGCGCTTGGTGGCGTTTTCTATAGCGGAATCTTTGGCGGGGTGGCGGCATGAATTTAGGCGAGTGGCAGATAGACGGACTGCTGACGTTCCCCTGCAACACGCACGCGCCAGCTACCGGCGCCGCTACGGATGCCGATAGCGTCCCGACATGGCGGTTGTATGAGGACGAAACAGGCACGCCTATCCTAACAGGGTCAATGGCTAAGCTGGACGACTCCGGCACAACGGGGTTTTATTCGGAACAGATAACGCTATCTGCTGCGAATGGCTTTGAGGTTGGCAAGTCGTACACTATTTATATAATGGCGACCGTCGGCGGGGTATCCGGTACCACGTCGCACGTTTTGCAGATTGTCTCCGCTCCGGCGCTTGCAACGTCAACGACTGCGGCGGCGATCCGCTCCGCTCTTGGGCTGGCGTCTGCGAACCTGGACACTCAGCTAGACGCACTGCCTACGGCGGCGGAGAATGCGGACGCCGTTTGGGATGAACTGCTATCGGGGCATGCCGTAGAGGGAAGCGCGGGTCACTATCTGACAGACGCCGGAGCCGCCGCTGATCCGCTCATGAATACCGTCCCCGGCAGCTATACGTCAGGCTCCGCCGGTTATGCCCTTGGCCGGATCGGCAGCGGGCAAATAACAACGGTCTCGCGCGTCTCTCAGGCGGGGAATATTGAGGAACTAATCGGGGGCGCTACCTATTCGAGCGCGGCCGGAACGTCCTTCGACTGGACAGACGCGGACAACGTTTGGCCGACGCTAACGGGCGCGACGATTACCGTTAGCCTCGCGCATCCGGACGGCCAAACCGCCAGCTATTCCGGCAGCGTCGTTACCGCTACCGGCTCCGGAAAAAAGGTCAGGTTAGAGCTAACGGCGGTCCAGTCTGCGGCCTTGCAGGCGCTAACCGTCGGACGGTGGTCGCTTATGGTTTGGGCGACTCTTAGCGGCGGTTCTGTCGTTCCGCTTGTTAGCGGTTATGCTAACGTGATTGACCGGCCCGGCCCATAGCCGGCGGAGTTTGGTATGGCCAGGACAGGTAAGCAACCGGAGACGGGCGAAGAGATGGCAGCGGGCGCCGCGCGCGAGCCTTGGCGCATCCTGCCGGGCGAATCCGCGCGGGCCTATGCCGCGTTCTCCGCCTACCGTGATATGGGGCCGGAGCGTAGCCAGCAAAAGCTGTCGGCGCTTATCGGCAAGAACCTGGGTTCGCTAGAGTCGTGGTCACTCCGGCACCGCTGGCCGGAGCGCTGCCGCGCGTTTGACGAACAGGCGGCGGACCTTGCTGCTACGGAATCCCTAGAGGATGCCGTCAAGGTCAGGATACGTCAGGCGCGAGACGCGCGGCTTATGCAACAAAAGGCGCTCGAAAAGATTAGGGCGACCGTCGGCGTATCAATGTCCGTCCGCGAGGCTACGGACCTTTGGCGCATCGGGGCGGACGCGGAGCGGCGCGCGCTTGGTATCGCGGAGAAATTGGAGCATAGCGGCCCGAACGGCGGGCCGATCCCTATCGACCTAGAACAATGGCGGCGCGACCTTGGGCTAGGCGATGGCGGCGGGGATGATGGATCAGATAGGGACAGCGCTTAACGCGCTACTCCGGCCGGATCAGCGGGCCATCCTGGCCAATCCGGCGCGGAGAAAATACGTAGCCAACGGGCGGAGATGGGGAAAGACCGTCCTAGGCGGCATTGCCATAACTCGCGCCGCGATGCTTGGGATGCCTTGCGCCTGGGTCGCTCCGACCTATCGCAACAGTCGCCCGGTATGGCGGCAGGCGACGCGGCTGGCCAGCGTTCTGGCGCGGCATGGCGAACGGGTCAAGGTCCGCGAGACGGAGCGAATAATCGAATTCCCCGCGCGCGGCGGCTGGTTCGGGGTCTATACCGGAGACAACCCCGATAGCATGCGCGGGGAGTCGTTCGGATATGTTGTCGTTGATGAGGCGGCATATATCCGCGAGGATATGATAGGGGACGTTCTAGAGCCTACACTAGCCGATCACGGCGGGACGATGCTAGCCATTAGCACGCCAAAGGGTCTAAACTGGTTTTATCGAGATTGGGCCGGCGCTCAGGCGGACGGCTCCGGCTACTCCGCCGCGTGGAATGCGCCAACGTCTGATAACCCAATGCCAACAATCCGCGCCGCGTTTGACAAGGCGCGGCGCGTCCTGCCTGAGCTTCGATTTAGGCAGGAATGGCTAGCCGAATTCCTGTCCGGTAGCGGCCTGGTCTTTCGTAACGTTGAGGCATGCGCGACGGCTCCGCGCGTTGAGGCGGCGGAGGTTGGCCGGCGCTATGCTATGGGTGTTGACCTTGCGCGGCTGACAGACTACACCGTAATCAGCGTGCTGGATTGCACCGACGAAAGGCCGCGCGAGGTGTATCTAGACAGGTTCCAGGGTATAGACTGGCGGTTACAGATTGAGCGAATCGCGGCGGCCGTTCGCGCGTTCCGGCCCGGCATGGTCGCCGTGGATCAGACAGGCGTCGGGGATATGCCGGTAGGGGAGCTACAAATCGCGCTACCGGAGACCGTGGTTTGGGGTGTCCGGTTCAACGTAGCCAATAAAACCGGCATGGTGCATAATCTAGCGGCGGCTTTCGAGTCTCTAGCGATAGAGGTGCAACCGGACCCCGCGAGGCTTTCGGAATTGCGGGCATATACTGGCAAGGAACGACTATCGGGGACGCTGGAATATGGCGCCCCTAGCGGGATGCACGACGACACTGTATCGGCGCTTATGTTGGCGTTTGACGTTGCCCAACATGTTAACGCGCCCGGAATGATGGTCATCTAGCAGGGGGCGGCTATGGACTCAACAACCAAGGCGGCAACGCTCGCGCGGCTGGCGTCCGAAAACCCCGGCGCGCTGTCCCCTAGCGGCTGGCAATCGCTGAAGTCCGGCGTTGGGCCTTGGCCGCCGGCTACGGCGTCGCCGGGCGGGGCGGATGCTCCGAACGGGTTTGATAGCGCGATGGTCCTATCCCATCCGTCGGGCCTATTGGTGCATGGGCCGGGCGCGTCGGAGGCGATCAGGCAGGCGCGTGGGGACATTTACAATAGCGCCGTGTATGCCGTCCTTCGCTCAAAGACCGAAGCGTATACGGAACCTCCGCTAAGGCTATGGCGTGGTCCTTACGGCGATATCTCCGCGTCTGAGATTGTCGCGGATCATCCGGTCAACGCGATAATTCAGCGCTCCGCGAGCGAATGGATGCCGACGCTACAGTTCAGGCAGGCGCTACGGTGGGGCCTGGATACATGGGGCGATTATTACGCCGTCAAAATCCGCGCCGGAGGTGGCAGCGTTCTAGACAACGCAACCGGCCCGCTTGTCGGGCTTTGGGGCGTTGCCGGTGACGTTATGCAACCGGCGCGGCGCAAGGGCGCTTCGGCTCCGATTACACATTACCTTTGGGACATCGGAACGGCTCATCCCGTAGAGGTTCCGCTAGAGAACGTTATGCACTGGCGCAACGGTAGCGACCCGCGTAACCCGCTAGTGGGTATGGGTCCTCTCCGGCTCATCATGCGCGAGATTATGACCGACACTGAGGCCGATGCTTTCGTTCATTTCTTCCTGAAAAATAGCGGTGTTCCCGGCCTTGTTTTCTCTCCGGCTAGCGGGGTTCCGTTCGCGCCGTCAACCGTTGAGGGCATCAAGGAATCCGTAAGGGCGCGAACCGGCGGCGGCAATCGCGGAGACGTGTTCGTATTGTCTCAGCCGGGGCAAGTTTCACAGTATCAATTCGACCCATCCGCTATGGACCTTGGTCCGGTATGGCGGCATACTGAAAGCCGGATCGCTGCCGTGCTAGGCTGGCCGGCGTTCCTTGCCGGCTTGCAGGTGGGGACGGAGCTTAAATACTCCAACGCGGGCGAAGCCCGGGAATACGCGACAGAAACAACGCTAATGGCGCATTGGGCGCAAGACGGGCAAGTGTGGGATAAGGGCCTGCGCGATGCCTACCGCCTAGAGCCGGATGAGTATATCGCGCATGACTGGACCGTCGTTCGGGCGCTGCAACCTGACATGCAAGCGAAGTGGGCGCGCGAGCGGGAACAGTTGCAACTAGGGGCGCTTGGCATCGGGGAATGGCGGACGGCTCAGGGGTGGGGTCCGCTACCGGAGGACGACCCCGGACTATTGGTTGGGGATAAAGCGAACATTGTTGCACTAGCTCAGGCTGTCGGGCGCGGCGAAGTTGCGCCGCAGTCCGCGCGCGCGGTCCTTGTCTCCGCGTTCCGGCTGTCTGAGGCGCAAGCCGCCGCGATTGTCCCCGATAGCGCGGCGCCCGCTCCGGCTCCGGCAACGGCTAGCAGCAAGGCTTCGGACGCGCCGGCCGAAACAAAGGCGGCCGTTCCAGCCGTCAGGGTGACGGAGGACGACATAGACGCGGCTGTATCCGCATGGGATCGGTGGGCAGCGGACAATGCCCCCGATTACGTGGGCATCCTAGGCTAGCGCGCGTGGCCTTACTCGCGCCGGAGTATGCCGCGCCCATCGTCCACCGGCTAGAGCGGATGGGCGCCGACGTGCTACCCGACCCGTGGGCTATCACCGGGCGCAAGGCGCGCGGGGACGGCTGGACCTTTGACCAGGACTCACAGCGCTGGCGTTATCCGAATAGCGGGCGCGCGGTCCCTGAGCCGGAGATAAGGCGCGTCCTAGAGATGCGTCAGGAATCCGTTAGGGAGACGATGCGCGACCACGCGCGGCAGCTAGCGGCGGGGAAAATCAACGCGGCAGAGTTTGAAATCAGGATGCGCGATTCTGTCAAGCAAAGCCACTTGCAAGCGCGCTTGCTAGCGGTCGGCGGACGCGAGAACGCGACGCAGGGGGATTACGGCGCCGTTGGCCAAAGGGTTAGGCGCGAGTATCGCTATCTATCGGAGTTCTCCGCGACTGCCGCCAAGGGCGGACTATCTGAGGCTCAGCTAGTCCAGCGCTCCGGCATGTACGCGGGCGCTAGCGTCCGTGATAGCTACGTCGCCGGGCGCGTCCGCTCGCATGTTGACGCGGGGTATACCCAAAAGCGCCGAACCGGCCCGAACGATAGCGGGACGTGCAACACTTGCCGGACGGAGATTGGCGGCGGATGGGTTGCCATTGATGCGCCGGGCTGGCAGATAGGGCACAGCGAGTGCCTAGCCAACTGCCGCTGTAATATCGAATTCAAGCGCTAGCGTTGGCCGCCCTTGCGCGTCTCCGCGCCACGTGGTAGTATTCCCTTGGGTCTCTCTCCGCGCAATGGTGCAACGCGGCTTGACTAACCGCCGGGCGCTGCGAACGCCTGAGGTAGCATCCCCTATAGGGGGCGATCCGGGTTCAATTCCTGGTTGCGCGGATTGAAGTCTGAGCCGGACCCATGTTCGGGGTAGGACTTCCCGCCTGCCGCCTTCGTCGCGGCAGGCAGCGGGGCGCAGTCTCCCTGCTTGGCGGCGCGGCGCCTTCCATCCCGCGCAAGAATCGGGCCTGCCAAGCCGAAGCCTCGCGCTTATGTGTGGGGTAGCCGTCCTGTTGCAGGGGTAGGCGCGGTGGGTTCGGTCGTCCAGCCTCGCGCCCCGTTCTGCTAGCGAACGGGGCGCGTCGCGTTTAGGGGAGGTTCGCGTATGCCAGGACGACGGGCGGACCGGGAGGCTAGCCGGCTTCGTTCATGCGTCTGGAAGATACGCTACCATACCGCGCTAGAGGCGGTCCGCGCGGCGGCGCGCGCATGCGAGCGGAGCGGGGATT
>ERZ724505.1144-NODE-1144-length-14969-cov-6.171919_pt1 | contig 14969 bp, 25 predicted proteins | sample MGYA00376038_ERZ724505 | MGnify/ENA primary metagenome ERZ724505 (study PRJEB28724, sample SAMN07190884) | wastewater metagenome | isolation source: effluent of sewage treatment plant in Hong Hong | place: Hong Kong | collected 2016-03-17 ... | reverse complement strand
CTCTTCGTGGCTTGAGTGCAGATTGGCAGCGGCTATAGTGGCATCCAAGCAATAGCGCACGAAGCTCGCGGACCATGTAACTATTTCTTCTGTTGCAACAGGGTCTGATGTGTTTGCACAAGCTCCCAGTGTGACACACAAGCGGCGTAATAGCTTGCGTGCACCACTGGCAAGCTGGCGTACATGGTGGCCGCGATTGGAATACGCAGCAATCCATGACGCCTCTACGTGCTGCACGGCTCCAGTAAATCTAACAATTTGTGTTGTTGCATCCAGTCCAGCATTGCCACCGTATATTTGTTCCGCTGTGAGTTGCGTGGTGTCTACGGTTTCAAAACCACGCAGCTTGCGAATAAGCTCTATCACATTGGATGGCACTGGTGAAAGCTCAGACTTTGGTCGCTGCATCCAGTCACTCTGATTGAGTGCCGGGATAAACATCACGGCATCCGCAGCGCCTCGACTAAATTCTGTTGCCTTGAATAGATGCACCATGTTGGCACTGCCAATTGTTGCCAGCATCGACAGAGATGGCCTATAGATGATTGGCTGCGCACCTTCTGAGTCAGGCTGCTTCATGCCAAGTTCAGCCCAGTTATCCAATATCAATGTTTGCCCAGCATGAATACGTCCCGTGAGCATAGTTAAGGTTTGCTCAAGCAATCCTGACGGTTGACGCTTGGCAAACCTCAATTGATCGCCATAATCATCTGCCAAGTAGATTACTGCTGGCTGACGATGCAATGTTGTATACAGTTGCTGCGGGCTTGTCATTCGCGTGGTACGCAGCATGGCACGCATACCGGCCTCAAACATCACATGCTCTGTACCGTTGAGTGCGTATCGTCCTTGTGAAACCGATGGGGACAGTACCGCAAGCATAATGCTTGCCGGGTCTTTGAATGCAGACTCATAGCGCCTGGAAGCGCATGCACTGAATACCGCAATGGCTCCAGCCAATGATGTAAGCTGGTGCGTTTCCTCAAACTGGCGTGTAAACCAGTGAGTCAGATCATTGATTGCACCGACTGGGCACTGTCCTACACCTGCAAATGGCTTGATAGCATCTACACGCTCATAGATTGAGCGTACAGTAAGGTCACGCAGCTCTTGTAAGTCAATGACTGGCTTTGGTTCTGGCGCAACTACGCGCCATCCTAGCTGCTTTGCTTTTGCAAATATAGACAAATGGGTAGATGTGTCCTCTACTCCCTTGTTACTGCGAAACGAACGCCATACCCTGATCTGGTCTACTGGGTCATACTTGCGGCTGGATTGGCTCCAATCATCCCAAGCTGCAAATGCCCATTGTTTATCATGGCATGCGTGCAGGGACATGCCAACACGTACCCATGTATCGCGCTCGTCTGACGGTATGGATTGCAGCGCATCCAGCAAATCAGCTTTTGTTTCTTCGCTAATGACATTTGCCGCTGTGTCTGCGTATTGCATGGCAGCGGTAGATATGGACCTGCTGACACCTGCCAAGTCTCTAATCCAATCAGGCATTGGGCTTGCGACGTTTCCTTCGCGTGGATCACTGCTAGCCTCCCATGAATACTCACCGCCGCTGATGTGGTTCGATGGTTCCATCATCAGATAGCCGTTTACCTTAACGTCAATGCCTTTTCCAAGCGTACCTGGCAGGTTTAGATGGTCCGGGCGCTGGAATATGCGATGCTCACCGCCACCTCCGGAATATTGCAGCAGTTCAGAAACCAAGTTCCCATACTGCGCCTCCAGTTCATCCATTGACTGAAATCCGCCATTGCGCGGATCAATATCAATACCGACTAATTTACTCGGAGCTAGGAATACAGCGATGTTTGCCTGTTGGTACTTATACCACCATGATTTGATTGTGTCCGTATCAATGGACGCATCATCCTGGCCGCGCTTTACCAGATGGCCTATTGGATGTTTACCTGGAGACTTGCACTCCTGATTCCCGCATGCACATTGCAGTTTGTTTGTCTCTTTGTTTGTCTCGATCCACCAGCACGGTATGACGTGCCAGCCGATAGCAGCGTACCCAAGCGCCGCTTGCAGCATTTTGTTCTTGTGCATTGGGATGATTGCCATCTAACTATTCCCGATCAACCCCGGCCCCGTCCGGCTTGGAACCTGCAACCCTAACGATTAGAGTGGCTTCACGATGTTTGACTTCGCTCCACTCTTTCAAAATCTGCCGCATGACCTGGGTGCGCTTCACGCCACGTGCGGAGCAATAGCCATCCAAAACCGCAGTCTCGGCGGCTGTGCATTCAAAGCTGATTTCTGTGCGCTGTTCGGACATTTAGGCGGCTTCTTTTTCTTTAACTTGAGGAAGTTCAACCTTCAAATCAGGTCGCAAGTCACGCAATTGATACAGCCTGAGCGTAGGAACTGTGTCTCCCCACTGGGAAACAGCCCCTTGTGTGATGCCAAAAAGTTCAGCCACGGCCTTAGCAGAGCCGAGTTCATGGATGAGATGTTGTGTGTTCATCCCATTAGTTTAGCGCACTAAATGAATATTTCCCAGTGCACTGAACAAAAAAACTGGCTTAATTTGGCTATGGAGCTGAAAGACAGAATCAAGTTTGAGCCGTGTTCCGATGGAGTCACCATGGCCTGCAAATGGCGCAGAACATAGCGCAGAAGTGCAACGCTAAAAAATAGCATCTCATTTGTTGCTTAAAACCGCCAACTAGCGGTTTTTTTTCGCCTGCAAAAAAATTTGTGTTTTTTTTGTTTAGTGCACTACAAAGCCGCTTTAGTGCGCTAAACTACAGCCATCGCAGCGCATCGACGCAGCGACAGGCGGAAAGCAAAGCGCCTTTGTTCAAACACCAAGCACTCGCACGCTTGGGCAGTAAGTTGCGAGGTCAAGGCGTACCAGCGAGCCGTAATCGTGGGAAGGTCATACGCCACTGGGCGGATTGATCGAGTCAAGGGCGGGTGTCCGAAGGCTTCAGGCTTACAGCCACAAATCTATCCACGAATCACGTGGACGGCGCATGTGCCAATGGCATAGGAAATGCGCGAAGCTGGAACCCGCAAGGGGATACGCCAGCGGCCATTCGTGAGGGTGGCGAAACGTTTGCTCATTCGATGAGTGTGCAAACGCTTCTGAAAAGAAGGTTGCAATGCACGTAAAGGAATCGTGTCGCGCCGCATAGCACGGAAATGCGCAGCATAGCAACGGCTTGAAAAGCAACGCGGTAAGGGTGAAAGCCTTTACCGGGTCGTTTTAACTATCCTGATGTATTGCATTGCACCGAAGTGCTTGGCATGGAAACTGAAGGCAATTCAAAGCAACGCGCATCGGCCATTGGCAACAGTGGCTTTTGCGGGTGATGTTGTCCAGCGAAGTGGGGTATTGCACATGCCCGCCGCATACCCAGGCGGCTCTCCTGAGCGGCAACGTTGGCCGTAATGTGCTGAGAACGTGACACGGTGAGAGCACCGACCATCAGGCCATGGAAGTGTTGCGATAACCGAGACTGGTACGGCAGAGACTCCAGTGCAGGGAAAGCTGATGTTCAGCACTGCCCTGACCTGATTGACTTATCAACCAAGGATTAACATGAAATGGATACCAACTACCGAAAAGTTGCACCCCGAAAAGCCGGGAAAGAGACCATACGAACAGGTGCCGTGCCTGATTATGAAGAACGGCAGAATTCTGCTACGGCAATGGAACTGTGAGCATCTGGTTTGGGACGACGAGGATGGTGACGATTTCTTTTGCGAAGCGAAAGAGGTGACGCACTGGATGCTGTTGCCTCATTTGCCGTTTAAGAGCACGACATGACATGCATACAAATACCCGGCGGCATTCTGTGCGTGCAGCCAACGTTCAAGCCCGGAGACCCGGCACCTGAAGGATACATAAATTGGCATGAGTGGGCAGCAGTGCAGCACACAGCCGGGTTGCGGCAGAAGAAGTGCCCGGCATGTTTGCGCTGGAAATATCCGCAAGAAATGCACGATGTGGCGGATGTTTGCAACAAGTGCAGCACAGCATAGTAAACAGATTTTTAACCAAACCAGCCACAGTGCTGGTTTTTTTATTGGAGGTCATCATGAGCGAATCGAAACGGCCAGATATTACTGGCATGCACAGTTACATATTTTTTAGCCATTCTGGTGTGCCGATTGAGTGCTACTTTGACCATCAGCCGCATGAGCCACAAACAATGTACGACCCAGGAGCGAATGAGGTACTGGAGCTTGTTCACGCATTCATTGGGGATCATGACATTCTGGACATTATGGAGCAATCAATCAAATGTCTGATTGAAACAGTTGCTCTGGCGAAGATGCAAGAGGAACGGATAGATGACGATCATAGGATTGAGTTTCCTAGGCCATCTAAAGACTATCGCAGTTTTGCCAGTTTTCTGGGGTAGCGCCATGATTACATATCGAATAACTGTGCGCAAAGGCGTAAAAGATTTATGTTTTGTTAGGTTATTGCGCCTTGACAGGCTCAGAGAAACATTGTGCGAGCTTAGGGTGCAGTATCCGAAGTGTATTTTTGTGCTGCAAAGCATTCACACGTGAAAGTATTTTATGGAATGGAAGAAAAATACACAGCGCTACGCTTGCGGCGAGTTTTTAATGCTCGGTCGATGGAATGTTGGTAGCGTTGATTATGACAGCACAAAAAGCAGAAATGATCCAAAAAAATGGGCAGCAACATGCAGACTGCCAGGGATCAAAGATTTACTTGGGCATTATGAAACATCAGATGTTGCCAAGGAAAGAGTGGAAAACGCAGTACGGCACTGGTTAAGCCAGTTGCCACAGAATCAAACTCAATAACCCGCCACCGAGCGGGTTTTTGATTTGGAAAGCGCATCGTCATATCCAGCCAGTATGAGGCGCATTACAAGTTGGCGAACTGATTGCAACAGTTCTTACGATAGTCCATGACCGATACCGACCACATGGAGCGCTACGTGTGGCACGAGGAAAAAAGCTGGGTATGACCATGCGCTTTAACACCTGGCCCGCCTATCGCGGGTTTTTTATTTGTAATAAGGAGAAGAGAAATGAAAGACGAAAACTACGTAGAAACCGCAATTTGCGACGCAATACTGTGCGCACTGATTGGTGGCGGTTTGGCGTGGGTATTGCAAAGGTGGTGGTTTGCATGAATATCACCATTTACCTGCAAACATTTTTTCGTTATGCAATCAACGGCTACAGGATCAAGCATTGCCACAGGTTTGCGTGGCGGAGGGCTACAGCATGAATAACCAACTTACACCATTACCAGTACTGATTACGTCATTACGTGCAGCAAAGCAAATGGAAGATGCCGCAGCAGAACAGCGCATCTCCATCGAAAAGCAAATCCTTCTGCACTACGCAGACCAAGCCAAGACTGAGGGAAGTATCACCGACAAGGATAACGGCATTACCGTGACATACGGTGTCACCCGCAAGGTGAACACCGATGCGCTGCGGGAAGCCTGGGCCACTCTAAGCGAAAACATGCAGAATGCATTTTCTTGGGAAGCCAAAGTAGTAACCAAAACACTTAAGGCAATCCAAGACCTTGATCCTCGCGCTTATGCGCAACTGAGCAATTTCATTACCACGACACCGAAGAAAACATCAGTCACATTGAAAGAGTAAATATGTTTGATTTATCCAGTATCACACGAACGCGCCGGATGCGTGCGCCAAAAGTCGTCATTGCGGGTCCGGGCAAAGTTGGAAAAACTACGTTCGCGGCCAGTGCGCCGAATGCCATCGGAATCCTCACAGAAGATGGTGCGGATTTTGTGGATGCACAGGCTTTCCCACTTGCGCAAAGTCTGGCAGATGTGTACCAGGCTATAAGCACGCTTCTTAATGAAGAGCATGAATTTAGAACACTATTTGTGGATTCGCTCGATTGGCTTGAACCACTGGTGCAGCAGCACGTGTGCCAGCAGAACAAATGGAAAGATATCGAAAGTCCAGGCTATGGGCGCGGCTACATCGCAGCGGCTGACGAGTGGCGAAACTTCCTGAATGGACTTGAAGCGCTGCGCAGTCAGAAGCATATGGGCATCATTTTGATTGCACATGACAAAGTGAAGAGGGTTGAAGATCCGCTGACAGAAGGATTTGATTCGCACGTTCTGAAACTGCACGACCGTACATCCGCGCTCACGCTCGAATGGGCCGACGTTGTTGGGTACTGTGGCTACCGCATTCTGACAAGCAAGACAGATGCAGGATTTGGCACAAAAGAAACCAAGGCCACGACAACTGGCGAGCGAATTATGAACGTCGAAAGCCACCCAGCACACTGCGGTGGGAATCGCTTCGGACTAAGAAACATGCCCCTAGACTGGGCAACATTTGCAGCGGCACTCGCAGCAGCGCAAGCGTAAACAGTCTAATTTTTATTAACCAACCGACAGAAAGACCATCATGGCATTCTTAAACTTTGACTCAACCAATATCGCCCCTGAAACATCCCGCGAACCTATCCCGGCAGGAACATATTTGTCACACATTACGGAATCTGATTTAGTTGCCGCCAAGTCTGGCGACGGCCAAAATCTCAAACTTACATTTGAGGTTTTAGATGGCCAATTTAAAGGGCGCAAGGTATTTGAGAATTTGAGCGTGCAGCATATCAACCAAGACGCACAGCGTATTGCTCAGGCCAAACTGAGCGCTATCTGCCACGCTACCGGATTGCTTCGCGTGCAAGATTCATCAGAACTGCATTACAAGCCAATCAAAATAAATGTGACGATCAAACCGCCTGCGAACGGATACGATGCCCAAAACAAAATAAAGGGATACGAGTCGGCAAATCCTGCCGGTTCGTATGCGCCGCAACAATTTGCACCCCAGCAACCGCAGCAGTTTGCGCCCCCTCCTGCGCAATCGTCCGGTGCGCCAGCTTGGGCAGCGAAAAAGTAAATGGCCGAGATACCAAACACGGTATCTGACCCAGTAGCCGCAGCAATATACGCTCACTATAAGAGCGTATACGGGGCCGAAAAGCCTCGTGGCTATCTGGGTGCCAGCAGCATTGGCAAGTCGTGTTCTAGGGCGCTTTGGTACGATTTCCGGCTATCGAAACAACCTAGTTTTGATGGTCGAATGTACCGGCTATTCCAAAGCGGACATTTGCAAGAGCCTCGAGTGATTGCAGACCTGCTGGCTATCGGTTGCACGGTTTACAACATCGACCCGGAAACGGGCAAACAATGGTCATTCAGCGAGCCATTAACCGGGCACCACTTCAAAGGTAACTGTGATGGTGTTGTGCTGGGTGTGCCACAAGCACCGAAGGCAGCGCACGTTCTAGAAATCAAAACCAGCGGTACAAAATCGTTTGCTGATCTGCAAAAACATGGAGTAGAGAAAGCGAAGCCTGAGCACTTCGCACAGATGATGATTTACATGCACTGGACGATTGCCAGGTACGGTGACGATGGATGCCGAAGGGCTTTATACATCGCAGTCAACAAAGACACGGACGAAATCTACACGGAGCGCGTCGAGTACAGCAAGTCCACAGCGCAAGCGATTGTCGATAAAGCGAAGGCCATCATACAGTCCGTAGAACCGCCCCAGCGCATAAGCAACGATGCATCTTGGTACGAGTGCAAATGGTGCGATTACAGCGCCATGTGCCACGGTAGCGCGGTCCCTGAACCGACGTGCAGATCATGCGTACATGCTACTCCAGAGATGGATGGCGATGCACGATGGTCATGTGCAAAACGAAAGTTTAATCTTAGTTTTGACGAGCAATTGCGAGGATGCGATACGCACAGGTACATCCCGTCTTTACTCGGATTTGCCCATGTGGTAGATGCAACAGATGAGCATGTGACCTACGAATGCAACGGACGGTTTTTCAAGAACGGCACGCCGCCTGCTGGTTATAGCTCGAAAGAGATACACGCCTGCCAGGACAAGGCGCTTCTTGTCGCAGAGAGCAAGTTTATCAACGACATGCGCCAGAAGTTTGGCGCTGAGATTGTGGGGTGAATGATGCAGCTTAGAACATATCAATCACATGCCGTATCAGCCACCTTCAACTGGTGGACAAAGCACGAAGGAGCTTGTCTGTTGCAGTTACCAACGGCAGCAGGCAAAAGCATAATTTGTGCTGAACTGGTGCGCCAGGTGTGGGACCAATGGCCTGACTTTCACCCGCGCACAGTTGTTCTTGTTCCGTCGAAAGAACTGGCCGAACAGAATGCCGAAAAGCTGGTAAAGCTGCTACCGCAGAATATCAGCGTCGGTTTTGTGTCGGCAAGCCTTGGAAAAAAGCAACACTTAAAAGATGTTGTTGTAGCCACCATTGGCAGCATCTACAAAGACGCACACCAGATGGGAAATATCAAGGTTGTCATCATTGACGAAGCACACCTTTGCAACAACAACGGCAAAGACAATGGCATGTACAGGAGGTTTTTAACTGACCTTGCCAAATACTGTGATTTTCGAGTCGTTGGCATGACGGCAACAGCATACAGAGGTGATGGTGTATGGCTTACTGATGGAGACGATCCACTGTTTACAGGCATTGCAAACACTGTGACGATGCGCGAATTACTGGATGCAGGATACATCGCGCCACTTGTTCCACCAGCGCCAGGTTCTATTACAACACGCATCGACACCAGCAACGTAGGCATTTCGCAAGGTGACTACAAGGTGAGTGAACTGTCTGATGTTGTTGAAACGTACCTGCAAGGCGTAGCGGATGAGTCTGTGCGATTGGCCGCTGACAGAAAGAAATGGATAGCTTTTACGCCATCTGTGGCGAATGCAAACAGCCTTGCGTTGAAACTTGATTACAAAGGAATCAGGACATTTGTTGTATGCGGTGAAACGCCAAAAGACGTGCGAGAAAAAGCAATCGAGTATTTCAAACAAGGTGACATCAGATGCCTGATAACAGTGCTAGCACTATCAACAGGCTTTGATGTTCCAGATGTGGATTGTCTTATCTGGTGCCGTCCTACACGCTCTCCAGTTTTATATGTTCAGGGTTTCGGACGTGCGTGTCGGATAGCACCCGGCAAGACAGACGCGCTGATTCTCGATTTCACAGACACCACAGAGCGTATGGGTCCGGTGGACCTAGTGAAAGGTAAAGCAAAGAAGCGCAAAGATGGTGTAGCACCTTTTGTTGTGTGTGACAACTGCGGCGCCAGAAATCACGCAAAAGCGCTGGTGTGCAGCGAATGCGGGGCAGAAATCGCACACGCTGAGAAAGAGGCTGTAGCAGCTAAAGCCAGCCTTGCGCCGATCCTATCAAACCAGATACAGCCAGCGCCAATCGTGTGGCATGACGTGTCACGGGTTGATTACAGCGTGCATCGCAAAGAGGGAAAGCCGGATAGTCTGAGGGTTGATTACTGGTCTGGATTGATGATTGTGGGGAGTGAGTGGGTGTGCTTTAACCACGAAGGTTATGCACGGCAGAAGGCTGAAAACTGGTGGTTGCGGCGTGATGTTTTCTGCTGGGGAATTCCACATGACACAGTGCAGGCATACGCACTTGCGACTCAATACACAACTTCTGATGGACATCATGACGGCATCGAAGAACCAACCCGCATAGCCACCATCAAAAACGGCAAATACACGGAGATAGTTAGCTATGAATTTCCAAGAACTGAAAGCCACGAAAGAGGCACTCAAAAGGAGTTTACGTGAACTCGAAATTATCAAAGTCGCGTGCTATTCATGCACGCAGTACAAGCATACCAAGTGCCAGCATTACCAAGCTGCGCCGACAGAAGATTGGGTCAAAGGGCCAGTCGAATGTGAACACTGGATTTATGACGAGATTCCGTTCTGAAATTGAAAGACTCAGACAGGAAAACGAGATTTTGCGCGAAGAGCGCATGGACATTTATCAACACGCAAGCTACATGATGGCGCATTCTTGAAAGGCACACATGAAAGTAACCGCAGACATGCAACAAATAGGAGGTGAACACTACACCTCTAAACGCATACAGCCCTGGGCCGCCATGGAATCATGGATGAGTGCACAAGAATTCCAAGGTTTTTTGAAGGGCAACGCCATCAAGTACCTTGCTCGCTGCAATGACAAGGGCGGGATTGAAGATGTTATGAAAGCACGCCACTATATCAACAAACTAATTGAGGTTATGAATGCAAGTCAATCAATTACCGGCTGAACTCTCAAAATGCCACGGTTTTCAGTGCCAAGATCGGGAGCGTTGCGTCAGATACATGGAGCGCAACAACTATGGAACTGTGACGCCATTTGCATCGCACTTGTGCGATGGTGAAGGATTGAATAAATACATACCTGTGAAAGTGGTTGAATGATGTTCAAAATGAAAATAGGCGAAACTGATATTCATTATCAGTTTTATGCTGTTGATGAAAAAGGTAGTTTTAGGTTCGGCCTTGCATACCCGCGCAGCGCACTCGCCGTAAAACTCACGGCAAAGCAAAAAATGATTCTCAAGGATGGATTTAAATCTATGGTTTATAAATGGAACGAATTGGAGCAAACACATGCAAATCACAATTGATCTTGATGATGAACTGTTGCGCGATGCAGTATTCCAAATTGTGCGCGATCAATTTGTACAGCAGCGGTTCGGTGATACAGAAGGCATGAAGCTGTTGAAGCAGCAGGTCATCGCATATGTACGCACAATAGACTTTTCGACGCTGATACGAGAAGTGGCGAATGCGCATATTCGCGGACTGGTGGATCAAGTTGTTTCGACGACCCTAAAAAATGCAGTACGCGCCAAAGCCAGCCAGATGCAGAGAGAAGGGACGTTGTTCGATGAATAAGTACATCCAGCGCGTGACCATAGTTGAGAACTTGAACACATTGGAGAGTGAGGTATGACTCCAGGAATGCGATACATAGTAACGAAAGCCAGCGATGATGGAACATTTCAAGTCGGCGACCACATATCTCCTAATGAGAATGGGACCATTTCATGTATAGAAGCTCAAGGCTGGGTAGAGAAATCAGACGTACAAGAAGCTATCAAAGGCATGGAATACGAGCCTGACAGAGCATGGGCTAAACGGCAGATTGAAAAAGCTGAAAGGATAGCAAAACAGTATGCGTAAAACATCAACATACGCCCGCAAGCGGGCACACAATCATCCTGGAACTGTCACGTACAAAATAGGCGACTTCGTTATTGCCCGTGCAAAACAACGATTGCATGGTGTTGATAACGTAATTGCGCGATGCACCCCGTACAAAGACAATGAGTTTTTTGACTACAAAGCAATACTTTTGCCGATCCACCTAGCCCTTGAAGGATTCATTAAGCGCACAGTCCCACCAGATGATCGGGAATCGTACAACGCGCTGGCGTTTGCGTTCAACGAAGCCAAGGCCAGGTATTTGGACATTGGCGGGAAAGGAAATCCGGCAATTGATCTACTGGACAAAGCTGCAAATGCTCTAGAACGAATGCTTGATCGCTATCGACGATTAGGCCAGTGGGGGCTAGATGGTCCGGCAATACAGGAACTGACAGATGGTGTAAGCCTGTATGAGGAGGTATTACTAGCAAGTAGTCCCAATCAAATGCACGATGCTGCGATGACGTCGCTTCGATGGATAACGATACAAGATGCAGAAAACAAAGAAACCGCTTAGAGCGGTTTTTTTACGCCTAAAAGGAAAACAAAATGAAGTGGTCAGACGCTGAACTTGCGTTACTGCGCGAGACATACCCTCACCACCCAGCAAAGCACGTGGCAAATCTTCTGGGACGCGGCATAAAAAGTGTCTACGGCATGGCACATATCCTGGGCCTGAGCAAGAGCGCAGAGTTTTACCAATCTGACTTGGCATCCAAGATAAATCGCGCAAAACAACATCCGTCCGTGATTGCCAACCAATTCAAACCTGGACTCGTTCCATGGAACAAAGGCACCCATTTCGTATCTGGTGGCCGCAGCCACGAAACACGTTTCAAAAAGGGCCAAATGTCTGGTGCGGCGCAGCACAACTATGTGCCAATCGGCACACTGCGCGTAACCCAAGATGGCATTCTTGAGCGCAAAGTAACAGATGATCCAACGATACAAACCCAGCGCCGCTGGGTGCCTATACACCGGCTGGTGTGGCAAGCAGCGCACGGCCCGATACCACCTGGGCACATTGTGGTGTACCGCAAAGGCATGAAAACCATGGTGGAAGAAGAAATCACGATAGACCGCCTGGAGTGCATAACCATGGCCGAAAACATGCGCCGTAACAACGTTTACCGCGACCCGGAACTAGGGAAACTTTATCAACTAAAAGGTGCAATCACGCGCCAGGTTAATCGCATCAAAAAGGAAGCAACAGCATGACAAACCCACATATTGACCAAGTGCGCCAGTCGCTTCTGGACACACTCGCAGATTTGCGCAACAGAGAATCCCCGATGGACATCGAGCGAGCCAAGGCCGTGGCCAACGTCGCAAGCGTACTGGTGGACACCGCGAGGGTGGAAAACGACTATCTCAAGATCACCGGCAACGAGCACAGCAATTTTCTGGAGCCTACGGTTGAACGGATAACCACCGTAGCCAGCCCATTGCCTTCTGTTGTGTCTGTCACCCGGCATAGGTTGCAGGGGTGAGAGCGCTACTCGAAGCATTCCGGCAATCATTGCAACCTGCGATGTTTCTGTAACAAACCAACAGCCCGCACCAGCGGGCTTTTTTTATTACTAATAGGATAAAAAAATGCAAACGGTAACAATGACTATCACACCTGCGCAAGCTAGCGAATGGCTAAAAAACAAAAATACACGTAACAGGAATTTGTCTCTTAACAGAGCGAAACTTTATGCAGAAGACATGAAAAACGGGAATTGGCATAAGACACACCAGGGGATTGCTTTTTACGAGGACGGAGTAATTGCTGATGGACAGACACGACTAAAAGCAATTGAAATTTCCGGGTGTCCTGTGGAGATGATGGTTACTTTCGGTGTGCATGATTCATCTGCAATAGCCATTGATGCTCATCGCATGAGAAGTACAAATGATCAAATTGCTATATCCGGTAAGGCTTCATGGATTGGGAAAAACGAAATTGCTGTAGTCAATATGTTTGGAATACTTAGTGGCACAAATAAACTAAGCACATCAGAGATAGTGAAATTTTGTGAACTACATAAATCCACACTAGATTTCGTGAAAGAACACTTCAATACCAGTGCAAAATATATTTCAACTGTTCCTGTGAGATGTGCAATAGCTGTTGCATACGGGAAAGAAGAAAAAACAAGATTGATTGCATTCTGCAAAATTATGATAACTGGCGTTATGGACGAGCCAGGAGATGTTGCTGCAATACGATTACGAGAACGTTTGTTATTGGATGGAAGGATGTTCCAAACATCTGAATCCGGTAGATATGAATGCTTTTTGCTTGCATCAAGAGCAATAAAAGCATTTTGCGATCATGAGCAAATCAAGAAATTGCAATTACCAAAAGAGCAAATTTATGCTCTCAACATCAATTGAATGCACAAAACATTAGCCCATAGCCGCAAACAGATGCGGATTTTTTATTTCAGAAAGCAAACATGCAACACTCAAAAACAATCCTTGAAACCGTAGCGCACCAACTCACGAAATCTGAATACGAGCGACAGATAGACGCTATCAAGCTATTTCCAGACGCATTGCGCGTAGCGGAATCGCTGGGACGTGACAAATCTGAATGCATCCAAAGTTCCAACCGTGCAATCTCTGTTATCACAGGGGTTAACGTGCTTGAACTGTTCAAAGCAAAAGCGCCAGAGCCAGTGAAAGAAGAAAAATATCTGACTCTTGGAGCGCTTGGTGCCAGGATGAAAACAAACTGGCAGACGGCACAAAAACGATTGCGCCGTGTCAATTTGATAAATGATGATTTTTCTGTCAGTCAATCAGGCCGGGCATTCTACGTCGAAAACAAAGGATGGTCTGAAAAGGTTATCGAACTGTTGCAAGCTGCGGAGGCTGGAAAATGACGGTGCCACTACATGAACAACTGCGCGAATACAACAGGTGGCGGCGCGGAGCAGAAGATATTGCATCACCTGATCCAAAAGCATTAGGTATTTTGCTTGATACCGTAGCCGATAGACTGGAATTATTTGACAAACAAACTGATGCGCTGCGTGATGTATCGCAAACGTTGGCATGGTCAGCCTTTGGAGAACGTTGCGGATTTAGCAATCAGTTGTTACCTCCTGGCCTATCACTAAACAAGGCGCGAGATGCGCTCGGAATGATCTAAAAAAACGAGGGAAAAATGAAAAAACAAATGCGCATCATTTGCTATGTTCGTAGGTGCAAACGCAAATCAGGTGAAGAAACTTATTTGCGAGTGCATGCCGCAAATTTTCAGAAAACTCTATGTGGGCATGACATTGATGATGGCATGTGGAGCATTGAAAACGAATACCCAGTAAACGGCGTTACCTGCCCTGATTGCAGGCGGGAAATCAAGAAACAAACAACGATGAAACCATGAAAAAGAAACTGTACCTTTGCGGGCCTATGACTGGCATTCACAACTTCAACCGCGATGCGTTCAACGATGCAGAAAGCGCCCTTCGTTCAGCCGGGTTTGACGTGTTTAATCCGACTAAAAACGGTATGCCAGAAGATGCGCCATGGGAAATGCACATGCGTGCTGACATTGCCCAAATGATGGCGTGTGATGGTCTTGCTGTTTTACCTTGTGCGCACTATTCGCACGGAGCAAGTATAGAAATTGCTCTAGCAAGGCAACTAAAAATACAGCCCATCAGGGCACTTGAGTTTTGGCTAGGAGATTGAAATGACCAAGATGCTACCAAAAAACGAAGCCACACTCCGTGCTGTTATGAAAATTGGTAACGCCAGTTTGCATGATGTTGAAAACATAGTGGGTGATGTTGCGAAAAATGCAATTAACTATTCGTGGTTTAAGAAATTTTCCGTTAGATCGACGCACACGCCAATATCAAATG
>ERZ724505.1141-NODE-1141-length-15004-cov-6.258144_pt1 | contig 15004 bp, 35 predicted proteins | sample MGYA00376038_ERZ724505 | MGnify/ENA primary metagenome ERZ724505 (study PRJEB28724, sample SAMN07190884) | wastewater metagenome | isolation source: effluent of sewage treatment plant in Hong Hong | place: Hong Kong | collected 2016-03-17 ... | reverse complement strand
GGCGGCTTGCAATGGGGTGACAAGTACCGCACCTTCCATCTCGCCGCCTGGACAGAAGCGCGGCGGGTACTGCAACCAGGCGGGGTATTCGTCCTGAATATCAAAGACCACATCCGCAACGGGCAACGGCAACCCGTCACCGCGTGGCATGTGGAAGCCCTGCAAAGTCTCGGTTTTATCGAGCGTGAACACATCCACATTGCTTGTCCTGGGATGCGTTGGGGCGCAAACGCCGACAAGCGTGTCGAATATGAATCAGTTATCAAATTTATTTTGGAGATGAAACAATGATTTGGTCAGATAAAAAACTTCGTGAATGGTTGGACAATGGCGGGGTAACACCCGCCTTCCGGTCACACGTCAACCCGGCGAGCGTTGACCTGTGTCTAGGCACGCATTACCGCATCCCGACACCGGGGGGATGGAGTGACCCGCGTGAGATAGAATCCGATGGGTTGTTGTTGGAACCGGGCGCATTTGTCCTGTGTGCAACGTTGGAATTTGTCAATGTGCCGACAAATGCCGCCGGGTTTCTGTACCTGAAAAGTAGCGCAGGACGGGCGGGCTTAGAGCACCTGCACGCCGGATACATTGACCCTGGCTTTTCGGGGGAGTTGACGTTAGAACTCGTCAATCACTGGCCGTTTCCGGTGGTCATTCCCGCCGGGAAACGGCTGTTTCAGTTGGTGCTGGAAGACTGCCACCCGGTAGACAAAAACTATGCGCTTGTCGGGCACTACCAGAACCAGACCGGGCCAACGGTGCAATGGGAGCGTATCGGTACGCACTGACCTTGTTTTGATGTCATATGATTTATTTTGTAGCGTAATTACGCAAGGAGTAGACAAAATGAGTGAAGGATTGTTTTATATTGACGAAGACAACGACCCGTCTGTCGAGTATCGCACATCACGAGGCAACATCCTGATTGTAACCTTTGACCGGGAGCGCAAGCAATTGTACGTCATTTATGCCGGGAAAGATGACGACGACCTAACCGAGTATTTACCAGTTGAATTTATGCAAGAGGTGATGAAATGAGCGAAAAGAAAGCAACCTACACCCTCAACCCCCATTATCAACAGTGGGCGGCTGAGTTTGACATCGAAGACGACCTGACCCGGTTCCCGCCACACGTCCATGTGTGGGAGTTGGGATACTCCTATTTGGGCGGTATCGAGAATGAGAGGCAAGTTGCATTTTGCGACGGGTGCGGGGCCGTGATGTCGAAAGAAGAAATTGAGGCGGTGCTAAACAAGGCGGTGCAATCGTGATAACCGATGAACAAATCGCCAAAATGAGCGACCTGCAGGCGCATTTCCTGAACAACCTGCGGGCGTGTGGCTTGCCTGAACCGGAAGCCGAATACCGTTTCAAGCACAATCGCCGCTGGCGCATGGATTTTGCATGGCCTGACAGACTTATCTCTGTTGAGGTGGACGGCGGCACATGGAACGGCGGACGGCATACACGCGGCGCGGGCTTTGAGAAAGACTGCGAGAAAATCAACGCCGCGCAGGAATTAGGGTGGCGAGTGTTTCGCTACACGTCTAGCATGGTAGAGAGTGGGGTGGCTATCAGGCAGATAGAGCGAGTGCTGATGAGCGAGTGACGACAAGCCCCCATGTTTTATGGGGGTTTTTTTATCTTGGCTCTTGACATAACCTAACGATAGGTATAAAATAAAGCATATTCAAAAACAGGAGCAAATCAGATGAACGCAGAAGTTATTGTCAATAAATCAGTTATCGGACAAATAGAAGAAACCAGCGAAATGCTCGCCGGTGGAACTTTTGAAGAATACAAAAACGCCGTTGTCGGTGTTACCCAAAAAATCATAGACATCCTGCCCCAGGCAGTTGCACAGGGCAAGGCTCAAGGCATGACAAAAATCAGTTTTGATGTCGAACTTGATACTATCTTCCGCTCTATGCTCCGCAAGGCGTGGAATAAATCAACAGATGTATATGTCTTGCAAAACGGCACAAAATCCATCACGGGAATCAACGCCCGCAACCTTGACATTATTGTTTCAACTTTACAGGTTCTTGCCAACTACTAAAAGGAGACAGCATCATGCTCACCATCAGAAAAAACGGTAACTGGAAACTTTATTGGGGTGTAATGCCCCTTCCCCCTGGTGCGGAAGCGCAAGGAACCGTCACGCGTGGAACCGGAGAAGTCGGGGCACTTATCCGCCTTGAAAATGGAAACTACGTACAGGGCAATGCGGGTGGTATTCGCAATCTGCCACAACGGGACGTTGATGAGGCTTTGCGGGCATCACAATCAGCCGCTATTTTGGGAGCAATCAAATCCGAGCGCAAAGCAAAATCGTCCGCTGAAAACGGTAAAAAAGGCGGAAGACCCCGCAAGAGTTAACGCACTCCCACCAACGACAAGCCCCCCGGAGATTGGGGGGCTTTTTGGTTAAAAAGTGAGAGTTTGGTGGTTGACACGCTCGCCGGGATAGAGTAGAATAGGGGAAGTCAATAAACTTTTTAGACAGGAGAAAATCCAATGGAAGAAATTGTAGAAAAGTTCAAAAAAATGTTTGCCGAGCTATTCAACAGCTTTGATGGGACTTTTGAAGAAAAGAAAAAGTTTGCGTTTTCGGAAGTTTCAAAAATCAGCCCCTACGACGAATACAAAAACGCATGGAAGGAATGGCGTAACAATAATGGGTATCGCGCAGATATGAGCGAGGCTCCTGATGGTGTTCGCATTTGGCAACGATGCTTAGGTGCTGAAGGGAGTGTTCTGCATGGTTTGCGGTTGCGAAAACATAATAAAAAGTCAGTCCGTGAAGTCCGTGAAGTTCGTGAACACGGTGACGACAAAATGGTTTTATCGTTTATTGAACGGTACGAGAAACTTGCTGAATATGGATATATTCCCGAAGATGAAATCTGCATGATTTTGATGCAATGTTCCAAAACGCTTCCGCGCCAACATCGCGTTAATCTTGAAAGCAGGGGGTATAAATTTGAGAAAAACGGACATGGCTGGAATATTGTAAAGCCCGTGTTCACGAAGAAGGAAATTCAAGAGACCATGTTTCAGTTTGAGGCAGTTGTCAATACGATTGAAGCTGAACAAAAGAAAGCGCGCGAGCTGGTGGAAAAACTATCAAAAATGGGAGTAAAAATTCAGTGACCACCTACATCTCCCAAAAACTAACACCCGAAGTCTACGCCCTTTTCCTGACCGTCAAGGCGGCGCGGGTGAAGGCGAACAGCAAGCGCGTGAAGTTCTTCGAGATTATCGAAGATGCGCTAAAAGCGTTACAACAGCAGGAGCCGAAATGAGCAAGCCCGCCATTCTCGAAACCGTCCCGCTCGAATTGCTTGACCGTGACAGCGACGATGACGCGAAGTGGATGGAGATGCAAGTCGAAATCCCCCTGCGCTACCCGGATGGAACCTGGGACGCGACGCATGAAGCTGATTGGAACGTCAACATTATTGACGGTAAGCTGGTAGTCAACATTGTGACCAGTGGATACAAGGAGATTGCATGAAACCAAATGACGTGATTGTCTTGATGTGCGCTACGCCCTTCGTCGTGTCGCTGGTGGCGATTCTTGTCGCCGCCTTGACCGCCCCGAAAGGGCAGGAAACCCCGTCCGGCTTTGAAGTCGAGATGGACAAAAATCAATAAGGAACGACCTTATGAATGCACCGCAAATTGTAGCCGCCGCGCTCTTGGTTGGAGAAGTCCTGCACGCTCTGAGTGTGTCTTTATCAAGTGATGGACACGTAAAGAAAACGCCCAAGAGCTTGATTTTCGATGCGATTGCCTGGGCCGCAATTCTGATTTGGGGCGGCTTCTGGAGTTGACCATGTTCTTTTTATCCGTTCTTGTTGAACGCTTTATCGGCTCGCCGTCCATCCCCCGCGAAACCTACGCTGTCCCCGCGAAGGCTGAACCCGTTCAGCGTGCCGAGCGGGTGTGGGTGAGTGAATACGGCGGGTGGGCAGTTGTACCCATCCCGACTTATACCGCCGCCAGTATCAAAGCGGCGGAGTTGGCCGGGGAAGATATGCAAGATTTGACCAATGGCGCATACGCGCACCTGTTCATCGAGCCGGTAGACTGGTGGTTTGAACCGAAGGAGTGACACGATGACTCGTCCTGAAAAACTTTTTTTGGTAAATACGATTTTATTCACGGCTTGTCTGGTTGTTGCATTTATCAGTAGCGGCACTGGTTTAGCCATGATAATTCCTTTTATGCTACTTATGTTTAACGGCTTGGCGTTTATTCTTTTGTGATGAAACTCTCCCCGCTGACCCCCGTCCTAATCCCCCTGGTGTGGCCTTACGCCGCCGGGTTGGTCGCTGAACCGCTCGCCGTTGCGCTTGGTTCGGCGCGGCCTGATTTGGTTGCGTCAAGTTTGCAGGCGGTCACATTTGTGGGGGCGGTGACTTATTCGGCATGGTTGGCAAGCAAGTCGCTACCTGTGCAGGTGCAACCAGAAATGACGACCAGCCAGATGCGGCGGGCATTGGAAGCGGGGCGGGCGCAAGAACGGGAATACCACACACAACAGCAGTACGCCGCCGAAGTCGCCGCCGTGAATAGTGGATGGCGAATGGACATCGGGACACGGATATACAAATTCCCTAACGGCATTTTTCCTGAACACTTGATAGCGTTAGGGAATGCGCTGGTCAAGCAAGGCAAGCCCACTGACCGGGCGTTAGTACCGCCGTTCAAACGGGGTGACGGTGAGACCTATCAGGTATTTCGGGATTGGATGGTGTACCACGCGGGTGAGAAACCGGGGGCGTTGGCAAGTTACGCCAGCCAAAAGGGGGATTGGAATTTGACGGTAGAAGGGCGGTACGTGTTACTGCAATGGCTGTATAAGTTGAGCCACTCCCCCACCGAAAGCGCAGGGATGGCGAAAAAAACGCATGTTGCCCTAAGCAAAGCAACGATTAAGCAATTGAGCAAAGGAGAATGAAATGGTATACGAAAATTGTAAGTGGTGTGAAGGTCGTGGATGTATGTATTGTGATACTGAACGCCAGAAAGATGCACAACGTGAGATAAAGCCTGTTTTTTCAGCAAACCTTGACGACCCAAAAGACATCGAACGACTTAAACAGTTTTTTGGCGCAAACGCCATAAACGAAGCATGGAACAATGCCGAAAAGTCACCAGACCCGCAACGGGAATTTGGTCGCCTGATGGCGGTTAACGGGGCAATCGCCAGTATTTTGCAGTTGATGGACAAGGAACGAGACGAGCATTCAGCCGAAAAAGGAGAATGAAATGTACGTTGGTGCTTATATCAAAGTAAAAATGCCGGAATATGAAGATGAAGCGGATTACAAGCTGTGTCCCGATTGCGGGCGCAAAATTTACGGCACGGTTGATACATGGTGTAGCCGGGATGGTGCTCGTTTGTACCGTGAAACCGTGACGAAATACGTTCACCCGCTTGATATGCTACACGACGCCTTCGGTGAATACGATGTGATGACATCTGCATTTCTGAGTAATGACCTTAGTGTAGTGGCCTTTTACGCCAATCAAACCGAACAAGGCGGTTTGCACTTTTCGGACGAAGAAAATGCCGAGTTTGAAATCCCTGTTGACAACCGGGATAACAAGGACTACGCCACGTTTATCATCCATCTGCAAGAGATTGGCGTGGAATACGAAGTCAAGTATGGGATTATCACGGACAGTCGGGAGTTATGAACCATGATAAAGAACTTTATCGGAACCCTGATTATGTCTATCGGCTTACGGGTTGCGTATGCTGGTATGTGTCTGATTGATGACCCGGCTGTTCAAGATGCCTTGATTAGCGTCTTTGAGGATAGCGGCGTAACGTTTGATTGGAGCGCAAAATGAACTGGAAACAACGCATTGAAAAACGTTTAGAGCAAGACTTCCCCGGTGGCAACGTGTCGGTACGTTGGGAAGGTGACGACCCGATTTTCTCGATTGAAGACAGCCGGGTCAACACGGTTGAGGAAGTCTGTCAGTACGCCGATACGCTCTGAAAAGAGTACGGCGGCGAGTTGCGAATTGACCCGCAAGACGCCTACGAAGTCGCCTAACCTTGACCCCTACGACCCCCGTGTCGCCCGCCTGCTCGTGGCCGTGATGCTCGGCCTGTGGGCGTGGGGGGTATGGGAGATGGTCAGGGCGTGGGTAAAGTAACGAATAGAGTTTATTATTATCGTGATTATTAGGAGATAAAGATGAAACGATGTAGCCATTGTATCCATTTTGAAAAACGCCAGAAAAGAAGCGGCGTATGTTACCTGAACGGGATAATTGTCACCAAGAAAGACGGTACACAAGGCGCACGCTTGCCGATTGTGATGTTCTCGGATGTTTGCGAAGACTTCAAGGAGCGTGAGACGATATGAAATACCTAACCACCGCTTTTAGTGCGGTACTTGACTGGTTTGAGCATGGCGACCTTGTGCCGCTGATTGTCGTTATCTCTGCCGTGCATTACTCATCCATCTTGCACGAGTATGACCACATTGTCCCGGCGGTAGCGATTGGGACGCTGGTAGACTTGGGACATTATCGCTGGACGAAAGCGGCGGTGCGGTATAACGGCGAGAGTTGGAAAGAGAAGGCGGGGCGGTGGTTCATGGTATTTGTGATGTCTGCAATCGCCCTGAACTACCAGCAACGGTTTTATCAGGATTGGTGGTTATCTGTCCCGATGCCGCTCTTGATTGCATCGTTGGCGTGGCTAAACCAGAAGGATAAAACGGGAACAAAAAGTGTAATCACGGTAAACAAGTCAAATGCTGTAAAGTCTGTAAACTCTGTAAAAATCAGTCCGATGGTTGACAAGATTGACAGGCTTGAACGTGCAAAAGCCGCGAAACGCGAAAAGCATACACAGCAATTAGCAGAGTTATCAAAACTGATTACGGAAAACAAGGATGCTACCCCGGTTGAATTAGCGCAAAAAATGAACGTCTCTCGTCAGTCCGTATATAATTGGATGCGTGAGCTAACCGAGATGCAAGCCGATGGTACTGTCCATGTCAACGGAAACGGCGTGGAAGTGAAGGAGTAGTGATGAACGCATTAGATTTAGTGAACACATATGCCGCCGATAAACTTGTTGGGCGGTACGTCTTGACGGAGCAAGTTGGAGATTGGCCTGGTGGTCTCGCACTTGTAAAGAGTGTTACCCCTGACCCGGATGCTCCTGAAATTGTGCTGTACGTCCAGCAAAAAGGGGAGATGATGGGTATATTTGATGACGAACAAATTATCCTTGTACCTGATGATTTTCGTCTGCCGGATGGTATCGTGTAACAATAAAAGATAAATTATCCAAACCAGAAAGGAGTAAAGCTGATGAACGAAGAACCCAAAACGTTTGAAGAAGTCGTTAAGCCCGCGATGGAATGGCTCGCTAAAAACAAGCACCCGCATACCAGTATTGTTATCGAAGCAAACCGGGCGGAGATGCTTGAAGGGGTGGAGTGTTTCACGACGAATGAGTTTATTGCAAAACAAATGAGTTTTGATGATGTCACGAAGGACGAGAAACCGGATGAATACGTTGACCCATTCGATAGCGACATCTACTGGCAGGAGTGAATTGATGACAGGCGAAGAGTATTTCAAAAGCGAACTATCCCGCGCAGGGATAGATATTTCCGACTGGCAAGCGGCACAACTGGCGCAAGTTGCCCACGATGCCTTAGTGTCTGGACTTAGTACGGATGCTTATCACAAATTATCAGCCGGGATTATTTACGCCACCCGTGAAATGAGCAACTTGCGCGACACGTATAAACGACTGTTTCCCTGGTACGTGCGCTTATGGTGGCGGGTAGTGAACAAGTTTGACAACTTTCTGGATTGGTTTTACGGGGAACCGTAGACCACAGGAGTGAAGTGATGTATTATTTTTGGGGCTACATCGAGATAGACAACGGTAAATACGTTGCTATGCTTTCAAGAAAAAATCCAGATTTGCAATTGTCTTTGAAGATGAAGGATTGGCGTCTTTCGCTGAAAGAGTTCTCTACGCCACGTGAAGCAATAAAACACGGCGAGCGACTTATCAGACGATATAGAAATATGTACTAAGTTCTCGAATAACCAGAAAAGCCCCGCACCTGTGGGGCTTTTTCGTTGCAACTTCGTACATGTGGGGGAGTTGGATAAAAAGGTACAGTGTAATGGTTGACACGGCAACGTAAAGCATGTACAATGAGGGTGATGCCAGATAACCCAAACCCAACAAAGACCGCGCTTATATGGCTCTCTGACACGCACTCCAATAGCACTATTGGCTTGTGTCACCCGTCTGTCACTCTTGACGATGGGAATGAATACAAACTCAACCGTTCACAACGGCAACTGTGGGAAGCGTATCTTGACTTCCTGGCCTGGGCAAAAGACCTGACCGAAGGGTATCGCCGGGTAGGGGTGTTAGGGGGCGACATGGTCGAAGGGGATACAAAGGGGCGGAGTACGCAGTTGATGAGCCGTAATCAGGCGGACGTGTTAAAGATAGCACAAAAGACCCTAGAACCAGCCCTTGACCTGTTTGATTTGACGATTGCCATCCGGGGGACAGAAGCGCATGTGGGCGCATCGGGGAACCTGGAAGAAATTCTAGCCAATGATATTACGAACATTCACAAAGAAAATGGGGTGAGTAGTCACTACCACGTCAGAAAGGTTTTCAGTGGCGTGCGGACTGACTTAGCGCATCATGTCGGGATGGGTGGCAAGCCCTGGACAGAGAAGAACGCCGCCAATGCTTTGGCCGCGTTGGTGCGCTACGAGTACACCACGATGAACCAGCCCGAACCGCATTACGTAGTCCGGGGACATACCCACCGATGGGCAGATAGTGGCGAAAACTTTGCCCCGTTGACCGCCATCATTGCACCGTCCTGGTGCTTGAAGACATCCTACGTGTACCGCATCGGCGGCGAGAACAAATTATCTACCATTGGCGGGCTGGTTATCCTGTGTGAAAACGGCGTAGGGCGACACGTCCGCAAAGTCTACGAGTTTGAGAAAGCTCGGAAGGTGTGGGCAACGCTATGACCTTAGACATGGATGCCGCTTTAGAAGCGATTGACGCTTTGCTTGTCCACGATGCGCCTGTCCCGGTGCATTGGTTCACCACGAACCAGTACGCGAAACGGTATGAAGAAAAGTACAAAGTTCAGATGAGTTTCACAACCGCACAGCGCAAGCTGGAACGGTTGGAGGAGGAAGGCTTAGTCAAACGCCATGAGGTGCGCGGGGGGACGCGATGGGAGTACGTGCAAATATGAAATACTATCACGGATACACTCACTTTGTTCACCCGGCCTTATTGCCGCTCTGGAAGCTGATTTGTTGCCGCTTAGGGTGGCACGCATGGGACGAAGTAGCGCAGTGCGAAGCAAGTGGCTTTGATAACTACCTTGTTTGTGATGCGTGTCAAGAGGTTATCGGGATTTTTGACGAAAAAGAAGATGACGACGACAGCGAGACTATCGAACTTGACCCGCGCACATGGGACAAGATTGATGACCTTATCGCAACATTAGATGAGGAAATTAAACGCCATGAATAAATTGCTTGATTTACTATGTGCATTGGTCGAACGCTTGCATTTGATTGATTGGCGTTCGTTGCAAAATTTGGACGGCAAAGGGGAATTTGAAGACTAATGATTGTTGTCCCCTGGTATGTCCTGGTCTTATTCGTGGCGGCTGGTGTTGCCCTGTCCCTGCCTGGGTTGAGTTCGTATCTCAAATTAGAGAAGGCGCGGACGCTGGCAGGGGAGACGGCTTTGGCCGTTGAGTTCTTGAGTGTCAAGAAAGAACTCAAGAATACGCAAGAAAAGGTCAAGCAGTTGACCGAGATCCTGGACAAAGAAAGGCTTTTACGCCAGGAGCTAGAAGCCAGGGTTGAAGCACAGGACGAGCAAATCAGGGGCTTGAGTAGCGAGAATATGAAATTGACTATCGAAAAAACACACTTGCAGAAACTACTCGTGAATAAATGGACAGGTGAGTAACCGTCACTAAAGGAGTTTGAAATGGAACACACTGAAAAACCCGCATTTATCGAAGAACTTGAAAAAGCCCTTGAACAGCTTGAGAAGGACAAGCCGAATGACCGGAGCGAAGTAGACCGCAAATACGCCATCGCAAAAACTGACCTTGAAAAATTGATTGCGTTTTGCAACTATTACCTGTGGTAAGCCCATGAAACAGTCTAAAGGCACAAACTACAAAAAGCAACTTCATCGAATGGGTGTGATTCCTAAGCGCACAGTTGATGCTATTGGACGGCGGGTATGGCTTGTAGACGGTAAGGAATACCAAACGATGAGCCAAATCGCAAACGCTTATAAGTTGGAAGGCTAATGACCTACTACCAGCCTATTATTGACATCTCCCGTTATCAGTACCCGCTCAATTTACCCGTCATGTGGGCATCTGGTGTGCGGCTGGTTTATATCCGTTGCACAGTAGGCGATTACTACACTGACACCCGCTTCACCCAATTTTGGGACGAGTTGCGGGCGTTTGGGTTCAAAGTAGGCGTGTATCACGTCAACACCCCTGAGTATAGTGTCGCCAGTCAGATGGATAGATTATTCGGGCCGCTCGGCTTGAGTGGACGTATCCCCGATGTGCCCATCTGCCTAGATTGCGAATTGACAAGGGGACAAAACAAGACCACCATCACGGCGAACATTCTCGGCTGTTTAGCCGATATTGAAGAACTAGATGGCCGTGTCCCGTCCGTGTATACGCGGGGGAGTTGGTGGAATGTCAACGTCAACCCGTCAAACCTATTTGAGAAATACCCGCTTTTTGTGGCACGCTACGCCAATGTAGCCCACCCCTGGAACGATGCGCCCAACCTAAAACCGCACAGCTTCCCCGATTGGGTGCTGTGGCAATACTCCGCCGATGGCAATCTGCAAGGCGAGAATTACGGCGTAGGGAGTACCAGTGTAGATTTAGACAAGGGCAACGGGGAGACGCTGGCAGAAGTGATTGCCAAATTACAAGGGGAACCGTTACCACCCCCTGACCCGATAGGAGAAACCCTGATGCAATTCAAAGCTAAGTACACCGTCAACGTCCGTTCCGGGCCGAATACGACTTACCCCGACATTGGCGATTTAGCCGCCGGGGCAATTATCGCCGCTTACGAAATCCAGGCCACTGACAATAACAGCGTGTGGGTGCGTTTTGGCGATGGTAAATGGGTCGCCCTGGTACACAACGGCGGCGGGCCGTATCTCGAATTTTCACCCGCGCCGCCTGTCCCGGTGGTGACATTGCAGACGACTACCGCCACGAATTTGCGGTGGTATTCCGAAGTCAACGGACAGAACAAACCCATTATGAGTATGCCACCTTCGGGCAATCGCCCTGCGTACACGGCGAACAAAACCATCGTGGCAAAACCGGGGATTATAGACGCGGACGGCGTGACAAATTACTACGAAGTCCTAAGCGGTAGTCAGGCCATCCCGCCGACCTATGTCCCGCCTGCGGGGTATACCGGCTGGTTTGTGCGGGCTGATGACGTTTTCACGGTGAGCTAATGAAAATCTTTTTTGACACTGAATTTACCGGACTACACCAAAGAACCACGCTAGTCAGCATCGGACTAATTAGCGAAGACGGACGAACGTTTTACGCCGAAACTTGGGATTATGACCCGAAGCAAGTTGACGACTGGATTCGGGATAACGTCATTGCCAACCTGCGTTTTGTCGGCATTTCAGAAAGTGACCCCGTTCTAGATGAAGAACATCACGCCATGAAAGGCTCGCGTTCCACCGTTGCCATTCGTCTTATGGATTGGCTTGCCCAATTCGACACCTGCGAAATGTGGAGCGATTGCCTAGCCTATGATTGGGTTTTATTCTGCGAGCTATTCGGCGGGGCGTTGAAAATACCCAAAAATATTTACTATATCCCGTTTGACCTTGCTACCCTGCTAAAAACTGAACACATTGACCCCGATGTAAGCCGTGAGGAATTTAGCGGACTGGAAGCGGGGAAGCACAAACATAACGCCTTGTGGGACGCGAAGGTTATCAAGGCGTGCTACGAAAAGGTGATGCAAGATGGCTAGTTCCCGCGTGCGTATCAGTACGCATACCCCTGACGACCAGCCCCAAACATCCTTTGTGGGACGGGGGGAGACGGTGAGCGACACGGGGCAACAATGCCCGGTGTGTGCCTTGCGGACAGTGGCGAGTAACGGCGTGATGCTGTGGTGTACGCAATGCGGGTGGAGTGGGCAGGTAGTCAAACATCACCCCCGCAAGCGTAAGGAACATGTATTCGATGAGTGGTAAAGAGCGGCTTATGGAATGGCTGTGGAAAGTGTTAGTGCTGTTCCTGGCCTTGTTAAAAAGGATTTGGAAATAATGCGATTACAGAGATTGATTTCGACGGTATTGAGTGGGGGCGGGACACCGTTCACGCCGCTTTTGTTTGACCGCTTTTCGACCGACCGGAGCGCGGGGGCTATCAACGGCACGGCGGCGGAACCGGGTGGCAGTGATGCCCCGACAAGGGTTGTTTCGGATGCCAGCAACAAGGCGACGGTTGCCAATGATGTTTTGACAACCGCAAGCGGGGGGAGTACCAACTCCCCTAACTTGACATACAGCAAATCCTACGCCCGTGCCGCCGGAGTAATTGCCGCCGCAAAGTGTTACATGGGGCAGGCTCTCGCGGCGGGTGGGCAGTTATGGGGCTGGTCTTCCACCAGCAACGGCACGACTTACACCCATCGGTTTTATGTAGAAAATCAATCCTTGATGGTCTTGAACAATGGCACGGGTAACTATCCCTGTATCGTGGGTAAAGTGACATTAGATGCGCCGCTCTATTTGGCGGTAGTCCTAAGAGCGACAGGGGCGTTCTTTTTCGCATTTGGGGGGCGGGATTTTGGCAAGATGACCCTGTTACGGGTTCACCGGGCTTTGACGAGTACGCCGTTATATCCCGCCTGGACTTACTATGCTTCAACAACTGGTCAGGGTGTGACGGATGTCCTTGTGCCGTCTGATTTGTACACCCCGACGGCGTTGGTGTCGGGGACTTCGGTCTCAGGCACACTCAACGTTTCCGAGAGTGGCAAAACGGACACGCACACGGTGGTAGGGTTAACCAGAGTTGGGGGCAACATTGGGATAGTCACCCGCTACGCCGATGCAAACAACTATGTCATTGCTTATCACGATGGCACGAATGTGAAGATTGATAAAGTGATTGCCGGGGTGACCACGAACGTTGCCAGTGTGGCTAAAACATATTCGGCGGGCGCAGATTTGGAAGTGTCATGGAACGGCACAAACATCCGGGTGTACTACAACGCCAACCAACTTGCCAATGATGGCTATACCATTTCGGATAGTGCCTTGCAAACCGGAACACAAGTCGGGGTGTACAGCACCAATGCCGGGAACTCTGTCACATCGTTTGAATGTTTCGCACGCGGGGCGGGTGGTGAACACGCCGCCTTGAAGAGTGCGGTGGTCAGAACCCAAAGCCGGGGCTTGATTGTCTTCGATGGCGACAGCCTGACCAGTGGCTTAGGGCTAGCCGCCCTTTCAGATACCTACCCGTACAAAGTGCTGGAAACCGAAGGCCGCGCCAATTATGACGGCTACAACTTCGGTATCTCAGGTCAAACTCTTGTGCAATGCGCCGCCGATGCCGCCACGCAATATGACGGCTTTGTCGGGACATGGGCGAATAATACCTGCGTCATTTGGGCGGGCACAAACGATTGGAACGGGGGCGCAACTTATACCGCCACTTACGATGTCCTGACATCCTTCATTGCCGCGCGTAAAGCGGCAGGGTATCGGGTGATTGTGTTGACCATGATAAAACGGGGCACAACGGGGGCGATGGAAACCTGGCGCACGGGCTACAACACCCTAATCAATGCCAATACTGCCGGGGCAGATGTGGTCGTAGATGTGGGTGCGCTCGCCGCCTTTTCGGATGTGACCAATACCACCTACTATCAGGTGGATCAAACGCACATCACGGCCACCGGGGCGACGGCGATTGCCAACGCAGTGACGGCAGTGATTTAGGAGTACCCCATGAGTGCCGACCACTGGACGGACATCCCCGATATGCAATGCCCCCACTGTCACAAGTGGGGCTTAGTGACCAACAACGTCCGCATTGCCTGTCATAGGTGCAATTGGGAGCGCGACTGGCAGAGATGGCTGGCAGAGTTGGAAAAGAGATTGACAAGAAAATGAGTGACATTGTTTGGACAAATACCACCGTGAAACTTGGCGACCTGAAACCCTGGACACAGAACCCGCGCCAATCTACGAAGAAACAAGCGCGCAAACTGCTAGAGAGTTGGGAGAAATTCGGGCAGGTGCAAACCATCGCCGTTGACCCTGACGGCAATGTGCTAGACGGACATCAACGCTTGTCTGCGCTCTTGACGGTGTACGGCCCCACTTACCGGGTGGACGCACGGCAAAGTAACCGCGCTTTGACGGAGCAGGAACGCAAGGAACTTGTGATTACCTTACACGCCGGGAGTGTAGGCTCGTGGGATTGGGACAGTCTAAGCGGGTGGGATGCGCCTGATTTGATGGAGTGGGGGTTCGATAGCGAGACGCTGGCGGATTGGAAGCGGGATGTAGGCGCGTTGACTTCACTTGTTGCATCCGAAAGTGTCCTTGACGAAGAAGACGCTTTTAGCGCATTACCCGACGAAGACCGCGCCCCGTTTCAACAAATGACCTTCACCCTACACGATACCCAGGCCGAAACGGTACGCGAAGCCTTGAAAGTGGCGAAAGCATTGGGTGAGTTTGTGGATAGTGAGAACGAGAACAGCAACGGCAACGCCCTTGCGCGGATTTGTGAAATGTTTTTAGGTGAACATGACAACGGCTAAAGATTTACTCGTCCAGCCTATCAAGGCTGGGATTGCAAACGACTTTGTGAAAGCGCACCACTATTCGGGGAAGGTGGCC
>ERZ724505.1137-NODE-1137-length-15034-cov-9.285400_pt1 | contig 15034 bp, 19 predicted proteins | sample MGYA00376038_ERZ724505 | MGnify/ENA primary metagenome ERZ724505 (study PRJEB28724, sample SAMN07190884) | wastewater metagenome | isolation source: effluent of sewage treatment plant in Hong Hong | place: Hong Kong | collected 2016-03-17 ... | reverse complement strand
CCAAGGAGAAACCGATGAAGGGCTACAACAGCGGTCAGCAGCTTTACCTGCCACTGACCAACTCGACCGCGGACGCTTTCGCCCTGACGGCGGGCCGAAAGACTCTCACGTCCTTCGCCTCGCCGAACCGGCTCATCCATCTGGCCGACGCCAGCGGGGTGGACATCGAGTTCTGCGGCACGGACCAAGAGAACGAAACCGTCAACTACAAGCTCTGGGCGGCCAAGATCCCGTCGCCGGACGTGCCCAGTGACGCGCCCACCGCCGCGTCCATCTACCTGTTCGGCTCCGGCACGTTCACGCTTGGCACCGCCACTGGCGTCGGCGAGTATTTCGCGGACCACCTCGCGGCCACCGGCGCGGTCCTGACCTTCGCCGACACGCTCACGTTCTCGCTGAAGACGTGGGGGCAGTACGTGGTGGACACGTACCAGCTTGTCGCCCCGACTCCGTACAGCCCGGCGGATAACACCGTCGCGTGCCTGTCGATCCCGCTCCTCTCCCGCGTGTGCAACGCGCTGGTGATCGAGTTCGACCGTGGCACCGGAGCCGACGCCGCGAACGCCCTGTATTCGCTCACGGATTGATGTCCCCCCCCCACCGGCCCAGGCAGGCAACCGCCGCCGGGTCGGTTTATGGCCAAGAAGTCTGGGTCTGTCGTTTCCGAAAACGCCCCTTCCGACGGGGGTAAGGGGTGGTGCGGCCCCGACGCCCTCCGTCCGTTGCTTGTGCCGATCGAGTCGCTATCGCCGGACCCGTCCAACGCCCGCCGCCACAACGACCGGAACATCGAGGCCATCATCGCCTCGCTGCACCGCTTCGGCCAGCGGTTCCCGATCGTCGTCCAAAAGCAGGGCATGATCGTCCGCGCCGGCAACGGCCGCATCGAGGCGATGAAGCGGCTCGGGTGGAAGAACGTCGCGGCGGTCGTGGTGGACGAGTCGTCGGTTGACGCCACGGCCTTTGCCATCGCGGACAACCGCACCGCGGAGCTGGCCGAGTGGGACGACGAGACGCTGGCCAGCCTGCTCCAGTCAATGGACGGCGCGGAGCGCGAGGTGGCCGGGTTCACGGAGGCCGAGCTGGGCGAGCTGCTGGAGAAGCTGACGCCGGACGTTGAGGTCAGCGAGGACGAGGTGCCAGAGCCGCCGCCCGACCCGATCACCAAGACGGGCGACCTGTGGCTGCTGGGCGAGCACCGCCTGCTGTGCGGCGACTCGACGAAGGCTGACGACGTGGCGCGGCTGATGGGCGGGGAGAAAGCGGACTTGTGCGTCACGTCACCTCCGTACAACTGCGGGATCGACTACGACCAGCACGACGACACCATGAAGTCCGAGGCATACTTAGACTTCATAAAGCACATAGTTCTCCGTGTTTTTGAGGTGCTTTCCGACGGCCGCTTCGTGGCGTGGAACGTTGGTGTAAGCCCAAAGTCGAAGCACTTTGCACACGCAACGATATTGGGCGATCGCTTCGCGTTCTGGCGGCAGATCGTGTGGGCAAAATCTGGCGTGGCATTTCCAACATGGCAGTTCACGATAGATTCGGGACTAGCGCGCAAATACCACCCAAACTACACGCACGAGGTGATATACCTGTTCACTAAGGGCGAGCCCGTGGTCGGGCTGGCGTGCAACGTCGATGACGAATACTCAAAAGACGTTTGGCACGTTCACCAATCTGGCGCGACGAAGGACATCCCCGGCACAACAGACGGGCGAAGACCTCGAACAGATAGTCATGGTGGTGCAAAAGCAGCGGCGCACCCGGCGGCGTATCCGGTGGGAATACCGGCTGGTGCAATCAAACACCTGACATCAAGTGGAGAGATAGTCTACGAGCCCTTCTGCGGTTCCGGCACCACGCTCATCGCCGCCGAGCAGTTGGGCCGCAAGTGCTACGGCATGGAGATCAGCCCGCAGTACTGCGACGTAATCGTCAAGCGCTGGGAAACCCTCACCGGGCGAAAGGCCGAGCTTGTCAAGCAGTGAGCCATCCACCAAAGTCGGACCGCTCGACCTGTCCGACCCGAAGGACCTGGCCCTGCTGCGCAAGCTGGCGACCGACGGGCCGGGCAAGAAGAAGAAGCGGTGGGAGGGCATCACCGACGAGTTCAAGGCTAACGCCGTCCGCGCGTTGCAGGCCGCGCTCCACATGGCCGTCGAGAAGAAGAACCCGCGCGACATCACCCGATGCGTGGAGGTTGTTGCCAAGATTGAGGGGCAGAACCAAGCGGACGAGCACTTGGACCGCAAGGAGCTGATGGTCACGACCATCAAGCACACCGGGCACGACGGCGGGGCCATCCAGATCGAGACGGCCGTATCCGCGGCCATCATGCACGATCCCGAGTTGCACGCCGCGGCGGCACGGATCGCGGCGTCTATTGAGGCTGGCCGGAAGCCCGCGGAGATGGAATGACCGCAGTTTGCACGCCAAACTCCGTGGCCGAGTACATGGCGACACCGCGCGCCCGGGCGCTGCTCTATCCACACACCTTCGCAGCGTGGGCCTCCGGCGGCGAGTGGCAGGCGTGGAAGATCTGGCGGCACGTCGGAAAGATCGTCGGCGAGGCCATCGTCCGGGGAAACGCCCGCGTGATCGTGAACATGCCGCCGGGCATGGGCAAGAGCCAGTTCCTGTCGGTCTGGACTTCGATCTGGTTCCTTGAGAACTTCCCCGACCGGCGCGTGATCAACGCCACCAACTCGCAACGGCTGGCCAACCGCAACGGCCGGGACGTGCGCAACCAGTTCCAGTTCAACCCGGCCCTGCGTACACGCGTCTCGGAAGACTCCGCGGCCAAGGGCCAGTGGAACACGCACAAGGGCGGCGGGATGCTGGCCACCAGCATCGGGGCATCGTCCATTGGATTCCGTGGCCATCTCATTACCATTGACGATCCTTACGGCCGATGGTCGGACGCCTACTCCGCGGCGTACAAGGACGAGCTTGAGTCGTGGTTCGACGCCACCGCCCGCACGCGACTGGAGCCGGGCGGTTCGATCGTGCTGCTGCACCACCGCTTCGCCGTCAACGACTTGACCGGGGTGCTGCTGGCCAACAGCGGCGAGGATTGGACCCACGTTTCCATCCCGGCCCATGCGCTCGAGGATGACCCGATGGGCCGCAAGCCGGGCGAGTGGATCGGGGACCGCTTCACGTCCGAGGAGGTCGAGTCCGCCCGCAACGCGATGGCCGGGGTGATCTGGGACGCGATGTACCAGCAGCGCCCGCAACTGGTGGGCGTCGGGGCCTGCTACCGCAACTTCAGCGGGGCCAACGTGGACGATCGGTTGGAACTCGACCCCACCCGCCCGCTCCAGGTGTCGCTGGACTACAACATCGACCCCGGTATGCACGCGGTCATCGGCCAGCATCTCGGCGATCGGGACGTGCTGACCGCCGTTCACGAGGTCCACGGGCCGCGTATGTCCGTGCCGGAGTGCTTGGCCCAAGTCAAGGCGGTTGCCGATCGGTACGGCCCGTTCCCGGAGTGGCACGTCTTCGCGGACCCGGCCGGCACGTCCGCCAACGCCTCCACCGGCGAGAGCCACCACCAGACCGTCAAGCGGTTCCTTGCCGCCAACGGCGTGCGGTACTCGTGGCGGGTCCGGGTGGCCCATGCCCCGGTCGTGGACCGCATCAACGCCTTCAACGACGCCCTGCGCGGGGCAGACGACAAGGCCCACTATCTCGTCCATCCCCGCTGCAAGCGGCTGGTGAACGACCTGAGCAAGGTTCAGGCGGACGAGGACGGCAAGCCCGACAAGCGGAACCGGGAACTCACCCACGCATCGGACGCGGAGGGGTATCGTGTCCACATGATTCGACCGATCCGGGCGCACACGAAGCCCGACGGCAAGGTGACCTTTGGAACAGGAGCGTACTGATGGCGGCGGTGAACGTGAACGAACTGGCGTCGATGCTGTCCCTGATCGAGATGAACGCGCGGCAGGCGCGGGAGATGCTGCTCTCGTCCACCGTGCTGCGCCAGCGTGCCAACTCCCCCGGCGTGCTGCTTGGCGGTACAGACTCGCTGGCCAAGATCCAGAACGGGCAGATCGGACCAAGCCCGGCGGTGCAGATGACCCAGCGGGCGCTGAGCATGAGCGAGATGGCCAAGGCCCACGTAAACGAGGTGCTGGCGTTCGCGCAGTCGCTGGGGAACCTGGTCACGGGCACGCCGGAAGACGCGACGGCGGCACAGGCAACGTAAACTGTTGGCGCACACGGAGGTGAAGTCATGGCCAAGGCAACGGTGAACGCCAACGGAACGGCGCAGAGCAAGCCGCAGAACCGATCGGCGGCGGGCGGGAACGTCTTTGGTGGCACAAGCGTCGGCATCGGCGTGCGGGATCTGGGCTTGGCCGGGTACTCCGCGCCGTCGCCGGGCACCTACGAGACGTACCGCCGGATGCGGCTGGACCCGACCGTGGCGCTGGCTCGGGCCGTGGCGCTTGGCCCGCTCAAGGCCGCACAGTGGTCGGTCGAGGCCGAAGACGGAGCGCCGGAGGCGGCGGTCGATCTGGTGGCCCGGACGCTGATGCCGATGATGCCGGAGTTCATGCGCGATATGTCCTACGGCGTGGACTACGGGTGGGCACCGTTCGAGAAGGTCTGGAAGATCGTGGGCGGCGAGGTGCGGCTGGCCGCGCTCAAGCCGCTGCTTGTCGATTCGACGCTGATCCGCGTGAACGAACAGACGGGCCAGTTCGCCGGCGTCTCCAATCTGGGCGTGGAACTCGGCGAGCGCTACGCCTTTGTGTACACCCATGATCGGGAGTGCTGGGACTACTACGGCCGGTCGCGGCACGAGAACATCCGGGAGACGGCGTGGAGGCCGTGGATCGACACGCTGGAGAAGGTGGGCACCTACGTCCGCAAGGCCGCGGGCGTGACCGTGATCGTGCGTTACCCGGTCGGATCGGAGGAGATTAACGGCCAGCGGCAAGACAACGCGGACATTGCGATGGACCTGCTGCGCAACCTCAAGCGCGGTGACGGCATCTCCATGCCGCAGATCATGGCCTCGTGGGCGCAGAACCTCGTGGACTCCGGCGTCCGGCCCGACGACGTGGCCGCGTGGAAGATCGACTTCCTGGAGCCAAAGACGGACCACTCGGCCGGGTTTGTGTCGCTGCTCCGGTACTACGACTCCCTGAAACTCCGCGGCTGGCTGGTGCCCGAGCGCGTGGCGATCGAGGGCCAGCACGGCACGCTGGCCGAATCATCGGCGCACGCGGACGTGGCCCTGTCGATTGCCGAGGACACGCTCAACGACATGGGGCGGCAGATCAACACGGGCATCGTGGATGACCTGCTGGCGATCAACTTCGGCGATGGGATGCGCGGGGCCGTGCGGATGGAGCCGCAACCGCTGGCCGACGACGATAAGGCGTTCTTCCGCGAGTTGATGACTTCGGTGGTGACCAACCCCGGCGCGTACGACACGGCGGCGATGATTCTGGATGTGGACGCGATGCTGGACGCGACGGGCCTTCCCAAGTCCGAGCAGGTGGTGGACATTGCCGACCAGCCGGGCGTGCAACCGGGTGCGCCAGGCACCCCCGCTCCCACCGTCGCGGCCTCCCGATGGAAGTCGGCCCGGTTCGGTTCGGCGGTTATGGGGCGTTCGGCCGCTGAAATGCTCCGGCGTGCCCAGAATGCCGCAACCCGATTCGGCGAGGTGCGTGGTACTCTGGGGCCATGAGCAATCGCAGGAACACCGGGCGAGGCAGGAAACCCAAGGAACAGGAGGGCGACGACGTTGGATTCGATATCGAACTCAAACTGGAGCCGGAGGACGAGCGCCGGCTCGTGCAGTTGACGCGGACGGTGGACGGGCTCGCGGACCTTGACACGCTGGCGGACGATCTCCGCAAGGCCGGGTTGACGGCGTGGGCCGATCGGGTGCAGAAGATCAGAGAGGGCATGAGTTTAGATGGCGACACGGACGGCTGATGCAATGGCGCGCGTCATGGACGCGGAGCGGATCAGGCTGGAAAACACCGGCCTCCGCGCCGTGCTTCCGGCCGCGCGGCGTATGCGTCTGGACGTGATCCGTGCCTACAAGTCCGGGAACGACCCGCGGGCGTCAATCGCCAAGGCCCTCGAGCGCGTCAATCAGTCGCTCAGGACGGGCATGGTCGCGGCGGACCTGCAAGCCCGGCTCCGGTCGGCGATCAACTCCAAGGTGGCCCGTGGGTCGCTCCGGCTCTCGGCGTATGACGAGGCGGTACGGCTGCTCACAGACCGGCTGTTGGTCAGTGAGTCCGACCTGAACGCGCTGACCACCCGGTACGCGGGGATTGCCCAGTCCGTGACGGGCGAGCTTGGGTCGGTGCTCGAGCGCGAGGTGCAGGCCGCGATCGCGGACTCCGTGGCGCAGGGGCTCGGCGCCCGCGACGGTGCATTGGCCATCAGCCGGGCGTTCGACGCCGCGGGCGTGACGCCAGACAACCCGTACCTGTTCGAGACGCTGTACCGCACGCAGCTCCAGACGGCCTACAGCGCCGGGCGGTGGCAGGCCAACGAAGACCCCGCGATTCAGGAGATCCTGTGGGGGTACGAGTACGTGGCGGTCATGGACGATCGGACCACCGATCTGTGCTCGGAACTCGATGGCCAGCGGCACGCGAAGGATGACGGGTTCTGGAGCCGTTTCACCCCGCCCAATCACCACAACTGTCGGTCGCAGATCATCGAGGTCTTCGTAGACGACAGGCTCGCGGTGCCGACGGCGATCCCGCTGGTCCAGCCCGCCGACGGGTTCGACTTCAACCCCGGCACGGCCTTCCCCCGCGTGGCGGCGTGATAGAATGTCGGTATGAGCAGCAAAATAGCCGACGTGGAAGCTCTTTATCTGGAGCTTGGGTGGCAGTACCAACAACTGTCCGACGAGATGCCGGAGGTTTTGCCGCTACTCTATGACCGTCGCGGGTTGAGCTGTTCTCCGCTGTTTTACGACGTCCTGAATCGCGTGTGGTGGTGTGGGGCCACGATGTACCCCCGCGCGTTTGCTGCGCACATCGTTCTCTCGCACATGCGTCGTATTCACAGAGAACTCGGAACAGGCGTGGTCGTCAAGGGCCGGTCTATTCGATCGGCCATTGTGTTGATACAAGGCGTCCGGTCGTTCAACCAAAAGCGAATAAAGGCGCACCGACAGCGATCGGCGCGACGAATGGGAAAGGCGAGTAAGCAATGAGCGAACTCGCAAAACTCTATCAGTCGCTCGTCATTCTGGACGAGGATCTGGCACACACCGCGGTTCTTTGTGGGTGCGATGTAGCCATGGAGCGCGTGGATGAGCGCTGTCAAGTCCGCTGCGTCCACAAAGAGACCGCTGAGCCGTTGAAGTACGACGAACGACAAGGCTGCTGGTACATCGAAAGCCTTGTGATCGGCGAGCAAATGGCATCCAGCATGATTGGGAGTCGCGCGTCAAAATGGCTTCTGGACCGCTGGGACAAGCTGACCAAAGATGAACTGAATGGCGGTTGCCACGGGGACACCTTGGCCAAACTCCGCGCCGTCGAGTCGGCCATGAGACGGCTGAAGAACAAGTAGCCTGACAGTATTTCCACACCCAATCCACCATCAGTTGTGGTGATGACTTGACACGGCACAATAAGCCGTGGTACTATTCCGGCGCGTGAACATGCAGCCCCAAGCGAGGCGACCCCCGGAGGTCGCCGTTTGTCGTTTTGCAGCACGCACACCACCAACGAACTCGCCTCGCTCGCGGAGGCATGGTCACGCCCGGACTGAACGCCCGAGCGGGCGGTCAGTCTGTTCATGCCGACGAAGCCTCGCAAGGACGCGAACGCACTCCACCGGGTCATCCCGTGTGGTTCGCTGCGCATCACCGCTGGCCTCAGCACGGACGCGAACGGCCAGCCGGTGCGCGAGTACGTCAAGGACCTGATCCGCGCGGGCGACTGGTACAAGGCGTCCACAGGCCAGCAGTTCTCGCTCACCGAGAAGGACCTTGACACCTACGTCTCGACGTTCACGCGGATGAGCAAGTCCGGCGTCAAGGTCTACGTCCCCGCCGGGCACACCAACGACCCCGAGAAGAACCGCGGCTACGTGACCGCGATGTGGCGCGAGGGCCAGACGCTCTTTGCACGCATCCAGTTGATCGGCGACGACGCCGTTTCGATGGCCAGCCGTTCCGAGGTTTCGGTCTGCATCGTCCCGGAGATCGTGGCCGGAGACGGCACGAAGTTCAGTGACGCGATCGAGCACGTCGCCCTGGTGAGCGATCCGGTCATCAACGGGCAGGGCAAGTTCGTTCCCATCGCCGCGTCCCGCGGCTTGGTTCAAGCGCCGGTCTACCGGCTTGCACAGGAGAACAGCATGGACGCTTTGAAGAAGATCGCCGCGAAGCTCGGCATCGAGGTCACCGAGGCGATGGACGAGACGGCCCTGTCCGAGGCGATCGACGCCAAGATCGGCGCGATGCAGACGGAGATGGGCAAGGCCAAGAGTGACGCCACCGAGGCCAGCAAGGCGATCGCCGCGTCCCGCGCGAAGATCGAGGCGCTGGAAAAGGAGAAGGGGCTGCCCAAAGCCAGCGTGGACGTGCTGGAGGCCAAGGCCGAGACGGTCGGCCTCAAGCTCCAGAAGCTCGCCGACTCCGGCAAGCTCGGCTCCAAGGCGCTCAAGGCGTTCAGCGACCTGCTCTGCGGGTCGGACGCCAACCGCCCCGGCCTGTGCCTGTCCCGCGAGGTGGCTTCCGCCGCCGGGCTGTCCGCGCCGCTGGCTGACAGCGTGCTCGCCGCGCTGGAACTCAACGAGCCCGTCGCCACCGGCATCAAGACCGGCTCGCAGACGCTCAGCCGCACGGTTCCGGGCAACACGGACGGATTCTCCGCGGCCCGCCAGAAGGAAGTCATCGACGCCCAGTTGGCCCGCACCGGCGTCAAGGTCTGATTCACGTCACGCACGCACGAGCCGGGCGACCGGCGCTGAACAGGAACACGAACAATGGGTACCTCGATCACTGGTCTGCCTGGCTACCGAAGCTCGCGGGAGTTCTCCCCTCGCCGCGTCCGCCGCTCCGACGCCGGGCTCAAGTATCTTGACGGCGGCGTCATCATCAACAGCACCCTGTCTGGCGACGGCAGCAACACCGGCTATGTCGATGTGCTTCGCCCCGGCAAGGTGATGGCGAAGCAGTCGTCCGGCGGCAAGTATCGCAACGCGATCCTTGGCCGGTCAAATCTCGCGTACGCCGACAACGACACGTCGATTCAGGTCGATCTTGCCACGGCCACGGAGATTGCCCGAGTCAAGACCGCCGCGGGCGGCGGCAACCTGTCGCTGCTGTTCGTCGGCCCGCCCTCGGCGGCCGGCACAGTCGCCGCGACGGCCATCACCGTCACCGCTGTCACGCTCAACGGCGCGACCTCGACGCTGACGGTCGCCGACCTCAACCTGAACAAGGTCACCGACTCGCTGCTGGTCGCTGCCGATCTCACCGACGGCACCTGGTGCCTGGTGGACGACAACGACTTCATCGTCCTGACCGACCAAAACAACACCCGCATCGACCAGGCGTTCCGGCGTCCGCTGATCGGCGGCGTGATCGACGCCTCCCAGATCATCGACTGGCCCGCCGACACCAGCACGCAGGACTGGCTCAAGGGCAAGCTCTCGACCACCACCGGCATGTCCCAGTTCAACTTCGACGACGACGCCTAAGCCGCGCCGCCTCGATCACGGTTTGACGCACGCACCGACGCCAGAAGCACGACTGCCAAGGCGACTCCAAGTCAAGGAAGACCACAATGGGTACCACGATTCACGAAGTCCTCGCGGCCAGCACGCTGCTCGGCGTCACCGACAAGATCGTCGGCGGTCTGCCGAACTACCACCTCCCGCCCGGCATGTTGCCGACTTCCGGTCGGCCCGTGCAGGGGAACGTGGGGTACATCGTTCGCGGCAACGGTGCGAACGCGCACAAGGCCGCGAAGCAGGCCATGCGCGGCAGCAAGAGCCGCCCGCGCACGGTCAGCGGTCTGGAGCAGAAGCCCGAGGTTCTGATCCACTCGGCCGAGAACGTCTCGCTCAAGCTGGACGTTCTTCAGGGCCTGATGAGCGACGAGAACACCACGGCCGGGCAGTTCGCCCGATCCGAGGTGGCCCGCGTTCAGCGCGAGTCGGCCACGCTCTCCCGCAACCTGCGTGTCGCGGCCGTGACCTCGATGCTCGGCGTCGGGCACATCTACTTCAACTCCGACGGCGAACTCCTCCCGTCCTCCTCCGGCGCTGTGATCGACGTTGACTACAGCATCCCGGCGAACAACCAGAACCAGCTCAACGGCATCATCGACGTGAAGTGGGACACGGCCACCGCCAAGATCCACAAGCACGTCGAGCTGATCCACGAGGCCGCGCTCCAGACATGCGGGCGACCGATCAAGTACGCGATCTACGGCGCGAACGTCAAGTCGTACCTGCTCGCCAACAACTACACGAAGGACCAGATCACCCGCAATCAGCGCGTGAACGAGGGCATGACCGGGGCCGTCACCGGGTTCGACCTCTTCGACATCCGCTGGATTCCGGCCTACGGCGCGTTCTTCAAGGACTCGTCCGACGCCTACCAGAAGCTCATCGCCAACGACAAGGTTGTCTTCCTGCCCGAGCCCGACCCGTCGTGGTTCGAGATGCAGGAGGGCTTCGAGATGATCCCGACGGCCGGCTTCGGCACCGGCGGCGATCTGCTCTCCCTGCTCCAGTCATCGACGCCGCGGCAGGGCATCTTCCAGTACGCCTACGGCAACGTTGACCCGATGAGCGCCACGCTCGTCTACGGCGACAACTTCCTCCCGGCTCTGCACGTCCCCGAGTCGGTGTTCATCGCCGACGTGGACTTCTAAGCCGCGAACGCACAACCACTGCGATTACTCCTTGGCCGGGCGAGAGCCCGGCCCTGGGGTTTCAGATGAGCGCCTATTGCACACAGTCTGATATCGAGGACGTGTTCGGTGCCGCCAATGTCGCCAAGTGGTCGGACCTGGACAACGACTCGGACGCGGTGACAGCGAACACCACGCGGATCACGCGGGCAATCGCTGTCGCCAGCGGCACGCTGGAGGACCGGCTCCGGCACGTCTACGCCGTCCCGTTCTCTGGCGGGAGCCTGACCACGACGGTCAAGGACTGGTGCGCCAAGCTCGCGGGCGTGTGGCTCTACGAGGCCCGCGGCCAGCGTGACGCGCTCGAAGGCGACGTGAACAACAACACCGTGCGGCTGCACAAGCCCATCGTGAACGGCGAGATTGACGAGGCGTTGAGCGGGGTGCGGCGGCTCGACCTGACCCGCGTGTACTCCACGACCAGCACGGGTCCGCGTGTCATCGGAAGGGGGCAGTCATGGTGACTGCCCGCGTCGTCGTGAACACGCAAGCGCTGGACCGGCTCAAGCGGAGCGTTGGCTCCGTGTCCCGCTCGCAGGGCCATCCGGCGTGGACGGATATGCGGCGTCAGTGGGGCGTGGTGATGGAGGCGTTTACTCGTCGCCGGTTCGACCGCTACAGCAAGGGCGGCGGGGACTGGCCCCCGCTGGCGCTGCGGACGGTGAACGCCCGGCGGCGTTCCGGGACCACCAGCGCGTTCGGCGGGAACAAGATCGTCCGCAAGGGCGGCAAGGACGGCATCAAGAACAAGGCCGGGTTTCGGCTGGTCGCACCGGCCCGTGCACGGGACACCACCCGCGGCGGCGGCATCGTGGGCACCACGCGGCGGGCCGCGATCCTGGTGAACACGGGCACGCTCAAGGCGGCGTTGCAGCTTGGGTTCAACGGCAACGAGTTCCGGCCCATCCCCGGCGGCGTGCGGTACGGCATTCAGGGCGGGGTCAGCCGGACGGTTCGCAAGGTGTCCACGGCGGCGGGCGGGAAGAAGCGCCGGCGTCGTCTGTCGGCATCGCTGGCGGGCAAGCCGACGGTGGGGCAGATCGCCAAGTGGCACCAGACCGGGGCTGGCAGGCTGCCGCGCCGCACGATCGTTGTGCCGCCGGACGCTGAGACGCGCAAGCGTCTGGAGCGGTCGCTGTCGTCTGCTGTCACTCGGATCATCCGCGAGAGCGGGGCGGGGAGGAAGCGGTGAGTATCCGCCCCTACTACCAGTCAGATCGGGTGACGCTGTACCACGGTGATTGTCTGTCGGTATTACCGACACTGGACGCCGGGAGCGTGGATGCGGTGGTGACGGACCCGCCGTACGGGATCAACACAAAATCCGATGGCATGGGCAAGCTCAACCCTTGGGCTGATCTGTGCAACTCGGCGATGTGGTATGCGGCTTGGATACGCGAAAGCCGCAGGGTTGCTGGGGCGTTGTGGTCGTGCCTGAACTGGCGATCACTTGTGACATTTCAGAAGGCCGCATGCGACGTTGGATGGCCGATCGAATCGCTGCTGGTGTGGCATAAAGACTGGATTGGGCCGGGCGGTACGCGCGGCCTTCGTCCGTCATACGAGCTTGTCGCTTTCTGGAGCAACGGGCGCACGATCGTTGATCGCGGACTGAGCGACGTTCAGACGTTCAAGTGGTGTGGGCATAAGCCGAACGGTCACCCCGCAGAAAAGCCTGTCGGCCTGATGCAGTTCTGTGCCGATGCCGTGCAAGCAAGCGTCGTACTCGACCCCTTCACCGGCTCCGGCACCACCGGAGTCGCGTGCGTGAAGACTGGACGCCGCTTCATCGGAATCGAGATAGACGAGCACTACTGCGAAATCGCCGCCAAGCGAATCCAGAAGGCAGAGGCCGAGGTCGCGGAGAGGCTGGTGACTGCATGAGCATTACCATCTCCACCGATCTGCTCTCGCTGGTTGAGGACGCGATGTGGTTCGTGCTGGAGTCGCACCCGGACTTCTCGCGCCTGTTCAAGCCCGGCAACAGGATCAAGAACACGGCCGGAGATCCCGCGCCAGGCAAGAGCGACATGCTCGACTCCGACGCGCCGGAGGTGCGGCTGATCCAAGTCGGCCCACAGAACGCCCAGCGGCAGACCTCGAGCGCGACCAATCTGGACATGACCTACTCGCTGGAGATCCTGACCAGCGCCCAGACCACCAACAGAACCGGCGCGATCAATGAGTGCCTGTGGGCCACCATCCGGGCCTTCCGGGCGTGGGGCGACACCATCACGGACGTGCCGGAGATCAAGAGCGTCCGGGTTGGCCCGGTCAGCACCCAGCAGGACCAGGCCGAGGGCGACACCGGCTGGCAGGCGGCGGCTCAGATCGTCGTCTCCATGCACATCGAGAACTCGGACGCGGAGGTGTCGGTATGGCCGTGACCACGACCGTCCTAGCCCGCATCGTCGCCGGGATCACCGGGGTCCGGTCCAAGACCGACACCGGGATCGTGTCGTCTTCCCGCGTCCGCAACGTGCGGGTTGCGCGGAAGACCAACGGCACCGGGGCGGGGCAGGCGAACAAGGTCTGGACCAAGGTGTACTCCGTCGCGGACGCCGCGACCCAGAACATCTCGCTCTCCGGCGTGTCGGACGGGCTCGGCGACGGGCTGCTCGTGGGGAGCCTGTCGGCGGTGATGCTCCGAACGGACGCAACGTCCGGGTATTTCACCGTCACGCTCCCGGCCTCGCTGGGCGGCAACACGTTCAAGCTGCTCGCCGGGATGACGGCGGTGTTCCTCGTGGAGTCCACGACTTCGGCCGGGTTCGCGGTCACGGACCCGGCGTTTGTGGCGGTGAGTGCGGTCGGGGCGACGGCAAACCTTGAAATCACGATCGTGGGCGTCGGCTCGTAAGCGATTGGAGGAGTGTCATGGCTGTCTCTTCAGGACTCAGCGGATCGGTCAACGGGTTTGACACCGTGCGCTCTTGGCGCGTCACGGAGTCCGACGCCGGCCCGAACTTCGTCGCCTCCAACTCCGACGGGATGCAGGGGTCGCTTGCTGGCAACGTGGACTGGACGGGCTCGATCAGCCTGTACGGCTACGCGCCCGCGTTCCTGCCCGGCGAGGCGGTGACGTTCGCGGGCTGGAACGGCACCAGCAGGTTCAGCGCCGAGGCGCTGGTGTCGGGTGTGTCGCTGGAGTGCGATATCGAGGGCGGCGGGGTTCTCAACCACAGCATCGAGGTGGCGGGCAACGGTGCCAGCACGAAGAACACCAGCAGCGTGACCGATTCGGCGGTCCCGGCCGCGTACACGTCGATCGGCTGCAAGGCGTCGTTTGATGCCGCGGGCGGGTCCAGCTACACGGACATCGCGGACGTTCGGAACTGGTCGCTGTCGCTGGCGTGCGCGATGCAGCAGTACGTGTCCAGTTCGACGGCGGGGATCGTGAAGCGCAAGCCGGGGCCGTTGAGCGGGCGAGCGACCGTGGGCGTGTATCAGGACACGGTGGGGACTCTGCCGACGGTGGGCACGATCGGGAGCCTGCGTCTGTACGTCTCCGCGAGCGCGTACTACCAGCTTCTGTATGCCCGCGTCGTGTCGATCGAGCCTGCGACGGACGTTGAGGGCGGCGGGTTGAACGCCGCGACGATCCAGTACGAGTACACGGGCTTCAAGCGGATCACGGGGACGATGACGAAGGGCTCGATCACGAAGCCGGACACGACGGTGTATTGGGAATGACCTCCTTTGGGTGGCCCCGCCGGGGTGTTGCTCATCCCCCGGCGGGGTTCTTTGGCTTGGAGACGGCACGGTGCGACACGGACGGCGCACAACCTGGGCGGCAGTCATCGCGGCGGCGGGGTGGTCACTCGCCGGTCACGCGGTCCATGCCAAGTCAGAACAGCACGCGCCATATCACCAGCACCACGACGGCGATAAATGGCAGGGATATCAGGATCAGCACGGAGTTGACGGACTGGGCCGTCCGTTCGTCTCTCTTGTGGGCATCCAGCGTGCGACGAAATTGCTGCGGCGTCATGGACTCAACGCTAACGCGCAAGTCGTGTCGTTGCAATGGCTAACGGCGGCCAAACCGCAGGCGGTGGCCACATGAGCACGATTAGCGGACCTGGCGTCTACATCGACCT
>ERZ724505.1136-NODE-1136-length-15048-cov-5.770960_pt1 | contig 15048 bp, 11 predicted proteins | sample MGYA00376038_ERZ724505 | MGnify/ENA primary metagenome ERZ724505 (study PRJEB28724, sample SAMN07190884) | wastewater metagenome | isolation source: effluent of sewage treatment plant in Hong Hong | place: Hong Kong | collected 2016-03-17 ... | reverse complement strand
GGGGCATAGTAAAAAGCTATAAAAAGAATAGCTGTATCGTCAGTATCTACGAGGGCTAAGCGGCTATTTTGCTTAAACCCGTCCAAAAGCAAAACCCATGGGTGCTTCGATGCCTGCGATGCTTTCCACCAGGCGCAGCAGCGGCTTGAGTTCGATGTAGCGGCTGCACGTGGCGCGGATGTAGGCGATAAAGCGCGGCGTGTCGGCCAGGTACTGCGGTTTGCCGTCGCGCAGGGTCAAGCGGGCGAAGATGCCGGCCACTTTCAGGTGGCGCTGCAGGCCCATCCACTCCACGCCCTTGTAGAAATCACCAAAGTCCTCGCCCACGGGCAATCCGGCCTTGCGCGCCTTCTCCCAGTAGCGGATGGTCACGTCCAGGCAGAATTCCTCGTCCCAGGTGTGGAAGGCATCGCGCAGCAGGCTGGCGATGTCGTAGGTGATGGGGCCGTACACCGCGTCCTGAAAATCCAGCACACCCAGCCGTGTGGCGGACGGTGCCGAGCCCGGGGCAGCGGCGAGTGTGGGGGTGCCAGCTCCTGCGATCATCAGGTTTCGGGGCATGAAGTCGCGGTGAACATAGACACTGGGCCAGGTCAGGTTGTGTGCAACGATGCGCGCAAAGGCCTGATCCATCACTTTGCGCTGGGCGTCGCTCAGCGTGATGCCGCGGTAGGTGCCGACATACCACTGGGGAAACAGCGCCAGCTCGCGCATAAGCAGTGCCTCATCGTAAGGCGGCAGCTGTCCGGGCTGGGACGCCTTTTGCCAGGTCACCAGGGCCTCCACGGCATCCAGGTAGGGTGCCAGCGGCGGCGGTGCTTGCAGGTCCATGGCCTGAAGCAGCGTGTGCGCACCCAAGTCGGTAAGCAGCATGAAGCCCTGCGTGCGGTCCCAGGCCAGTACCTCGGGTACCCGCAGACCGGCTTGCGCCATCAGCTGCGCCACGTGCACGAAGGGCTGGCAGTCTTCCTTGTCGGGCGGGGCGTCCATAACGACCAGGCTGGCGTGGGCGCCGCCAGCGCAGTCCAGCCGCAGGTAGCGGCGAAAGCTGGCGTCGGCACTGGCCAGACGCAGGCTGTGCGGCAACAGATCATGCGCTGGCACCAGGGGCGCAAGCCAGGCCTCGAAGTGTGCCTGGCGCTGGGCGTCGTGCCACAGAGGGGGATTGGGGGTGGTGGCGAGGGGGCTGGACGTGGTGCTCATGGATAATCGATTCTACAAATCTGACCTGCAACCCTTGGCCGCCTGGTGGCGCACTGAATCTGCGTGGAGCCCTCCTTCTTCCCGTTATCCGAACCGTCTGTCGTCGCCCTGGACGTCGGTCGTGGCGCACCGTTTGTGCGCCGTGCCGTGGCCCACGCGGTGCTGGTGTTGGGTCTGGGTGTCGGTGCGCAGGGGCTGTGGGCGCAGACGACGGATGCCCCAGCCACGCAGCCCGAACCGCTGCGCCTGCAGACCAGTCCCAAGCTGGACGAGGCCCTGCCAGTCACAGGGGATCAAGCCCTACCGGTGTTTATTGAGGCGGACCGCCTGTCCGGTCGCACTGACCAGGACATGCTGATCGAAGGCAACGTGGTGCTGCGCAAGGCCGGGACGGTGATTCGTGCCGACCGCATGGAGTACGAGTCACCCACCGACCAGGTTCGTGCCAGCGGCAATGTGCGCATCAACCGCAAGGGCAATGTCTTCGAGGGGCCCTTGCTGGAACTGAAGATCGATGCCTTTGAAGGCTTCTTCAATACCCCGCGCTACCACTTCCTACGCAATGATGGCCAGGGCGAGGCTGAACGCGCCGACTTTCTGGACGAATCGCACACGATCATCCATAACGCCACCTATACCACCTGCCTGCGTCGGCCCGGCCCTGCGTGGGTGCCGGACTGGATTTTGCGCACCAGCCGCCTGGAGCTGGAGAACGACGAGGATGTAGGCATTGCGCACGACGCGGTGCTGAGCTTCAAGGATGTTCCCATCCTGCCGATTCCCGCCGTGAGCTTTCCGCTGACGGATAAACGCAAGTCGGGCTTCCTGCCACCAACCATCGGGGCCGGATCGGACAACGGCGTGGAAGTGAGCGTGCCTTACTACTGGAACATCGCGCCCAACCGCGATGCCACTTTCACCCCGAAGCTGATGATGCACCGGGGTATCGATCTGGGGGCTGAGTTTCGTTACCTGGAACCCACGTTCAGCGGTATGGCGCGCGGCAATTACACGCCCGGTGACCGCCTCACCGACACCGATCGCTGGGGTTTCTCGCTGGCGCACCAGGAAATCGAAGCAACCTCCATCGGCATGTTGCGCCTGGGATTCAACGTCAATCGTGTCAGCGACGACAACTACTGGCGCGACTACACCTTCAACGGCACCAGCACCAACGCCACCACGTTTGCCGGCGCCGCCATCACCCAGCGTCTGCTGCCCAACGATGCCTTTGCCCAGTGGAACCTGGGACCGTTCTCCAGCACCTTGCGCGTGCTGCGCTGGCAGACCCTGCAGGACACTACGGCACCTATCGTCCCGCCCTACGACCGTGATCCTCAGTGGAGCGGGCGTTTTGCGCTGACCAATGTGCAGGGCCTAGACTATTCCGTGGACCTGGATGCCACCCGCTTCGTGTCGGACCCGTTGCAGACCCTGCAGCCCAATGCACGCCGCGGCTTTGCGTTGCTGCAGGTCAGCCGCCCTTGGCTGGCTCCGGCCGGGTTCATCACGCCCAAGCTGCAACTGCATGCCGCCGCCTACCAGTACGAGACCGCGTTGGCCGACGGGAGCCAGGGTGCCAGCAGCGTCGTGCCCACCCTGAGCCTGGATAGCGGCCTGGTGTTCGAGCGTGACGTTCGCTTGTGGGGCCATGACCTGGTGCAGACCTTGGAGCCCCGTGCGTTCTACGTCTACACGCCGTACCGCAACCAGAGTCTGCTACCCAATTACGACACGGCGCTCAATGACTTCAACTTTGCCAGCCTCTTCACGGAGAACGCCTTTACCGGGCACGACAAGATTTCCGACAACAACCTGCTCACGCTAGGCCTGACCACGCGCTTTCTGGATGCCCAGACGGGCGCTCAGATCGCACGCTTTGGTGTGGCCCAGCGCCTGCGTTTTGAGGACCAGCGTGTCACACTGGATGCCAGTTCGCAGCCCGCGCAGCAAGGCTTCAGCGATATCATGCTGGGCGCTTCGCTCAACCTCGACGAACGCTGGATGCTCGATTCCACCCTGCAATACAACGCCAAGACCGACCAGTCCGAGCGCTCGGTGCTGGGGCTGCGTTACAACCCCAGCCCGTACCGCGTCGTCAATGCGGCCTATCGCTTCCAGCGCGACAACGCGCAGCAGATCGACTTGAGCTGGCAATGGCCGCTCAATGACCTGTGGGGCGACAAGGGGCTGCGACTGGAGGCGGGCCAGGGACAGGGACCCGGGCGTTACTACGGCGTGGGGCGCATCAACTACAGCATCAACGAACGCCGCCTGGTCGACACCGTCCTGGGGGTCGAGTACGATGCGGGATGCTGGCTGGCCCGTGTGGTGCTGGAGCGGGTGCAGACCAGCACCAGCACCGCATCCGGGCGCCTGATGTTCCAGATGGAGTTTGTCGGCTTTGCCCGGCTGGGTATCAGCCCCTTGCAAACCCTGACGCAGAATATCGCCCGCTACCAGAATTTGCGGGATTTTGGCGGCTCTACCAGCCGATTTGGCAACTACGATTGAACGAGCATGAACATGAAACCGTGGGCCTTGGCCCTTAGCGTGCTGACTGGCGCCGTCGCGCTGCCGGCGCTGGCGCAAGGCAACCAGGCCGCAGACTACATCGTGGCCGTGGTCAATTCCGACCCCATCACCAACAGCGACGTCTCTGCTGCCGTGGCGCGCATCACACGGGACGCCCAGGCCCAGCGCCAGAGCCTGCCGCCGCAAGACGAATTGCGTCGTCGTGTGCTGGAGCGGCTGATTAACGAGCGCGCGCAGTTGCAGGTGGCAGCCGACAAGGGTGTGCGCATCGAGGCCGATGCTGTGGACGCCACCGAGCAGGCCATTGCTCGGCAGAACCAGATCACGGTGGCGCAATTGCGCGAGCGGGTGACCCAGGACGGCATGACACCGGCGCGATTCCGCCGCGAGCTGCGCGATCAGCTTATCTTGCAGCGCCTGCACGAGCGCGAAGTGGAAGCCCGTATGCGCATCACCGATGCCGACATTGACCGTTACTTGGCCGAGCAGCAAGGTGCGGTCAACGACCCGGCCGCGCAAGAGGTCAATCTGGCCCACCTGCTCATTGCAGTCCCCGAGAAGGCAAGTGCTGACGAGGTGGCTCGGCTGCAGAAGTTGGCGGAAAACCTGTTGTCGCGCGCACGCGCCGGAACCGATTTTGGCGCTCTGGTGCAAGAGGCCTCGGCGGCGGACCGCAGCAACGGCGGCCAGATGGGCTTGCGCCGCGCCGACCGCTATCCTCCTCTGTTTGTGCAGGCCACGGCGGCGCTGGACGTGGGTGCGGTGTCCGACGTGGTGCGATCCGGCGCGGGCTTTCACCTATTGAAGGTGGTTGAGCGTCGCGCACCGACGGTGAGCGTACCGACCGTCACCCAAAGCCATGCCCGCCACATCCTGCTGCGCCCCTCTGCGCAGCTTACGCAAGACGCGGCCGTGGCGCGGTTGACCGACATGCGCACACGCATCCTGGCTGGCAAGGCCCGTTTTGAAGACCTGGCCAAAGAGTTTTCGCAGGATGGTTCCGCTGCGCAAGGTGGTGACCTGGGCTGGGCACCGCCTGGCATGTTTGTGCCCGAATTCGAAGAGCCCATGAATCGCTTGGGCGATGGGCAAATCAGCATGCCCGTGGTCTCGCGCTTTGGCGTGCACCTCATCCAGTTGCTGGAACGCCGCCGCGTCGAACTCACGCAAACGGAGCTGCGCGAACAGGCCCGCGCCAAGCTGCGCGAAGCCCGCTATGACAATGCGTTTGCCGAATGGGCCAAGGAAGTGCGCGGCAACGCGTTTGTGGAGATGCGCGAGCCCCCGCAGTGAAGCACATTGCCCGCAAACGCTTCGGTCAGCATTTCCTGACCGACATGGGCATCATCGATGCCATTGTGCGTGCCATTAACCCGCAGCCCGGCCAGCGCGTGGTGGAGATCGGGCCGGGCCTGGCCGCACTGACTCAACCTCTGGTGGAGCGTATCGGCCAGCTGACCGTGATTGAATTGGACCGCGACCTGGCCGCGCGGCTGCGTGCACACCCCCAGCTCGAAGTGGTCGAGTCTGATGTGCTCAAGGTGGACTTCCGGGCCCTGGCTGGCCGTGCCGGGCCCGCGGTGCGCCTGCGCGTGGTGGGCAACCTGCCCTACAACATTTCCACCCCCATCCTCTTTCACCTGCTGGAGACGGTGGACGCCATCGAAGACCAGCACTTCATGCTGCAAAAAGAGGTGATCGACCGCATGGTGGCCCAACCCAGCACCGCGGCGTACGGACGCCTGAGTGTGATGCTGCAGTGGCGCTATGCCATGGAAAACGTACTGGCCGTACCACCCGAGAGCTTCGACCCCCCGCCGCGCGTGGATAGCGCTGTGGTGCGCATGGTCCCGCACCGCGAACCGGTTGCGTTGGACCCCGCGACGCTGGAAGAGCTGGTGCAAGTGGCCTTCAGCCAGCGGCGCAAGCTGCTGCGCCACACCCTGGGTCGTTGGCTCGATGCGCGTGGTTATGCCGGGGCTTTTGACGTGCAACGGCGAGCCGAGGAAGTGCCGGTGGCGCACTACCTGGCGCTGGCGCAGGCTTGTGCGGGGTCGGCGTCGTAAGGTCAGGTCCAGGCGCTGTTTTGATGTTCTTGCGAATAATCGGCGTTCAGCCCCCGTATTCGCTCGTAGTGTCGCTATGAATAGCGTAGCAATCTGCGCGTCAGCCGTTCTCTATAGAATGGCCCGCAGTAGCCCTGACTGACACCCCCTCGGCCCATGCGACTCACCACCTACACCGACTACGCCCTGCGGACCCTGATGCATCTGGCCGCGCACCGGGACCAGCTCATCACCATTCAGGACATTGCGGACCTGCACCACATCTCCAAGAACCACCTGACCAAGGTCGTGCACCATCTGGGCCAGTTGGGGTTGGTCACCACCATCCGCGGGCGCAGCGGTGGCTTGAAACTGGGACGCGAGCCCCAGACCATCAATGTGGGTCAGGTGGTGCGCGTGACGGAAACCGATTTCCACATGGCCGAATGCTTCATGGGGGATGACAACCAGTGTGTGTTTGCCTCATTTTGCAGGCTTGAGTCGGCCCTGGCCCGCGCCACGCAGGCTTTTCTGGCGGTGCTCGATGCCGTCACGCTGGATCAACTCGTGGTCGGTGGCATGATGGCCATCCCCCAGGCAGCGCCGCCGCGTGCCATTCCGATCGTCAAGGTTCCTAGATGATCTTGGAGTAGGTCGAGGTCGTCGGCTTGCCCAGGTAGGTGTCGAACACCATGCCGCTGGCACGCACGAACATGCGACCCTTGGGCGTGATGCGAATGGCTTCTGCATCCAGCGTGATCAGACCGGCTTCGGCATAGGGTTGTAGACGTTCGAGTTCAGGGGCGAAGTAGCTGCAAAAGTCGATGCCATAGCGGCTCGATACGGCCGCGAAGTCCACCGTTGCCGAGCACATCAGGGTCATGATCACGTCGCGACGCAGCACGTCATCCTGCGTCAGGGCAAAGCCCCTGTCGATGGGGAGCTGACCTGCGTCCAGGTGCTGGTAGTAGCTGCTCACGGTGCGCACGGCCTGCGCGTACGAACGCCCCACCTTGCTGATGGCCGATACGCCAAACCCGATCAGGTCGCATTCGGCGCGGGTAGTGTAGCCCTGGAAGTTGCGGTGCAGGCTACCGTTCAGGCGCGCCCGGTTGAGCTCGTCGTCGGGCTTGGAGAAGTGGTCCAGCCCGATGTAGACATAGCCAGCGTCGAGCAGGCGGCGCATGGACATCAGGAAAATCTGCAGGCGCAGCTCGGCACTGGGGAGGTCGCTCTCGTTGATCAGGCGCTGCGCCTTGAAGCGTGCAGGCAGGTGGGCGTAGTTGTACAGGGCAATGCGATCGGGGGAGACCGCGATCAGATGGTCCAGCGTGCGCCCAAAGCTCTCCAGCGTTTGCTTGGGCAGGCCATAGATCAGGTCGGCGTTGATGGACTCAAAACCGTTGGCGCGGCTGGCCCGCACGGCCTCTTCCACCATGGGTAGCGGCTGGATGCGGTTGACGGCCTGTTGCACGGCGGGGTCGAAGTCTTGCACGCCGAAGCTGTTGCGGTTGAAGCCCAACTCGGCCAGCAAGGCCAAGGTATCGCCGTGTACGGTGCGCGGATCGATTTCCACACCCAGTTCGGCATCGTCGGTGAAGACAAAGTACTTGCGAATGGTGGCCATCAGCGCGCGCAGCTCGTCGCCGTTGAAAAAGGTCGGAGTGCCGCCACCCAAATGCAGCTGCACCGTGCGGCGGTCTTCGCCGATGGACTGGGCCACCAGTTCCATCTCTTTGTCCAGGTAAGTCAGGTATTCGGCAACGCGGCTGTGGTCTTTGGTGATGATCTTGTTGCAAGCGCAAAAATAGCACAGCGACTCGCAAAAGGGCAGGTGGATGTAGATCGACAGCGGTGGGTTGTCACTTCGTCCCGCCCGGGACTGCAGGAACTGGCGGTAGTCCGTATCGCCAAATCCGCTCTGGAATCGATCGGCAGTGGGGTAGGAGGTATAGCGCGGGCCGAGCTTGTCGAATTTGCGGACCAGTTCTTCGGAAATCTCGATATCGGGGTGTGCGGTCGTCATGGTGGCTTTCAAAGGCAAGGGCGTAGTGTCGCCGATCCCCGCAGGCGCAGGGCCTGCAAGGGCATCATCGCGGCAGGGGTGGGTGGGGGTTTGGGGCGACGTTTGGGGCATGCACCGGCAGCGTGGCACGAAAGCGGGTTCCGTGGCCAACTTCACTGGTGAACTCGATACGCCCCCCAAGGACCTGGCTGACCAGGTTGTGCACGATGTGCAGCCCCAGGCCGGAGCCGCCCTGGCCCATGCGGGTGGTGAAAAAGGGTTCGAAGATGTGGTTGCGGTGATCGGGCGCAATGCCGCGGCCAAAGTCCTGTACCGACAGCACAATGCTGTCGTCGCCAGCGCGTTCGGCGCGTACGATGATGCGGCCCTCGCGAACGCCTTCGTAGCCGTGCACCATGGCGTTGTTGATCAGGTTGGCCAGCACCTGGCCCAAGGCACCGGGGTAGCTGTCCATTGCCATGCCTTCGGGCACTTCGACCTCGATCTGGCATCCCGCCTTGCGCGTGCTGGGGGTGAGGGTCAGCACGATCTCGGCCACCAACTCGGCCAGCTCGAATTGGCGGCGTTGCGCGCTGGTCTGGTCAACCGCAACCTGCTTGAAACTAGTGACCAGGGCACCCGCGCGGGTGAGGTTGCGGGTCAGGATGTCGCTGGCTTGGCGGGTGTCGTCCAGCAGGTTCTGCAGGTCCGAACGTTTGAGTCCCTGTGCCATGGCGGTCTCGAATTCCTGCAATCGGTATTCCAGCGAAGTGGACACCGTGAGGGCGTTACCGATGGGGGTATTGAGTTCATGCGCCACACCTGCGACCAGAGCACCCAGGGCGGCGAGCTTTTCGGACTGGACCAGTTGGTCCTTGGCCACGTGCAGGGCCTCCAGCGTCTGGGTCAGTTCCTGGTTGGCTGCTTGTAGATCGGCGGTGCGCTGCGCCACGCGTTCCTCCAGTCGAACGTTAAGGGCCTCGATTTCCTCTTGGGCGTGGCGACGCTCGGTGATGTCGAAATAACTCAGTACGATCAAGGTGCGCTGTGCTTCCACGAACGGGCGAGCAGACAGCGAAATCCAGCGCAGGGCGCCGTTGGAGTGGCGCATGCGGACTTCCACGTCGCTGACCGGTTCTCCGTGCATGGCGCGCTCCAGTAGTGCGCGACGCTGTTCGGGCTGTACCCAGATACCCAAATCGGTACCCGAGCGACCTTGGGCCGACACCGCGTCGAACCCGAATGTCGCAAACCAGGCAGCATTCCAGTGGTTGGTGGAAAAGTCATCGGCATCGCTGCAGTAACTCATGGGCAGGGGTGATTGCTCGAACAGACGTGCAAAACGTGCTTCGCTCTCGCGCAAGGCGCGGGCTGCCGCCTGCGCATCGGTGACGTCACGCAGAAGGGCAATCATCAATTGTTCCCGCCGTGTCTCAAAGATAACGGCATTGACCAGCGCCTCGCGCACCTGTCCGTCTCGCGCCATGATGCGGATCGGGTATTCGTATACGGAACCCTCGGAACGGATCTTGGCGACCAGCACGTCACGCGCTGGCGGATCGGCCCAGATTCCGAGTTCGGTCGAAGTCCGACCCAGCACCTCGCTGCGGCGTTTGCCCGTGATGCGCTCGAAGGCATCGTTGACGTCGACGTACGTGCCATCGCGCAGCCGCGAAATGGACATGAAATCGGGCGTCAGGCGGAATGTGGCCTGGAACTGCTCATGGACGGCGTTCTGCTCGGTGACATCCCGCGCAATCCAGACCGCGTGCGAGCGAGGCACGCCGTCGATGTCGATCAACGCCGCATTGACCATGCAGTCCAGGATGGCACCATCACGCCGACGCAGTTGCACCAGGCGCTCGTTGGCAAAACCGGACTGCATCAGGGTCTGCACCAGTTCTGCGCGCTGTTGCAAGTCCACCCAGACATTGAGCTCCGACATGCGCTTGCCAACCACCTCGTCCGGGGCATGGCCGCTGATCACCTGGAATCCATGGTTGGCCTCGACCACCCGGCCATCGGAAACCCGTGTGATGACCACCCAATCCGGGCTGGCATAAAAGACCCGAGCGAAACGCTCATCCATGCGCGCGCCCAGGGCGGCAAGCAACCACTGCTTGACGCCTGTTGGCAGGAGTTTGGCCAGAAAACCCATGGATCGGCTACAAAAGTAGCCCAATGGTAGCGCGGAGCCACAAAAAAACAGCCCATGCGAGCATGGGCTGTTTTCAGACGGCGCGCTTGGTCAGGCGGCGTTGAGCCAATACCCTGAGTTGAAGGGACTGCTCATGCGCAGCGCCAAGGGCGACACGTCCACCAGTTTGTCGGTGGGCATCTTCTCGCCACTGTCGCCGACTTCGATATTGGCAACGCAGGGACCTGCGGCGCCTACGGTGCTAGCCTCGTTCGCCCGTTCTGCTTGGCTGGTTTGTGCAGAACGGGCTACAGAAAAGAATAGAAACACCGGAACGGAATCTTTCGGTCCCCCCAGTAGTCGGCGGTGTCGCGGAAGATGTCTAGCAGCTGCTCGCGCGCTTCCTTGTCAAACTTCACGTTGGCAGGAATGTGCTCCAGAACGGCAATGAAACCGGGTTGGGGACCGGACTTGTGTACCGGATCGGTCATCGCGTCATAAAGGGCATCGAAGTTCTTGCTGACCGTGGACGGTAGCTTGAACTGCTGGCCGATCAAGTCCAGCACGTCTTGTTTGGTCTGGGCATGCGCCAGGTTGGCGTACAGGAAATGGTGCCCGAGGGTTTGCGCTGCATCTTGCAGGTCGGCAACCCGAAAAGCACGGATCGACTGAACAATATTGGTCCTGACTGTTCGAAGTGGTGTTTCCATCCCCGCGTCTCTTTCTCAAAAATACACATTCAACTCAGGGCACGATCCGGCGAAAACTCGCATAGTGATCGGCCGTATAAAAACAGGCATCGGGCGTGGTCGCAGGCCCGCCACAGACGATTCGACGAGCCCCTCGGTTGGCAGCACCGGGTGTCGGCACCGTATATTCACGGTAGTACCCCCGCTTTTCACTGGGCAGCAACCGCTCCCGATTGCCAAATACCACGCCATCTTTCTCGTACGGAAACGGGCCGCCTTGAAGAATCAACTGGTACGTTGTGATGCCCTGTGGCGGCAACTGGCTTATCGCCACCGTTTCAGTGGTGGGCGTCTCGCGTGCCAGGGTACCCGTGTGCACCCCGGTTAGGCCCAGCATGATGCTGGCAAGCACTAACTTCAGAACACCGCTGCGCACCATGAACCCTCTTTCGTGACCCAGGTTAACCCGGAACTTTCAAGGGTGTAAGTGTGGCCGATTTCGTGAAAAAAAGCAAGACCATGCTTAAAAAATAGGCAATATTGATCCGGATTATACTTTTTGAAGTTAGTACTAGCTTGCGTTTTTAGCTAGAGCGAACGGCATTGGCATCAGCCACAGTCAGCGCCGTCATGTTGACAATGCGTCGGACGGTGGTGGATGCGGTCAAAACGTGCACCGGCTTGGCTGCACCCAGCAAAACTGGGCCGATGGCAATGTTGCCGCCCGCTGCGGTTTTCAGTAGGTTGTACGCTATGTTCGCCGCGTCGATGTTGGGTAGTACCAGCAGGTTGGCATCGCCGTGCAGGGTGCTGTTGGGCATCAGGGCGGCGCGTGCGGCGCCGTCCAGGGCTACGTCACCGTGCATTTCACCGTCCACCTCCAGCCACGGTGCCTGCTCCTGCAGCAGGGCTAATGTTTGGCGCATCTTGACGGCGCTGGGCTCGTTGCTGCTGCCAAAGCTGGAGTGGGATAGCAATGCCACCTTGGGCTTGATGCCAAAGCGGAGCATTTCTTCGGCCGCCATCACCGTGATCTTGGCCAGCTCACGTGCACTGGGGTCGTAGTTGACATGGGTATCGACCAGGAATACCTGGCGGTTGGGTAGCATCAGGCCGTTCATGCATGCATAGATCTGCACATCGTCTGCGCTAGTTCCTGCTCGCTTGCCAATGACCTGGTCGATGTACTGCAGGTGCAAGGACGTACTGCCCCAGGTTCCACAAATCAGGCCGTCCACATCGCCTTTGTGCAGCAGCATGGACCCTATCAGGGTCAGGCGTCGGCGCATTTCAATCTTGGCTACCGGTACTGTCACGCCCTTGCGTTCGGTCATGCGGTGGTAGGTTTGCCAGAAGTCGCGGTAACGGTGATCTTGCTCGACGTTGACCACGTTGTAGTCCTGACCCTCCTTCAGGCGCAGGCCAAACTTCTCCACGCGCTCGGCAATGACCTTCGGTCGCCCGATGAGCGTGGGCAGCGCCAAGCGCTCGTCCACCACGATCTGCGCGGCACGCAGCACGCGCTCATCCTCGCCCTCGGCATAGGCCACACGCTTCTTCAACGCTTTCTTGGCCGCCGTAAAGATCGGCTTCATGGTGGTGCCCGAGGCATAGACAAAGGTCTGCAGCTTGTCGCGGTAGGCGTCTAGGTCGGCGATGGGGCGCAGGGCCACGCCGCTGTCGGCAGCCGCTTTAGCCACGGCCGGGGCGATCTTCATCATCAGGCGCGGGTCAAACGGCTTGGGAATCAGGTATTCGGGACCAAAGGCCAGCTTCTCGCCCACATAGGCTGCTGCTACCACCTCGCTTTGCTCGGCCTGGGCCAGCTCGGCAATGGCGTGCACAGCCGCAATCTCCATCTCCAGCGTGATGGTGGAGGCGCCTGCGTCTAGCGCACCGCGGAAGATGTAGGGGAAGCACAGGACGTTGTTGACCTGGTTGGGGTAGTCGGTACGCCCGGTGGCCATGATGATGTCGTCGCGCGCGGCGTGGGCTTCCTCGGGCAGGATTTCCGGGGTGGGGTTGGCCAGGGCAAAGACCAGCGGCTTTGGGGCCATGGTCTTGAGCATGTCAGCCTTCAGGACCCCGCCTGCAGAAAGGCCCAGGAAGATGTCCGCCCCGGCGATGGCTTCGCGCAGGGTTCGCTGATCGGTCTTCTGGGCGAATTGGGCCTTGTCCTCGTCCATGAGTTCGGTGCGGCCCTCGTACACCAATCCGGCCAGGTCAGTGACCCAGATGTTCTCGCGCGGAATGCCCAGCTTGACCAGGAGCCCCAGGCAGGCCAGGGCCGCAGCACCGGCGCCCGAGGTGACGAGTTTGACGTCGGCAGGCTTCTTGCCCACAACCTTGAGGCCGTTCAGAATGGCCGCTCCGACGCAGATGGCCGTGCCGTGCTGGTCGTCGTGGAAGACCGGAATCTTCATGCGCTCGCGCAGCTTGCGCTCGACATAGAAGCAGTCCGGGGCCTTGATGTCCTCCAGATTGATTCCGCCAAAGGTGGGTTCGAGCGAGGCGATGATGTCGACCAGGCGGTCGAGGTCGCGCTTCTCGTCGATTTCGATGTCAAACACGTCGATACCGGCGAACTTCTTGAACAGCACGCCCTTGCCTTCCATGACCGGCTTGGATGCCAGCGGACCGATATCGCCCAGGCCCAGTACGGCCGTGCCGTTGGTGACCACGGCCACGAGGTTGCCGCGGCTGGTGTACTTGAAGGCGTTGTTGGGGTCCTTGACGATCTCCTCGCACGGAGCGGCCACGCCGGGCGAGTAGGCGAGGGCCAGATCGTGCTGGTTGATGAGCTGCTTGGTGGCCGTGACGGCAATCTTGCCAGGCGTCGGGAACTCGTGGTATTCCAGTGCAGAGTGGCGCAACTGGGCCTTCTTCTCGGCGGAGTTGGAAACCGGGGCTTTGGGGGCGAGAGGCTGTTGGGGTGACATGGGGCGTCCTTTTGCTCGCGCACCGGTGACGAATGGAAGTCCGGATGCGCCGCCCATTCACGGGCTCGATTTCATTTTAGGGCCCCAACCCTAGACGCTAGCTTTCAACGCAGCCCGTAATTCCCACACTTTCATGGCAATACGGCATAGGGTTATGCATGAAATCAAGGCTTGGCTTCGAGAATGCGGCGCACGATACCGTCGGCCTTGAGTTTGTCGAATGCCGTACGGGTGCGCTGCACCACCGCATCATCGGTGGCGTTGCTGTAGGCCATGTACAGACCCGTCGAGGCCTCGTCCAGCGTCAGGACGCGCTCGAGCTGGTTGCAGTCGAATTGGGCTTGCTTGCACAGGTTGGTGGCATCGTCTTCGGTCAAGGGGACCAGATCTACCTGCTGCTTGATAAGCTTGTTGAAGTTGTCAAGCCACTGCGCCGAAACGGCCAGCTTCTGAAACCCCTTGGACTGCAGGTACTGCTGGCGCACATCGTCGCGCATCACGCCAATCACATAGGCGCGGGCATCGTCAAGTTTGCTTACCGTCACATCCCCCCGGCTTTTCAGCCGAAACAGGTGGTACTGGATTTTCATGATTTCCCCGGCCCACTTGAACTGCGTTTCCCGTGCGGACGTTCGCGCGATCAGGAAGATCAGCACGTTGGGTTCCTTCAGTGCCATGTCGTAGGCACGTGCCCACGGATACAGCCTAATCTGGTAATCCCGTAGCTGCGCGGCCTGCAAGGTCTTTTCCACGACTTCCGTGACACTACCCTGGACTCGGTCGCCGCGCAGGTAGGTATAGGGTGTCGTCTCGGTCACGCCATAAATGGTTTGCGCCCCAATCCAGGCACTCCACAGCGCCGCTGCACCACCAATCAACGCACCTCGCAACAACATCCGGGCATCGTGTCGCATGGGAATCTCCTTGTCAGGGGGTCATGAGAAAACCTGGCCTTCAACGCGGTTGCGGCCACCCTGCTTGGCACGGTACAACGCTTGGTCCGCAGCGTCAAACAGGGCATCGAAATTGGGGGTCTTGCCAAACCGCATCTGCGCCACGCCGATGCTGACCGTGACACGCCTGGCGTCTGCGCCTTCATGCTCCAGATCCAGGGCAAAAACCGCTTCGCGAATGCGTTCGGCCACCTGGCGCGCAGCGGCTTCGCCCGTACCCGGCAACAGCACCGCAAATTCCTCGCCGCCGACGCGCGCCAATGTGTCACCGCTGCGCACAATGCTGGAGTCCATGGCCCAGGCCACGCTGCGCAGGCAATTGTCGCCTTGCGAGTGACCGTACAAGTCGTTGTATTCCTTGAAACGATCGATGTCGCACACCAGCACGCTCAAGGGTTGGCGATTGCGCAAGGCGCGCTGGAATTCGTCGATCTTGACCAGGTCAAAATGCCGGCGGTTGGCGAGTCCGGTCAGCGCATCGTGCATGGACAGCGCCTCCAGCTGCTGGTTCAAGGCACGCAGCGCTTCCTGCGTGGCCAGGA
>ERZ724505.1135-NODE-1135-length-15067-cov-3.903144_pt1 | contig 15067 bp, 23 predicted proteins | sample MGYA00376038_ERZ724505 | MGnify/ENA primary metagenome ERZ724505 (study PRJEB28724, sample SAMN07190884) | wastewater metagenome | isolation source: effluent of sewage treatment plant in Hong Hong | place: Hong Kong | collected 2016-03-17 ... | reverse complement strand
CAAGACCAACGGCCGGGCCGAGTGCCCGGCCGTTCCTCTTTGTAGGAGCCCTCACTATGCCGAAGCCTGATAAGACCTACCTCCACACCCTCCTCGTTGGTATGATCTGTATGCAGCGTCGCGCCGGCAACGGCTGGCAGTACGCGATCAACTTCGAGGGGAACCACCTCTTCCTCCACAAGAGCGGCCTCTTCTTCATCGTGGCCGACGAGTGCGAATCGACGCCGCTCGCGGCCGAGCGCATCTGCGCCGCCGCGATGGTTGCAGTCTCGTTCAACCAGGTTGGCTGGCACGATGTGGTGGTCACCAAGGTGGACCTCGACGTCGAAGTCACGCTCAACGAACACGCGGAGAAGACCTGATGCCGCCCACCTACAAGTCCGGTCGCAAGGTCATCATCGACTGCCCGTGCGGTCGATGGCAGCACACCTTCAACACCGACCACGACGGGGGACTCAAGTCCTCCTGTCCCCGCTGCAATCGTCAGATCGTGCTGCCCCCGCGTGGGGCGGGGGAGAAGTAGATGTCCCTCTACCGCCGCCTCACCACCGACAACCGCCTCACCCCGATCCCCTTCGGTGAGCGTGCGGACGAGTTGTTCACCGACGGTGCCGTCGATCGCGCCAAGCTCCGCGAGTGTGTGAGCGCGTGTACGATGTGCCACAAGGACCGGAACATCGTGCCGGCCCCGCGCTACGGGACCGGGTACGCTGGCGCCAAGCTCTGCATCGTGGGGCAGAACCCCCCGCTCGATGCGGGTCGCGCGATGCATGGCGCGTGGCTGGCCCACTACCCGGACGTGCCGAAGGGGCCGCACGAGAAGCTGGTCGCCGAGGTGCTGGACATGCTCGGCGTGCAGCCGCAGGAGTTGTTCGCCACGCAGGCGATGAAGTGCGTCACCGCCGGGAACGAGACGCCCTACTCCTGGTCGCAGGCTACCCCGTGTGCGCGCCGCTTCCTCCAATACGAGTTGGCCTGGGCCAAGCCGAAGGTCATCCTGACGTTCGGCGCCGTACCGCGCGCGGTGGTTCGTGACCTGCTCTGCCTCGGTCAGACCGAACTGCTCCGGGCCGCCATGCTCGACAGCGACGTGCAGACCTGGCGCATGACCTCTACGTACGACAGGATGCCGCCGGCCTGGGTCGAGCGGTACGGTACACTCGTGTGCGCGCCACACCCCTCCATCGTGCACCGCTTCATCACCAAGGCCCGCTGGATGGAGGCGATCAAGGAAGCCTACGTCGCAGCGAGCCAGTCCACCATCCAGTTCAAGCTGATCCATGAGGTTCAGCCGGGAGTGTAAATGATCCTCGTCGTGTTCGGCCCGGACAAAGAGCAGCAGCGCTTCGCCCGGGAACTCAGTAACGTCCTCTTCGACGTGCACTTCAACCTCGGGGTCATGCCGCACGATCTGGTCAGCCATCAAGCCCGCTTCCTCCGTGAGGCGGGAGCCGGCAACATCTGCCTTCTCGGTTTCGTCGAAGGGACGAAGGTGAGCGACGTCCGTCAGGACCTCGCCAACTGGTCGGACCTGATCACGATCCGCATCGTCCACCTTCACGTCGACGAGCACACCGTATGAAAGAGGTTGTACGGGAACTCCTCTACAGCAAGGTGAACCTCGATAGGGAGTTCACCGAACTGCTGGGGGCTGGGACAGGCAACAAGCGTTCCTGCTGGAACAAGCCTGCTCACAAGAACGGGGACCGAGTCCCTGCGCTAACGTTTGACCCCAAGACCGGGGCGTGGATCTGTCGCGTCTGCCAGGAGAAGGGTGACCTGTTCACCCTCTACAAGAAGGTCCGCAATCAGGACTTCCCGAAGACCCTCCTGGAGCTGGCGAAGAAGTACCAGATCACGGAACTCATCAACGAGATGGACCCCCGGAAGTTTGCCGGGGCGCTGGCCATCCGTGACGAGATCGTCAAGACCGACGTCAGGCAGGCGACCTACAACTGGGTCCAGCATCCTGAGCTACGCGAGTTCATGTTCACCCGCTACGGGCTCACGCAAGAGACGCTGGTGCGCTGGTCCATCGGGTACGACACCCGCAGCAAGCGCGTCACCATTCCGGTGTGGCGACAGAAGTCGCTGAGGAAGTTCGCATGGGACGGCATCCCCGACACCAAGCTGGCGGACATCGTCAACGTTCGCTCGCACGACGTCTTCCGGACCCACGCTCAGTGGAGGAACACGGAGAACGGCATCATCTGGACGAATGGGAAGCCACCCAACGTCACGCTGGAAGCCATCGCGAAGCAGCACACCGTCCCGTGGGAGCCGTTCTGGACGGAGAAGTCCGGCAAGACCCTCAGCGTGCGTGGCTATGGGCGCTGCTACCTCTACCCCTATGAGGTGATCGACTCGCCGTTCTTCTACCTCGTCGGTGGAGAACTCAAGGCCCTGCTGCTCAACCAGTTGGGCGTACCTGCGATGTCCTTCACCACGGGCGAGGGTGGGTATGACGAGATGATGATCCCGCTGTTCGTGGGCAAGCGCGTGCGCGTGCTCATGGACGTGGACGAGGCGGGTGTCAACGCTGCCAACATCATCAGCCGGGTGCTGGCGGACTCCGGTGCGTACGTCGAGAAGGGTGTGTGGCGTGAGGAGATCGCCGCGCACCTGCCTGCGAAGGGGGACGTGACCGACTACCTCGCCGCGTGCGATTGGAAAGTCGAGGCACTGGACTTCCTCGAATGGCAGTCCATCGAGCCTACGGTGGCGACCGAGCTGTCGTACGTGTCGGCCGACGCCCGCAAGATCATCGGCGCCCCGGACTGCGAATGGGAGAAGATGTCTCCCGTCAGCTTCAACCAGTTGGTCGAGCCGCGCGGACTTCGCACCTGGGTCAAGGTGCCGGCGCTGGTGTCTGGTCGTGGTGAGACTCCGTTCGCTGTGCCTCGCCGCCTCGACGTGACCTGCGAGGAGGGACGCAAGCGGTTCAACCCGCGTTGTGCGTCGTGCCCGCTCTACAAGCAGGGCTTCGCCACCTCGATGGAGTACACCACCGCGGCGCAGTTGGAGTTGGTGGGCATGCACTCCGAGGTGCTCCGCAATCGCATCATGCAGAACATCGGCATTCCCAAGGGGTGCCCCTATCCCGAGTTCGACGAAACGTCCTCGGCGGTGGAGACGTTGATGCTCACACCCACGGTGGACGCCAACCACACCGCCGGCGACGACAACATGTCGTTCGTGTACCGTCACCAGATGGCGTACGCCCTCGATGAGTCCCAGCTCAAGCTGGAGGAGAACCACTCGTACGAGTTCGGTGGCCGCATCATGGCTGACCCCAAGACTGGGAAGTTCACGTTCGCCATTCGTTCCGTGCGCCCGCTCGACACCGACATCCTGGATCCCAACCAGCCGCATCCGGAGTTCCGTCGGCTCCAGCGTCACCTCAATGGGCCGCCCGACGAGATCGTTCCCAAGCTGCTCACCACGCTCAGGGAACACACGTTCCAAATCTACCACCAGGACCGCATGCTGCTGACGATCCTGTTGGGGATGCACCTCCCGTTCACCTTCAACATCGGACAGTTCTTCTGCGAGCGCATGTGTCCCAGCATCCTCGTGCTCGGAGACACCACCGTAGGCAAGTCCACGGCAACCCAGCGGTTGCTGCGTCTGTACCGCGCGGGTCGCTACGCCAACGCGGAGGCAGACCCGACGTTCGCTGGTCTGATTGGTGGCAACCTCCAGCAGGGGCAGAACAAGATGAGCTTCTCGTGGGGCTTGATCCCCACGACGCATCGTGCGTTCCTGGCCCTTGACGAGTACAACAAGCTGCCGGTGGAAACGATCGGCAAGATGACCAACACGCTGTCCTCCGGCATCGCCGAGCGCACGACCGCCAACGGTACGCGCAAGACGCTGTCGTGGGTCCGCCTGTTGTACCTCGCCAACCCCCGTGGTGAGCGCCCGCTCAAGTCGTTCGTGAACGGCATGGACGCAGCTCTCGGGGTGGCGGGCACGACGCAGGACTTGGGCCGTATCGACTACGTCCACATCCAGCACCAGCTTGCTGACACCAAGGCGCTCTTCCGGGCGCAGGCTGCTACCAGCGATAACTGGTACGACACCGACCTGGCCCGCGCTCACCTGGCTTGGAGCTGGTCTAAGAAGCCGCGCCAGTTTGTGTGGGAAGACGCGCAGTACACGCTGTCCGCTGCCGAGGACATCGCCGACATGTATGGGCATCACACGCTCTGCATCCCGGCGCAGTTCCGGTTCAAGCTCGCTCGCTTCGCCGCCGCCGTGGCGATCTTGTGTGCCTCCGGTTCTCCGAACGAGGTGCTCATTCGCAAGGTGGACGTGGACTACGCAGCCGAGTTCTTCAAGACTGGGTACGCCCCGTACCTTGATCAGTACCGGGCCACCAGCAACGACGTGCTGTCGCCCAAGGCGATGGCGGTCTTGGAGCGCCTCAGCTATCAGCAGTCCCGCAAGCTGCGCGGCTTCATCATGTTCGACGCGTGGACCGAAAGCGACATGGCAGAAATGCTGGGGTCGGACTGGAAGTTCTTCGTCGACGAGATTGTGTGGCAGCAAGCGTACGTCAAGCGGATGGGTGGCAACTTCAAGCTCCACAATCCCCGCTTCCGCGACATGATGAACGAGTACATCAACATGCGCGAGCGCCGCGAGATCGAACAGACCGTCAGCACCAGGCCCTTCTGATGTCCATCCAACTCCTCATGAACGCCGTGGCCGGACAGGGTCACACCGTCCTTTCGCAGCGGGACTACCGGCGCTACGCCTCCGCTGCGGGGGTGTCGTGGACCAAGGTCGACGTGGATCACCTCGTCTCCAAGGGCGAGATCATTCGTGTCAACAACGGCATCACGGGCGGTACGGCGGTGCTGGCCGAGGCCGCAATAGCGCGCTCCCTTGGGGCCTACAGGCGCGCGGCAAACGACCCCCGGCCAGCCTACGGGCTTACGCCCACGATGCCTCTGGCGCCGCAACAGGCGGCGGCGTGGGGCCTTCTGAATGGGGGTTTCCCCTGCGCCCTTACCGGGCGCCCCGGCACCGGCAAGACTTACCTGTCGGCGGCGTTCATTCACGCGCTGACCAAGTCTGGTCGTACCGTGGACGTAGCTGCCCCGACGGGCAAAGCCGTCTCCGTGTTGGCATCCAAGCTCGACGGGATCGAGGTACGGACCATCCACCGACTGCTGGGTCTGGCACCCGGACAGTTGATCTCCACGCGCAAGCTGGAGTGCGATGTGCTGCTCGTGGACGAGGCAAGCATGATCGGCAGCGGCCTGATGAGTGCGCTGCTCGGTGCGCTCGACAAGGACACGCAGCTCGTTCTGGTGGGTGACCCGGACCAGCTCAACCCGGTGGACCCGGGCCGCCCGTTCTACGACATCGTTCGCAACAACCTACTGCCCGTGGCTCGGCTCACCGAGCCGCAGCGTCAGAGCATGGACAGCGGTCTGCTCCAGATGGCGTACGGGATGGCGGACGGCAAGTTCGTCTTCCCGGCCAAGGACGTGACGCACTTCAACCTGCCCCCGGAGCGTGTGCTCAGCGAAGCGGTGGACCTGTACTGCTCGGATCGTGTGGTCAACCGCTTCGGCCTGACCGACAAGCTGCGCCAACAGTTGTGCCTCATCCCCGTGAAGGACGACAAGTTCGCGATCAACACCGTCCGGTACAACACGGATGTCAGTCAGCGACTGCACCCGGCGCGCCTGACCCGGAGCAAGTTCGCCGTGGGCGATCGTATGATCTTCACGGTCAACAACTACGAGTACGGTTTCGTGAACGGTGAGATGGGTATCCTTCGCTCCCACGGTGGAGGCGTGACCACGATCGAGAACGACCGCGGCTTGGTCTACTCCCTCGAGGAGTACAAGCTCAGCAAGATGGCCGAGTGGGGCTACGGGCTCACGGTGCACAAGTCGCAAGGCTCGGAAGCGGACGTGGTGACGATCATGCTCGACCCCTCGGCCGGGCATATGTACACTCGCAACCTGCTGTACACCGCCCTCACCCGGGCGAAGAAGCACGCGATCCTCATTGGGGACTTGCGCTGTTTCCAGCAAGCGGTTACCAGGGGAGACTACCGCGAAACGGCGCTGCCAGAACTCATGGAGCGCCCCGAGTTGGTTGAGGACATCCTCAACCGGCACGGCCGCGTCAACCTCCGCGAGTACAAGGAACTCGCCTACCTGACGGAAGGTGAAGAATGAGCCTCTTCGACAAGCTCAAGGAGAACTATGGAACGTCTGCTGGACAAGCTGCTCGCCCTGGGCATCCTCGCCCGCCATCGCTTGATTTCCTTGTCGGAGGTACCCGACCGGGGAGCGGTGCCCTTCAGCCCGCCGAAGGAAGTCCTGCTTCGGGACAAGACGTTCGACCCGGAGAGCTTCCTCCCGAGCCACCCGCCGGAACTGGATCACAAGGACTTCTCTTCCCTGGGACTGGTGACAGTGGACCAAGCCCCGCAACTGATCCTGATGGCGAAGATCGCGGTGCTCCACGAGACGCTGAGGCAGCACCCGACCTGGACGACGGAGCAGACGGAAGCGTGGCTGAACGAGGAGACGCAGGAGACGATCCTGTTCAACCTCGGCTCCGTACCGAGTTCGATCGTCGTGAAGACGAATCGGTGGACGCCTACGTGCGTCGAATGCAAGCGCTCTCTCACGCCGTTCCTGTACTCCGTGGTGGTGCCGGGCGGGTTCCACTGTCCGGGCTGCGACCTGGAGAGCCTGCTGGTGCTGGAGGTGGCGCGGCTGGCGCCGGTCGGATTCAAGAACCGAGCGGAAGCGGTGAACCACTATCGCTCGGATCTCTTGGACTCCTGGCGTCATCGGGACTTCCGCTGGTGGGACGAGCAGAAGCGCAACCTGACGCCGACGTACTGTCGCTGGCGGGACCGGGAGATCTCGAAACTGACCTGAAGGTCACGAAGGGCAAGCTCGCGATGATCGTTGAGGGGTACTTCCCCAAGCAGTCCGGTGAAACCTTCCAACCCATCGAGGAGTACGAGAAGGAGTTTGCACTCACCCCGTACGGTCCCATCGGTGAGGAGCTGGACTTCCTGGTCCCGGTCGAAAGCGTGGTGGCCCGGATGGGAGCCAAGTCCCAGCTTCGCGACTGGCTGGTCGGCAACTTCCCCAAGGCGCACACCTACGTAGAGCCGTTCGGTGGCTCGTTCAAGGTGCTGCTCTGGAAGCCCTACCGCAACCGCGTGGAGATCATCAACGACGTGGATCTGGACCTCGTCGACTTCTTCCGCTACGCCACGTACAATCCGAAGAAGCTGGTCGCCGCAATCAACTCCGTGCCCACGCACGAGGCGATCATCCTCGGGATGCGCGAGGGGCTGGCCCGCCACGAGCTAAAGGGCATCGAGCGGGCGGTGGCTACCTACATCTCGCTGGCCGCGTCGTTCAACGGACGTACGGGCAGCTACGCCTCCAGCCCGCATGTGCTGATCGACACCAGCATCGACGAGGGCAAGCTGCGGAAGGTGGCCGACCGCTTGCGAACCGTGGACATCCGTAGCCGCTCGTTCACCTACATCATCGAGTCGGCCAACAAGTCCCTGCCGGCTGACCGCTACCCGCCGGGTGGCGTGTTCTTCTACCTCGATCCACCCTACTGGGGTACGACTGGGTACAACACCCACTCTGGCGTTAGCACCTTCGGCTGGTCCGAGCAAGTCCAACTCGCCAACTACTGCTGGGCTATCGACCAGATGGGCAACAAGTTCATCCAGACCAACTCGGACCACCCCGACCTCCTCAAGCTCTACGGCGGGTTCAAGCGTCCCGACGGAAAGCCCGCATTCTACGTAGAGCGCCGCGAGGTGTACTACTCGGTGGCAGGCAAGGGAGCCGCTCGTGAAGAAGCGGGTGAGTTCATCATCAGCAACTTCCCTCTGGAGACGGAGCGGGAGCGGAATAAGCGGCAGCAAGGACTGTTTGGAGGGATGTAATGGCCAGTGAACTCATCAAGTATCTGGACTGGTGTCATGCTAATCCTCTCGTCGACGGGGCCGACTTGGCCGTCCTCCGGCGCCTGCGTTGGAAGTCATGGACGGAGAAGTGCGTGGCGAGGAACCTCGACTGCCTCCATTTCTGGGACCAGGAATGGAACGAGACCTACACCTTGGAGGTGCCGCACGTATTCACCTCACCTGATGATTACTTCATGTTCTGGCTGAAGAGCTGGCGTTGGGTGCGGCGTCAGCGGCACCACACCGCCAACCGTGCTACCATGTTCGACGCCTACTGGCGGGATGGGGAGGAGTGATGCCTGAGCATCCAGACTACGTCCGTAACTTCCCAGACTTCGTGCGCGAAGTTTCCAAGAAGTCCCTTTCTGGAAGCGTCTTCGAGAACAAGTACGCTCAAATCAGCAAGCTCTTCGACATGAAGGAAGTGCGTACCGTGTTGGAGAAGTTTGGTGGTGAGCAGCCTTCGACCATCATCCTGATGTCCGCTCCCACCTATGCCTGGTGGAAGCGAGTAATCGCCATGCCCCGCTACCCGCTCGGCAAGGGCCATCGCCGGCCGCGTCGACTTCACATCAAGGAGAGAAAATGATCTACATACTCGATGAAAAGGCACTCTTCAGTATCTTCATGCTCGGCATGATCATCGGTGCGGGCTCGATGGCGTACCTCGAGTGGGTCTGCAAATGACCGTCAAGATGTACTACATGATCGTCATCCATGAGGTCAAGCTCCTCGTGGACAAGTACCACGATCAATCCGATGACCTGCTGTTCGGCAGCGCACCCGTGCAAGGACCAGCCAAGGTCCACGGGATCGATGTCCCGGCAGGGAGTTGGTTGCTCTTCTGTGCAGGCAACAGCAAGGACCGGGCTACCTTGGCTCGAGTCACGGGGCAGTTCATCCAAGTGTCGGAGAGGACGGTATGAAAGAGCCCTTTGAGTTCCGCCGCCTCATCTTCCGCATCAAGCGCCTGTGCCCCAAGGGTACGGTCTTGGAGTGGGAGCAGGTCGGCGAAGGCTGGTACACCAGCGACGAGCTTGACCGCTTCCCAGCCGAGCACCCTAACGAGCAGCTCGTCATGGCTACGGACGGGAAGGAAACGATCCGGAGGCGTAAATCATGAACATCGACTTCACCGGCTGGTACGCAGTCCTGCCGCTCTACATCGAGAACACCATCGAGGGCGGGTTCGAGCTCGCAGAGGAGATGGACATTCTGGTCCAGCCGGTCGTAGACCGCGCCCTCATCCGGCATGGAGAGGAGCGGTATTGGGACGGGATCATCGTAGGGGGCATCGCTGGCGTGCTGATCAGTCTGACTGCCTTCCTGATCGGGATGGCGTTGCCGTGATCCTCGTCACCTACCAGGGCCAGTCCTGGATGCAGGAAGGTCGCTGGCTCTCGCACCCTGTCGAGATCAAAGGTGGCCCCTTCACCCTGATGATGCGCTGCACCGTCCACCCCGGCCAGACCTGCATCCACGGCTTCACCGTCACTTGGGCCCGCAACCTGACCCCACTATACGAGGATCGCTGTCATGGCTCGTCTTCCCGTGCTTCCGGCATCTGTTGGACCGGAGCCCTTGCTCTTGAAACTACTGCGCCCGCTGTCGTTCGGCGGCCTGTTCTGCCCGGAGCACATCGCTCGCGGGGTGTACTCGTGCGACGTGTGTGCTCCCTGGGTACTCGACGCGGACAGCAGGCTCTTCCACCGACAACTGTGGGCATGGACTGATCCGCCGAAGGCGTGGACGACGACCACGTACGTCGAGGATGGGGTTCAGTACACTCAGGGGGTGGACGGATACCACTTCCTCGTGACCATGATGATGTCGAGCTACGACGTCGAGAAGCAGTACGAACGGACTTATGGAGCCAAACTATGACCAAGACCCAGCGCAAGAACTTCGTCCGTCAGTGCAAGGCGGTCGCTGAGCAGTACTACCCCAAGCTCCACTGGCGCACCTACGAGCATAAGGGTTCCTTCAATCTCGAAGGCAGCTTCAAGCCCTACGACGGGAGGTTCGAGTCCTACCTCAACTTCTCCCTGATGGAGGATGGCACCACGCGCATCCGCTACAGGGACGAGCGAGGCTGCCGTCACCGCAAGCTGCGCTACCTGACGGTCTACTGTTTCGAGACCACCCTGCACAACGTCTGCCACGTCATCTACCGTGGCGTCAACCGCGAGCGCAACGACTACTTCACCGCCGCGACCAAGCGGATGGAGGCTTTCCGTGCAACTACCTAAGAAACGCGTCCGCCTCGCCCGTGGGACGAGGTTGCTCAACCCCTTCACCGGGACGTACTACAAGTACGGAGGCCGCTTCGTCCACGCCGACCGCTGGACCGAGGACGGCAAGGTCGTCATCTGGATGACCACCGGCACCGGCAAGCGCGACCCTGATCCGGGTGTGTGGGCGCGCACTTACTACATCGTCGAGCCCGAAGTGATCGGGCTCAAGCGTCAGCACGTCGACATCCGTCAACTGGAGTTGTTTCCGTCATGAAGACCCCCTACTACCTCGCCTCCGGCCTGGAGAACATCACGGCCGTCGCCTCGATGACCGCCGCCATGGAGGAGGCCGGGTTCACCCGCTCCTACGACTGGAGCGCGCACGGCTCGGTGCAGAGCGAGGGCCTGGAGCGCATCCGCGACGTGGCGATCCTCGAGAGCGAAGGCGTCAAGGACGCCACCTTCACCCTCGTGGTCCTGCCCGGTGGCAGCGGCACGCACGTCGAGCTGGGCATGGCACTCGCGCTTGGCCAGCATGTCTACATCTACGGGCCGAAGGTCCGCTACACCGGTGACACCGAGCGCGGGACGTGCGCCTTCTACCATCACCCGCTCGTGAAGTGGTTCTTCATGGAGCAGTACACGCCGACGGAAGTCGCCAACGTGCTGGCGCTGTGGGAGGACTCTTGACCGAGAAGGACTTCGAGGGGATGTTCCGGCGCTCGCTCGCCAACTCCTTCCCTCGCCGACATCGCGTCCGCAAGCACCATGCGGACCAGTACACCGGCGCGGGGCACCCCGACTTCTACGGGCACATCATGGGCATCGGCTTTGAGTGCGAACTCAAGGTGACGCCCAACCGTCCCACCGATGTCCAGATCACCAACCTGATTGAGACGGTGAGCACCGGGGGGCACGCCTTCCTGCTCATCTTCGACAAGGACAAGCAGCAAGCCTACCTCATCATGGGGGCGTTGCTCGGCACCGGCTTCTCGTATCGCAAGCGGGAAGGCTGGATCATTCTCCCGACCATGAAGTACAAGGTGGGTACGCAGACCACCGAAGTGCTGGACCTCTACCCCCTGCGGCAACTCCTGGGAATCGCATGAAGAACATCTCCCTCCCCTTCCACGACGTCGCCGACATCGGTGACGGCGAAGTCCTCGTCCTGTTCAAGCTCCCGGGCCAGAAAGCCCAGGAGTTGATCATGCGGGGCGTCGACTTCGATCGCATGACCAAGGTGGCCGAGCCTCCGGCACCGCCGCCCACTCGTGATCAGCGCATCGCGGCCGCCCGTGCGCGGTTCAGCGACGTGGTCGACATCACCCCCGAGCGCCGCACCGACGAGGTCCGCACCCCGCTCGACCCGGACCCGGTGGCCACCAAGCCCACTCCCCCGCTCGTCGAGACGATGAACCTCCAGCCTGCTCCGCTGGCGGCGGTGTTCAAGATCAACAACGACGCCGGCCCGGACGGATCGGACATGAAGCCGGAGGAGGTGTACCGACTCGTGCAGGTCGAAGCGGCGCCGGGGGTTGCCAAGCACCTGCGCCAAGAGGCGTTCCGTCGTCTCGTCGGCGTCCCGTTCATCAAGCTCATGCAATACCGCCCGCTCATGTCCAAGGACTTGGCTCTCCGCATCGCGTACCAGCGGACGGCGGCACTCGGCAACGGCAACATGGGCATCGGGTCCGGCTACATGCCGGGCGACTGGGGAGCCTTCATCGAGGGACTGTCGGTCACCCAGCTGGAGAACGAGCTGGATGCGCTGCCGGAGTGGGGGCGCCCGAAGGCTTCCGCTTCCTCCCGGGTCGAAGGCGACGAGCGTGTCCTCAACGCGTTCGCTGAACAGACCCTCTACGCCAACGACGCCAACCTGGACGCCCTGTTCGCCCGGTGGGAGACCATCAAGAGCCACGGCGTCAAGGGCACCGCGCCGCTGTCGGGGGAATGAAGATGAACCGCATGGCTCTGTACCAACTCCTGATCGTCGGTGGCGCCGAGCACCACCAAGCGATGTTCGTCGACGACCACGGCGACGTGCCTCGCGCTACCTGCCCGTGCGGAGCGCCGGTGGAGGCGGCGACCCGAATCGCCCAAGGCACCACGACCGAGTACAAGTCCCGCTGCCTGACGACCAGCAAGAACTACACGGACGATCGGAAGGCGCCTGGAAGCTGAACCCATCTTCCCACTCAGAGGGCCCGCTTCGGCGGGCCTTCGTCGTTTGAGGGCACCAGTAATCAAACTGGTCCGTTCAAGGAGAAGAAATGCGATTCACCAAGAAGCCCGTCACGATCGAGGCGTGGCAGAACCCTCGGCTCAACGACGTCCCGGAAGAGAAGCCAGCGTGGCTCATCCAGGCGTACTTCGACGGAGGCGGCGTCCAGGACAACCCTGACGGATCTATCAACATCACGACGATGGAAGGTGTCATGCGCGCCGACCCTGGTGACTACATCATCCGCGGCGTCAAGGGCGAACTCTACCCCTGCAAGCCGGACATCTTCGCGGCGACGTACGAAGTCGAACGCAAGGGATACGTATTCCTGACCATCGAGAACCTCGTCGACAAGGCCCACGGCACGTCCCTCGGGAAGGGCTGGTGGGACGACGAACGTCACGGGCTGGAGTTGGATCGACTCCTCGTCCGCAAGACCATCCCCACCAAGCTCTGCCTCATCCACTCCGAGGTGAGCGAAGCCCTGGAGGACTATCGCGACGGCAACTTCGCGACCGTGCTCAACGAGCAGGGCAAGCCGGAAGGCTTCGCCTCCGAACTCGCGGACATCATCATCCGCGTGGCCGATCTCGCCGGCGCGCTTGGCATCGACCTGGAGCAGGAGATCACCGAGAAGATGAAGTTCAACCTCACCCGTCCGCGCCGCCACGGCGGGAAGACCTGCTAAGGAGATATGCCCCTACGGCGCAGGTGCGAGCCTGCCTCGTAGGAGGCATACCGCCTCAGGAGAACCAATGCTCATCGAGACCATCGCACTTCGCCTCTACGAAACCTACAACGCCGGGGGTTCCGACCCCAACTTCGTCAACAAGAACTTCCGGGGCGACCCGTGCCCGGCCTGGGCTGACCTGCCGGTCAACGTCCGGGAGAAGTGGATCGCCGTGGCGGTCTACGTCGAGCAGAACGCCAACCCGCAGCCGGTGTCCAACGAGCCCGAAGGTGACTTCGGCTGGGCCATCAAGCAGATGCAGTTGGGCCACAAGGTCTGTCGCGCCGGCTGGAACGGCAAGAAGATGTGGGTCGCGTTGACTGAGGGCTACGAAGCCCACAACTGCACCTTCAACGGCGCAGCCAAGCTCCTCGAAGAGGAGATGGCCGGCAAGACCGCGGCGATCCGCATCTGCCCCCACATCGACATGCGCGCCGCCGACGGCACCCTCGTGATCGGCTGGCTCGCGAGCCAGACCGACATGCTCGCCACCGACTGGCAGATCGTCGTTTAGCGCCGCAGGTAGCGCATCCGGGGACGCCGGCTCGTAGGCGGCGTCCCCAACTGGCGCGTGATGACGTTGTCCAGCAGGTTCTTGAGCGCCTCGATCCGAGGCTTATTCTCAAAATACCGTTGACTCTGAGGGTCCACGCGCATGGTGCTCGCGCCGAGGAAGTCCTTGGCGAGCGCCCAGGTGTCGAGCCGCCCACGGGTGGCGGGGTCGGCGGACTCGATCTGCCGCATGTACTGGATGAACCGGCTGACTGGAATCTCTCCCAGCACCCACGTCATCGTCGGGTTCACGCTCGCCCGCGTCGCCCCCTTGACCGCCGGCTTGTAGCTGACCAACGCCTGAAGCCAGCCGGGCGCCGACGCCCACTGGTCTGCGTTCGCGTACTCCAGCGGCTTGCCCGTGAAGGAGTCCTTCCCTGACACCGCCTCCATCGCGGTCACGAGCGGGAAGCTCATGCGCGAACCGATGCCCTTGTAGACCTCCTCCATCTCCTGCTGGAACGTGCTGCTCCGAGTGAGCGCCGGCAGGAAGTTGACCGCCGAGACGATGCTGGCTGCGTCCTCGACCATCGTCAGGTTGGGCACCGCGATCCGCATCTTTCCGTCGGGGCCGCTCTCCGTCGTGAGGAAGGTGAACTTATTGTCCAGGAAGTCAGGGGTGAGACTCTCTCCCTCGTACTGCGTGTTCCACGCCCGGCTCGCCTTGAAGAGTGCGCCGACCTTGCCCGGGTCTTCCAGCAGTTGCAAGCCCGTGCTCTTGAGCGCGGTCTTGGTCCACGAGTAGAACGGCACCAGTCGCTTGAGCCACCGGCGCTCAAAGACCGACAGGCCGTGGTAGTCGTTCATGTGCTGATAGACTTCCTTCGCAGCCTCGCTGATGACACCGTGTTCCTTGGCGCCGCCGAGGAACATCGCGAGGCGGAACGGCAACTCGAACGCCACCTCGCCCGCGTGCATGAACGGCGCCCACCGGCTCTGAATGAGCGCCGTGGCCTTGTCGGTCAGCATGTGCGGGATGCCGCCGAGGTGGGCAGCCTCCATCGCGGGCGTCCGGTAACCCAGGCGCCGGCCGCCGAGAATGGCGCCCCCTACCGCGCCCAACAGGGAGCCGTAGGTAAGCCCCTGTCCGTCCGTGTTGCCGGCTGCTTGATCGTACAGCCCCCCGGCCAGCGCGCCCGTCATGCCGCCGAAACCAGCCCCACTCATGGCCGAGGCCGCCCGGGACCAGAGGCTCTTCTCGCCGATCATCTCCGCGTGTGCGGCACCGTGCAAGATACCCCGGGCCTGCGCCTCCTGCACGAAGTCGCTGACCTTCATCATCGACCCGTTGCCGAGGCGGATCTCGTGGGCGCCTGCCTTCTCGACGGCGTCGGCAATACGAGTCATGCGACCTT
>ERZ724505.1134-NODE-1134-length-15071-cov-7.013918_pt1 | contig 15071 bp, 15 predicted proteins | sample MGYA00376038_ERZ724505 | MGnify/ENA primary metagenome ERZ724505 (study PRJEB28724, sample SAMN07190884) | wastewater metagenome | isolation source: effluent of sewage treatment plant in Hong Hong | place: Hong Kong | collected 2016-03-17 ... | reverse complement strand
TGCGGTCATGTCAGCACACCCAACCATGGTCAGCGCTCATTTGTGCAGACCTTCCCTAGGGGAGGGCCGTACGCGACAGGGCTGGGTAGAAAAAAAGGCCTATGGCACAATCGTTAAGGCCTTTGTTGCAAGGGCTAACCCTTGTGGCATCGCAGTATCCGCTGCACCTAATTCGTGAGGACCCCACATGAACAATCTCAATAAAGTCGCTGCTTTGTTCGCAATCGTTGCTGCCGCTGGCGCCGCTCAGGCTCAAGCCATCGACAACTGGCGTGCCACCGATGGCACCGTCTGGAAGAACGGCACCAACGAACTGTGCTGGCGTGACAATTTCTGGACGCCTCAAACGGGCGTTCAGGGTTGCGATGGCGTTCCTGCCCCGGCTCCCGCCCCAGCACCTGCTCCGGCCCCAGCTCCTGCGCCCGCACCGGCTCCTGCCCCTGTGGTGGTGCCTGCTCCGGCTCCCACCCCAGCTCCTGCTGCTGTGCCTGCTGCGCCTCAAACTGAAAAGGTCAGCTTCGCTGCCGATGCATTCTTTGACACCGGCAAGGCTGATCTGAAGTCCGAAGGCAAGTCCAAGCTCGACGAGCTGTCCGAGAAGGTCAAGAGCGTGAACCTGGAAGTCATCGTGGCTGTGGGTCACACTGACTCGCGCGGTTCGTCTGACCTGAACCAAAAGCTGTCGGTCAAGCGCGCCGATGCCGTGAAGTCGTACCTGACTTCCAAGGGCATTGACGGTGCTCGCGTGTACACCGAAGGCAAGGGCGCTGCTCAGCCCGTCGCTGACAACAAGACCGATGCCGGTCGTGCCAAGAACCGTCGCGTTGAAATCGAAGTGGTTGGCACCCGCAATAAGTAAGATCTTCTCGATCTGAACCGCAAACCCCGCTTCGGCGGGGTTTTCTTTTTTGGGTTGAAGTTGATCGTGAAAGCGGTCACACTGCGCGCCATTGACGTTTTCACTTGTGGGGCGTGCATGGATCAGGATTTCGTCCGATCGGTGCCGTCGGGGATGTCGTCGCAACTGACCCGGCGGGCCACTTTGACTCTGATGGTGGCGATGGCCCTGGCTGGGCTTGTTGGGCTACTGGCTTGGGGGCCGGTGGTGTTGGTGTCGCACATGCATCAATTTGCCGACCAACGAAGTTGGGGCGGCATGCCTCATGCGCTCAATGTGCTGTCGCACCTGCCCTTGGTGCCGGTCGGGTTGTGGGGGCTCTGGCGGGTGTCTCGTTTGCCGGCTGACGAGCCCTTGCGGTGGATCTGGTTCTGGTTTTTCATTTGCCAGTTGCTGGCCACCGTGGGGGGCATGGCGTACCACTGGGTGCCGGCTGATGCGTCATTCATGTGGGATCAGGTGCCGAAGTCGGCGGCCTCTACTTTGTTTGCGTTTGCCTTTCTGGCCGAACGGGTGGACCGCCGCATGGGGCATTCCAGTGCGGTGGCTGTGGGGCTGCTGGCGTCTTTGCTGGGTGGGGTCTGGTGGATCTTTACTTCAGAAAGTGATCAGGTCGGAGATCTGCGGCCGCTCATGTGGCTGGAAATGTTGCCTGTGCTGCTGGTGGCAGCAGGGGCCTGGACGCTCAATGGGCACTTGTTGAGCCGACAAGACTGGTTGCGGTCGCAGGTCAGTTTTGTGGTGGCGCAGGCGGTGGATTGGGGGGACCGCTGGGTGTTTGAGGCTACCCATCAACTCATCAGTGGCCATGCTGTGCGGCATCTGGCTTTGGCGGCATGCTGCGGCTGGGTTGCGTATCGACTGGGGGCGGTCAGCGTTCGCGCCGAGCCTGTTCGGACGCCCAGACGGCGCAGCCGGAGCCGCTCGGGCCCCAGCGCTTTGCCAGACGATTCGGTGTCTGAGTTGGCGGCCTGATCAGGCCAGGCGCACGTCTTTGCCGGTCAGTCGTTTGGCCAATTGGGTGGCCAGCCGGTTGCTGAAGCCGTAGATCGACAGTTGCGGGTTGGCGCCAATGCTGGTGGGGAAGATCGAGCCGTCATGCACTGACACGTTGGCCAGTTGCCAATGTTGGCCATCGGGGCGGATGACGCCCTTCTTCTCGTCGCCCCCCATCCGACACCCGCCCATGACATGGGCGCTGCCGGCACCGGTCAGGTAGGGTTTCATGTCGAAGGCGGCGATCGCTTTGCGGGCTTCGTCCCACGAGCGGTAATACTGGCCTTGTTCGTGGGCGGGCAGCACCAACTGTGCGCCAGCCGCAAACTGAATCTCGGCCATGCTGAGCAGAGCCCGGCGGTATCCGTTGAGGATGTAGGGCGTGAGCACGTAGTCCAAAGCAGGTGAGCCATCTAGGTTCAGTTTGACCTCGCCGCCAGCAGCTTGCGGATGGAAACCATCGCGAAGCAAGGCCAGCATCAACTGCGTGTGGGGGTAGTGGCGGAAGCGCTCGGCCAAGGTGGAACCCACTCCACCCAGCAAAATGCCAGTCAGGCCTGGATGCATGGGGGTGGCTTCCAGCTTGTAGCCAATGTCGCCGTCAATCGGTTGGGTATGCAGGAAGTGGTCTGAATAGATCGACTGTGGCGCGCCACTCCAACCTTCGATGCGCTGCTCATATACCGCAGACGAGAAAGCCACGGGGTGCAGGAAGGTGCGTTTGCCCAAGAGCTTGTAGGGATCCGGGGCCTTGGAGCGCAGCAGCAAGGCGGGCGAGTTGATGGCGCCGCCAGAAATCACATAGTGTTTCGCCACCACGCGCATGGTCTTGTCTGACACCTTGTCGCCATTGACGTGGATGCCGCTGCAAACCAGGGCTTGCACTTGCTTGTCGGCAATTTCAAGTTTCTCTGCGCGGGTTTGATAAAACAACCTGGCGCCTGCCTGCAAAGCGGCAGGGATGGTGGTGATCAGCATGGATTGCTTGGCATTGGTCGGGCAGCCCATGCCACACGAGCCCAGGTTCCAGCACCCCTTGATGTTGCGGGGAATGACCTTGGCCTTGATGCCCAGCTTTTCTGAACCCGTGCGCAGCAGTTCGTTGTTGGCGTTGGGTTGTCCTTCCCAGGGGTGAACGTTGAGGCGCTGTTCGGCTTGGGCAAACCACGGGGCCATGCCTTCCTCGGAGAAGTCGGCCAGTTCAAATTCTTTTTGCCAATGGTTCAGCGTATCAACCGGGGTGCGGAAGGAGCTGGTCCAGTTGATGACGGTGGTGCCGCCCACGCAGCGGCCCTGCAGAATGGAAATGCTTTTGTCGGTGCTGCGGCGCGCGCCACTTTCCTGGTACAGCGTGCTGTAGGCTTCTGACTCGCGCTGGTTGAAGTCGCTGCTGGTGCGCAGCGGGCCTTCTTCAATCAGGACAACATCCAGTCCGGCTTTGGTCAGGACTTCGGCGGTGATGCCCGCACCCGCACCCGTGCCCACGATGACGACGTCGCAAGTGATGCGTTCGGGCAGGTTCTGTTCACCAGAGAAGGTTTTCCAGCCACTTTGCAGGCCTTCACGGAAAAGGTCAGGCAGTTTGCTCATAGTTCCATCGGTCCGGGGTAGCCCAGCAGCTTCCAGTTGTTGGGGTTGGTGCAGAAAATCACGCAGGTGATGTCGCGCACGGCGTGATAGGCCATTTGGGTGGTGGGCAGGGCGTGCAGGCGCATGCGTTCCAGTGCCTGGGTGATGGCTTCGTCGGAAGCCTGTGACCAGGGTTGGCTCAAGCCGGTGACCAGATAGCGCGTGGCCGGGTTGGCCAACAAGCCCAGCAAGGCGTTGATTTCCAGGCGCAATGCTTCCGGCAGGTTGGTCAGGTATTGCCCCATGCGCTGCGCATGGTCATCCAGGGCGGCCTGGCGGGCCGCGCCCACGCTGGGCAGATAGCTGGGAACAATGCCTCGAGTCAGTCCTTTGAGGACGTCCAGACCATGTTCGGTCATACGGCCATCCGACATCCCTCGATGCCAGAATACGGAGCCGCCCAATGCAGCGCCGGCTGCGCCAATAGCCACGGCTGTCTTCAGTAGCCAGCGCCGCCTGGGAGAGGGCGGCAGGGATCGAGCTTGATCAGTCATGAATAAACCTCGTGTGCAAAAAAAGCACAAACAGGAAACATGTGATGTCACATTGGCGTGCATTGTGCACCTGAATGCTTCCCGTTTTGCTGGGGATTCGCCCTAATCATCCCGAATTGTGAAATTGTCGTGCCTTCGCACCCACATGAGGGGCGGGTAAATGCCGGGAATACCCCTGTCACGTGTTGTTGCAGAATCCCGAGGCCGCTTACTGATCTGCTCGTCTGGGAGCGAGCGATTTGAACCCTTTGAGTCCATACATAGAAGAGGATGGCGATGACCGCAGCAAAACCTTGGCTGGCTCAGTATGAGCCCGGTGTCCCCGCAGAGATCAACCCCAACGAATACGCCTCGCTGGTTGACCTGTTGGACCAATCCTTCAAGCAGTACGCCACTCGCGATATGGCTGCGTTCATGGACGTGCGCTGGACGTTCGCCCAAGTGGACGAGATGTCTCGTGCCTTGGCAGCGTGGTTCCAGTCCAAGGGCCTGGCCAAGGGGTCTCGCATTGCTTTGATGATGCCCAACACGCCTCAGTACGTGGTGGCCATTGCTGCTGTGCTGCGCGCTGGTTTTGTGGTGGTCAACGTGAACCCGCTTTACACCCCACGCGAATTGGAGCATCAGTTGAAGGACGCGGGCGCAGACGCCATCGTGATCCTGGAAAACTTTGCCGTGACGCTGCAAGAAGTGATCGAGCGCACAGCGGTTAAGCACGTGGTGATGGCTTCGATGGGCGACATGCTGCCTTGGTTGAAAGGCACGATCGTTAACTTCGTGGTCCGCAAGGTCAAGAAGATGGTGCCAGCCTACAAGATCCCTACCTCGGGTGGTCGCCAGGTTACGTCTTTCAACGACGCCATTGCTCAAGGTCGTTCGGCTAAGTACACCCGTCCGAAGATGGTGGCCACTGATGTGGCCTTCCTGCAGTACACCGGTGGTACCACCGGCGTGTCCAAGGGTGCCACGCTGTTGCATCGCAATGTGGCTTCCAACATTCTGCAGTGCGAAGCCTGGTTCAAGCCTGAGCTGTCCAAGCTGGGTACTGGTGGTGTGTCTATCGTGTGCGCACTGCCGCTGTATCACATCTTCTCGCTGACGGTGTGCTACTTCATGGGCGCGCGTCTGGGTGGCATGAACATCCTGATTCCGAATCCACGTGATTTGCCTGCCGTGATCACCACCTTGAAGAAGTTCAAGGTCAATCTGTTCCCTGCAGTGAACACCCTGTTCAATGCGCTGGCCAACGTGCCCGAGTTTGCTTCGGTCGATTTCTCTGGCCTGAAGGTGTCGATGGGCGGCGGTATGGCCGTGCAACAAGCCACGGCTGAGAAGTGGCTGAAGGTTACGGGTTGCCCCATTGTGGAAGGTTATGGCTTGTCGGAAACCTCGCCGGTGGCCACGGCCAACCGCCTGGATAACCGCAACTTCACCGGCACCATTGGCTTGCCGCTGCCATCGACCGAAATCGCCATCATGGACGACGACGGCAACCACCTCGACATCGGCGGTGTGGGTGAAATCGCCATCCGTGGTCCTCAGGTGATGGCTGGCTACTGGAACCGTGCCGATGAAACGGCCAATGTCATGACGCCTGATGGCTTCTTCCGCACCGGCGACGTGGGCGTGATGGATACCAAGGGCCAGGTCAAGATCGTGGACCGCAAGAAGGACATGATTCTGGTGTCGGGCTTCAATGTGTATCCCAATGAAGTTGAACAAGTGGTCAACATGCACCCTGGTGTCATGGAATGTGCTGCTGTGGGCGTGCCTGACGAGAAGTCAGGCGAGGCCGTGAAGATCTATGTGGTGCGCAAGGACGAGTCGCTGACCGAAGCAGCCCTGAAGGCCTTCTGCCACGAGCAGCTGACCGGCTACAAGTGTCCGAAGTTCATCGAGTTCCGCGCCGACCTGCCCAAGACCAATGTGGGCAAGATTCTGCGCCGCGAGCTGCGTGACGAAAAGAAGGCTGCCTGATAAGCCAGTCGCGTGTGCCCCCCTGCAGCAGGTGGGGCGCCCTAGAAAAAAGCCGCCAGTGTGAAGCTGGTGGCTTTTTTTGTTTCTGGGGCTGGTTAAGAGATTTTTAAGTTTCTCTGAGCAAGCATTTACGAAACGACTTTGAGTGCCATCGATACAGTTTCCAGCATCCATTCACGAGGGACTGCAAGGGAATTCATCATGAGCACACAAACACATCCAGCCGAGCGCCTGAACCTTTACCAATCGGTCCACAAAGGGTTGCGCGCCTTCATGGCCGACACTGTTCAGCTGGTTGGCGCAACCGATCCGATGGACGCCAGCGAGCGAGACAAAGCGTTGGAGCAGGTGCGCTTGCTGCTGTCGATTTGCGAGAAGCACTTGAGCCACGAGAACAATTTCATCCATGTCGCCATGGAGCGGCGTAGCCCCGGAAGCGCCCGCCAGTGTCAGGGTGACCATGTGGAACACTTGGCGCACATCGACCAGCTCGGGCGGTTGGCCGAGGCAGCCGGCATGCACGAGGCTGCCGCCAGCGCGGCGAAAGGGGGCGCAGCCTGGCTTGCGCTTTATCACGAGCTGAGCTTGTTTGTGGCTGACAACCTGGAGCACATGATGCTGGAGGAAAGCCACAACAACCGGGTGCTGTGGGCGCACTATTCAGACGAAGAGTTGGGCGGCATTCACGTTGCGCTGATCTCCAGCATTCCGCCAGAGGAAATGGCGGTTCACTTCCGTTGGATGCTGCCGAGCTTGTCGCATCCGGAGCGTGTGGACATGCTCGCGGGCATGCAGCAAGGCATGCCTGAGCCCGTGTTCCATTCGCAGATGGCGGTGGCTCAGACCTTGCTCGCACCCAGAGCCTGGCAAAAGCTGGCCGGCGCGTTGCGCTACCAGCCGGGTACGCACGGTTGATGTTCAGGTGGTGTGCGGGCCTAACGGTTTACTCAACCTGAATCAGCTTCAAGGGGCGGCTGACCGAGATTGAGAAGCGTCCTCGCCCGGTCTTGGTCATCTGCACGCAGGCTCCCCGTTCAATCAGGCGACGTTGCAGCAGAACCAGCCGGGCTTCCAGGTTGTCACTGATGTCAGGCAAGCCCAATTCGGTGGACAGCCGCAGTTCGCGGTTGGTGAAGTGCAGGCGGCCTTCCTCTTCGGCCCCCTGGGTCAGTTTCCAGAAGATGGCACCTGCCACGCCTTTGATCAAATAGTCTTCATCCAGGAAGATGCTGTGATCGGCCGGGAAATAGCGAACCAGAACGGGCTTGCCTGCGGCTTGCAGGGCTTGGGGCTGCGACGGCGATTCGGCATCGGGGGTGTCGCCGGGGTCAATGCAGGTCAGTGACTTGGCGATCCAGCCGAACTGTTGAGCCAGCGTGGACAGCATGTCTTCATCGTCATAGGTGAAGCGCAGATCTTCTGGGCTTTCTACGTAAAGGACGCCGTAGAGCTGTGTGCCCGCCACAATGGGCACGGCCAACTGGCTGCGGCTTTCTGGTAGGCCAGGCATAGGGATCGCGGTTTCCAGCTGATGGTGCAGGCCGGAGGCTTCGGCACTGGCTCTGACTGCCTTGCCATAGATGTACTCGCTGGTCATGTGCGAGATGCGGATGGGTGTTTGCTCCCGAGCGGCCACGCCAATGACCCCGTGCCCCATGGGAATTTCGGAGCCCACGCCGGGGGTGTCATAGCCTCGGCTGGCAACGGTGAAGAGCTTTTCTCCACACTCATCCAGCTTGAGGATCATGACGTGCTCAATCGCGCACGCCACTTGCAGTGCTGTCAGGGTGTTGTCGAGCAGTTCGTTGAGGTCTTTGCTGGCATTGAGCATGTTGCTCATCAAACGCAGCTTGGGCAACTGATCGCCAGCGGCTAAGGCAGGAACTTGCTTGGTCACCACAGCGGTGTCGACTTGCTGCACTTCATAGATGTCGGCGCCCAGCAGTTTGAAAACGTCGGTCATGCCGGTGTGCGAGGCGATGCCGGCCAGCTTGGCCTTCATGCTTTCAAACAAGGGGCCGTGGGTCTCGGTGCGAAGGTAGCGCACGTGCAGCCGGTATCCGCTGCCAGTGATCGGATCGACGACTTTGAGCAAGGCGTAGGGGTTGCTCAGAATGTTCTGCCGAGTCTTATTGAAGAACTGGAAGGTCAGGGCTACATGCCGATGGTCTACATACTGGACCTGAGACAGATAGGCGATGTTGGGGGTGCCATCTGTGGCGCAGGTGGCGAGGGCGCTGGGCACAGCGCCCTCAAAGCAGTTACGCAACCCGGCAATGCAGACACTCATGTGGGTGCCCCTGGAATGGGTTGGCCTGCTCGAGGGCCGGGCGTTTGTTCGAACACCACTTGGGGGCTGAAGCTCAAGGCCACCATCTGCCCTGGCTCGACCGACATGTGGGTTTGGCCGAAATCGCGGTCGAATCCGATTTGAACAATGCCATCCAGAAAACGCTGGCAGTAGTGTTCGACGGCAGCCTGGTCTTCGGTTGACGCAGCCTGCAGGCTGATCTGGTTGCCTTTGATCTGAATGGCCGCTTCGGTTTCAGGCAAGCAGTAAACGGCAGCCAGGGTGTCTTGGCTCAGGACATCTTGCAACAACTGGGCCGCTTCGATTCGTCGCACGAACACAGTGATGCGGCGACGGTCTGGCGACACGCGGCAGGCAAAACCACGGCATGAACTGGGGCGAAGAGTGGCAGAGCACGAGGCAAGATCAATCGCGACTTCGCGTTCGATGAAGGCTACCGTGCTGTCACTGAGCAGGTCGGCTGGCATGGGCCGAATTGTAGGGCGGCCTCAGTCTTGCAGAAAGAGCGCCTGCAGGTCGCTGAGGAAGTCAAAACCCTTTTCGGTGGGCCATGCCCGGGCCAAATCCCGCGCCAACAAGCCTTGGGCTTCCGCCTGGGCCATGGCCTGCTGGATGCTAGCCAGGGTCAAGCCGGTGCGTTCCTGAAAGCGCATCAGTTCGAAGCCGTCCTTCAGGCGCAGGGCGTTCATCATGAACTCGAAGGGGCGGGCGCTCAGGCTCACTTCCTGTTCGTTGGAGCAGGCCGCACCTTGCATGGCTTTGTCCATGTAGGCTGCGGGTTCGCGCCAGCGCACTTGCCGAACAATGCGGTCTGGAAAACTGATCTTGCTGTGCGCGCCGGCACCAATGCCAAGATAGTCGCCAAATTGCCAATAGTTCAGGTTGTGCAGGCACTGGTGCCCTGGCCGGGCATAGGCCGACACTTCGTAGCGTTGTAGTCCTGCCTGGGTGGTTTGCTCGGTCAGGTAGTCGAGCATGTCGAATGCGGTGTCGTCGTCTGGCAGATCCTGCGGCGGGCGCGTCGCGAACACCGTATTGGGTTCGAGCGTGAGGTGATACAGAGACAGATGGGGCGGGTTGAAAGACAGGGCGGTCTGGATGTCGCTTTGCAGGTCAGCCAGGCTCTGGCCGGGCAGGGCGTACATCAGGTCCAGGTTGAAGGTGTTGAAGCACGCTGCGGCTTCTGCCACAGCCGCACGAGCTTGATCGCCACTGTGCACGCGCCCCAGCGCCTTGAGTTTGTGGTCATCAAAGCTCTGTACGCCAATCGACAGGCGGTTGACGCCTGCTTGCCTGAATGCCTTGAAGCGATCCTTCTCGAATGTGCCGGGGTTGGCTTCCAGTGTGACTTCGCTGTCAGGGTCGAGCGGCAGGCGGGCCCGCACATCGGCCAGCAGTCGATCAATGCCTTGTGGCGAGAACAGGCTTGGGGTGCCGCCGCCAATGAACACACTGTGCACGCGCCGCCCCCAGATTTGTGGCAGCGCTGACTCTAGGTCGGCGCACAGGGCATTCAGGTAGCGCGTTTCGGTGTCGGCGTCCAGCATACCTTGCGTGGGCACGTTGGCGGACGCTGGCGAGGCGTGCGAATTGAAATCGCAATACGGGCATTTGCGCAAACACCAGGGCAGGTGAATGTAAAGCGACAGGGGAGGCAATGCCTGCAGCGCCCCCGGGCGGTGCAAGGTGATCATGTGCGCTGCCAGGGCCAGAGGCTGCCAGCCCCTGGGGCCCATTGTTCACGCATCAGGGTCAGCATGCTTTCACAGGCTTGGGCCCGGTGGCTGATACCGTTTTTTACTTCGGGTGCCAATTGCGCAGCGCTTTGCGAATAGGCGGGTAGCCACAACAGAGGGTCGTAGCCAAAGCCATGTTCGCCTTGCTGCTGGTTCAGCAATTCGCCGGCCCAGGTGCCCTGTGCAATGAGGGGTTCGGGGTCGTCGGCATGGCGCACCGCCACCAGCACGCAAATGAAGTGGGCGTGTCGGTCTGTTTGTGCCTGCATCTGGTCCAGCAGCCAGGCATTGTTGGCGGCGTCAATGTGTTCGCGGTCCAATCCATCGGCAATGCGCCCCGCATCGACGGCGTAGCGCGCAGAGCGCACCCCGGGCGCGCCACCCAAGGCGCGAACACACAAGCCGGAGTCGTCGGCAATGGCCGGGCTTTGCCCTTCGCGAGCCGCGTGGCGTGCTTTGGCCAGCGCGTTTTCAACGAAGGTGATGTGCGGCTCTTCGGCTTCCGAAATGCCCAGTGATCCCTGGGTCACCAGGGTCACGTTCAGGGGGGCCATCAGGGCCTGCAGTTCCTTGAGCTTTTTGGCGTTGTTGGACGCCAGGATCAGTATCTTGCTCATGCCTTGCTCAAAGGCTGTGCCAGCGCAGCGGTTTGCGCTTCCAGCAACTGGCGAATGCCTTTTTCGGCCAGGTTCAACAGCTGGTCCATCTCGCTGCGCGTGAAGGCCACGCCTTCGGCTGTGCCTTGCACTTCAACAAAATGCCCCGCGCCGGTCATGACCACATTCATGTCGGTGTCGCAGGCGGAGTCTTCGGTGTATTCCAGATCCAGCAGAGGGGTGCCTTCCACAATCCCCACGCTGATGGCGGCCACAGGGTGAAGGATGGGGCTGGCTGTGATCTTGCCTTGCGCGATCAGGCCGTGAACTGCATCCACTGCAGCCACGTAGGCGCCAGTGATGGCGGCGGTGCGGGTGCCTCCGTCGGCCTGAATCACGTCGCAGTCGATCACGATGGCGCGTTCGCCGAGGGCAGCAAGATCGAAAACTGCGCGCAGGCTGCGGCCAATGAGGCGCTGAATTTCCTGGGTGCGGCCCGACTGCTTGCCTCGTGCGGCTTCTCGGTCAGAGCGGGAATGGGTGGCTCGGGGCAGCATGCCGTACTCGGCGGTGACCCAGCCTTCGCCGCTGCCTCGCTTGTGAGGGGGCACACGCTCTTCTACCGTGGCCGTGCACAGCACCTTGGTGTCACCAAAACAGATCAGGACCGAGCCTTCGGCGTGCTTGGTGTAGCCGCGGGCAATGGTGAGCGGGCGCAGTGCATCATGCGCACGGCCGTGCGCGCGTTGGTAAGCCATGGGGGCTCCTGGAAGTCAGTCAGTTTTTCTTGCCGGTGTTGGCAGCATTGGCCGAGCGGCGAATGGCTTCGTTGATTTCGCGAATGGAGCGCTCGATTTCGGCCTCGTCGAGTTCATCCAGGCCACCCAGATCGGTGTGTTCGCCCGAGCCACCCACGCTGGCCTGGATCGTTGAGGCAAACACCTCTTCGCCCAGCGTATCGGTTTCGACGTTGGGGGCTTCATCGTTCTCGGCCGATTCCCATTCCACGGCCAGCACGGTCACGTTGTCGCACTTCACGCCGCCATTGCGCAAAGCCACTTCCACCAGTTCAGGTACGGCATCGGAAATGGTGCGAGTCGACAGATGGCGGGTGATTTCGTCGTCTTCCACGGTGCCCCACAGTCCATCGGAGCACAGCATGATGCGGTCTCCTTCCTGCAGCAGGATGGGGCCGGCAGTATCCACCACGGGCTTGCCGGGGCTGCCCAGGCAGGTGAACAACACGTTGCGGTTGTAGCGTTCGTTCAGAGGCACCACGCTGGACAGGGACTGTTGCAGCTCGGAGTAGGAGTGATCCCGTGTGCGCACCAGCAGCTTGTCGCCGCGAACGAAATACAAGCGAGAGTCACCGCAATGGGCCCAGTAGGCTGAGTTGCCTTGCATGATGCAGGCGACGATGGTGGTGCGGGGGGTGTCCATCAGCCCTTTTTCGCTGGCGTAGCGCAGCAGCTGGTGGTGGCCCGCCATCACGGCGTCTTGCAGAAAGCGAATGGGGTCTTCCAGTGAAGGGCGGGCGTCACGCTGGTACAGCGCGGCCATGGTTTGCAGTGCGAGTTGCGAAGCCATCTCGCCTTCCGGGTGGCCCCCCATGCCGTCGGCCAGCGCAAACAGGCCTGAATCTCGCGTGTAGCAATAGCCCATGCGGTCTTCGTTTTTCTCGCGGCCGCCTTTGCGGCTGATCTGGTAGACGGAGAATCTCATGCCGGACTCAAGCCTTTGCGCCTGACTTCAGGTTTTCAAGTTGCAGCTTGACCCGCTCAGAGAAGGTCAGCTTCGAATAGCGGCGCTCGGTCTCGCGGGCGAGTTCCTTTTGCAAGGCGAACACGCTCTGGGGCCGGGCCAATGGGTCGAGCGACATGCACCACTCGGTGACTTCCAGCAGGTTGTCAGAGTAGACATTGCGCAGGCGCGACAGCGACAGGCTCAGGCGGTCTTTTTCAAGCCGCTGGGGTGCGTCGTTGGGCGGATAGCCCTGCATGCAGGCGTAGATGCAAGCGCCGATGGCGTAAATGTCGGTCCATGGCCCCAAGGAACCATCGCGGCGATACATTTCGGGCGCAGCGAAACCTGGGGTGTACATCGGGCGAATGAAGTTGCCCTCTTTGGACAGCACCTCGCGCGCGGCGCCAAAGTCGAGCAGCACCGCCCGGTTGTCGTTGGTGATGAAGATGTTGGCGGGCTTGATGTCCAAGTGCAGCATCTTGTGCTGGTGCACGATGCGCAGTCCGCGCAAGATTTCGTCGAACAACGACCGGATGGTCGATTCGCGGAACACCTTATCGCGCTTGAGGTCACGCGCCGTGACGATGAAATCTTGCAGGGTGTCGCCCTGCAAATAGTTCATCACCATGTAGACGGTTTCGTTTTCGCGGAAGAAGTTCAGCACCGAGACCACACTGGGGTGGGCAATCTGCGCCAGCGATCGGCCTTCTTCAAAAAAACTTTTCAAGCCCAGCCGGTAAAGCGGCTGTTTGTCCGGTTTCACGCGCGGAATGAGTTCCCCCGCGGCGCGTTCGGCCAGGGAGGCGGGCAGATATTCTTTCAGGGCTACCAACCGCTTGTCAGGGTCTTCGGCCAGGTAAACCACGCCAAAACCACCGGCTGCAAGCTTCTTGACGACCTGATAACCACCCACAACTGTGCCCGGAGGCAACGGGGCTGGCTTCGGCTTTGACATAATCGAGTTTTGTCTGGTGTCAAGTAACCATGTCAGTCTACAGTATGACCGGCTTTGCCAGTGCGGTTGCGTCGGTTCCCGACCACTTCGGTGAAAACACTGAGGATTCCGACTCATCCGGGGCGTCGCGCCGAGGCGCCAGTGGCGGCGTGGGGGCGGAAATCCGCTCCGTGAACAGCCGTTTTCTCGATCTGAGCTTCAAGGTTTCGGACGAATTCCGTTCGCTGGAACCCGTTTTGCGCGAGTTGCTGACCCAGTCGTTCAAGCGCGGCAAGATTGAATTGCGCCTGCAGCCCCAGCGCGCCAGCGAGTCGGCATGGCCTCAGCCTCAGACTGATCAGTTGCACACCCTGGCTCGTCTGGAGGGCACGGTGCAGAACTGGCTGCCCAAGGCGGCGCCCCTGTCGGTCAACGAAGTGCTCAACTGGTGCCGTGCCGCTGCGCCCGCAGCCAAACTCGACGAAGTTGCAGTGGAAGCCACGCGGCAGGCCATCGAGGCCTTGATTGAAGCCCGCAAACGCGAAGGCAAGCGCCTGGTGGGCATCCTCAACGAGCGCATTGAAGGTCTGCGGGCCCTGGCCGAGCAGGCGGTACCACTGGTGCCTCAGGCTGTGCAACGTCAGCAAGAGCGCTTTGTGCAGAAATTTCAGGAAGCGATCGCCACAGCAGGTGGCTCGGTCACGCCCGAGGCCGCCCAGGAGCGCGCCCTGTCTGAAGCGGCGGCCTATGCCTTGCGCATTGACGTCGACGAAGAAGTGCAGCGCCTGAAAGCCCACCTCGATGAAATCGCCCGTTTGCTGAAAAAGGGTGGTGAATGTGGCAAGCGCCTGGACTTCCTGATTCAGGAATTGCACCGAGAGGCCAACACCCTGGGGTCGAAGGCTGCTGCGCTGGAACTCACGCAAATCTCGGTTGAGATGAAGGTGCTCATCGAGCAAATGCGTGAACAAGTTCAGAACATTGAATGAGGGCCGATAACGTGTCGAATCAACCCATGGTGGCAGATATGGATTACCCCGGTAATTTGTTCGTCGTCTCGGCGCCCAGCGGCACCGGTAAGTCCAGCTTGGTCAAGGCTTTGCTTGAACTGGATTCTCGCTTGCAGGTGTCGGTGTCGCACACCACCCGCAAGCCACGTGGGCAGGAGCAGCACGGCCGCGAGTACTGGTTCACCTCGAAGGAAGAATTCGAGGCCATGGTCGATCGCGGTGATTTCTTCGAGCATGCCGAAGTGCACGGCAACCACTACGGCACGTCGCGCCACGCCATTGAAGACCGCATCAAGCATGGTGAAGACGTGGTGCTGGAAATCGACTGGCAAGGTGCGCTGCAGATCAAGAAGATCTTCCCTAACGCCATCCTGATCTTCATTCTGCCGCCCAGCTACGAAGAGTTGCTGCAGCGCTTGAACCGCCGTGGCGAAGATTCGGCCGAGGTGATCGAGCTGCGCATGACCAACGCCAAAATCGAAGTGGCGCAGGCCCAATACTTCGATTTTGTGGTGATCAATGCCCTGTTTGAATCTGCTTTGTTCGATTTAAAGGCCATTGTTCACTCACAGCGGTTAAAATACTCTGCTCAACGTCGAAACAAGTCGACTGTGTTTTGTGCGTTGAACTTGGTCTAAGTCATTGATTTGATTTGACTTTTTGATCCTTTTTGCTCTTGTTGGAGACCAGATATGGCCCGCATCACCGTTGAAGATTGCCTGCAAAAGATCCCGAACCGCTTCCAAT